>Ga0209118_1000106_pt1 | contig 58363 bp, 59 predicted proteins | sample BlaSpr_A8_Ref_M1_FD_187988 | JGI IMG/M metagenome (GOLD analysis project Ga0209118, IMG submission 187988) | Forest soil microbial communities from Thunder Bay, Ontario, Canada - Black Spruce, Ontario site 2_A8_Ref_M1 (SPAdes) (version 2) | ecosystem: Environmental > Terrestrial > Soil > Boreal... | reverse complement strand
TCGCCAGGCCGGAGTGGAGATCGACCGCAAAGTGCTGGCTGACCTGGCCGTGCGCGACAGCGGTTCCTTTGCCCGGCTGGTCGAGGTTGCCAAGAAAGCTCTCTGACCAGCTCATAAGCAGCCCGGACAACGAGATCGTCCGCCGCCTGCGGCGTCTCGCACAACGGCGCGAACCAGGTCTCGTCCTCCTGGAGGGTCCGCGCGTGCTCGCCGAAGCGGAAGCGGCCGGCCTGGAGTTCGAGCTGGTGGCGGTGCGCGAAGGCGATGAGTTCAACGCTCGCTCGAAGCAGCACGTCACCCTCACGCCGGGCGTGTTCCGCGCCGTCAGCCAGACCGTGACGCCACAGGGCGTGATCGCCATCGCCAGGGTGAGAGAGCCGGACGCCCAGGCCGCCATCGACGCTGCGCGCAGCCGCCGGTGGCCGTTGGTGGTTCTCGACGGCGTCCAGGATCCCGGCAATGTCGGCGCGATCTGCCGCACCGCGGCCGCTGCCGGGGCGCCGGCGGTGGCCGTGCTCCAGGGCTCGGCCGATCCATTTAGCGCCAAGGCCGTGCGCGCGTCGGCAGGCAACGTGTTCCGGCTGACGGTCGCCCGGGCCACGTGGGCGGAGCTCGCGGACCTCGACGGCTATGGGGCCTCCGCCTCGGGCGGCCAGCCGCTTGCGGAGGCGCCGATAGAGAATGCGGGCATGATCGTTCTTGGCAGTGAGGTGCACGGGCTCTCTCGGTCCGACCTCAAACTCGTCACCGTGCACTTGAGCGAAGGGGTCGAGTCCCTCAATGTAGCGGCAGCGGCGGCGTTGATCTTGTTTGAGATCAAGCAGAGGTTGGCAGCATGAACGATCCCGCGGCGCTGACCGCCGAAGCGGTCGAGGCCATCGCCAAAGCGCGAACTGAGGCCGAGCTCGATGCGATCGCCCTTGAGTACCTTGGGCGTAAGAACGGCCGCATCAGCAGCCTCTTGTCCGGCATCGGGAAGCTGGCCCCCGAGGAAAGGGCTGCGCTTGGCCAGTCCGCCAACGAGGCGAAGAACGCCATCGAGGCAGGGCTGGCAGGAAGGCGAGCCGAGCTCCAGGTCGAACGGCTGGCCGACATCGTCGAGACCGAGGCGATCGACATCACGTTTCCCGGCGCGCCCCTAGGCCGCGGACACATCCACGTCCTCACACAGGTCCGCCGCCAGATCGAAACCGTGCTCGAGAGCCTTGGCTACCAGGTCGAGTCCGGGCCAGAGGTGGAGACCGAGTGGTACAACTTCGAGGCCCTCAACCTCGGCGCCGGCCATCCCGCCCGAGAGAACTGGGACTCCTTCTACTTCACGCCACAGCTGCTGCTGCGTGCGCACACATCACCGGTGCAGATCCGCGCCATGCAGCGGATCAAAGAGCCGCCGATCTACATCATCACGCCCGGCCGCGCCTACCGCCGAGACGCGCCTGAGGCCACCCGCCTGCCGTACTTCAGCCAGGTCGAGGGACTGGCGGTCGACAAGGCCCTGACCGTCGGCGACATGAAGGGCACGCTGCTCTACATGATCCAGTCGCTGTACGGAAAGGAGCGCAAAGTGCGCGTGCGCCCGAGCTACTTCCCATTCACCGAGCCGAGCTTCGAGTTCGACGTGTCATGTGGGATCTGTGGCGGTATGGGCTGCAAGAGCTGCCGTCACAAGGGCTGGTTGGAAGTCGGAGGTTGCGGCATGGTCCATCCGCAGGTACTGCGCAACGGCGGAATCGATCCCACGCACTGGAATGGCTACGCGTGGGGATTCGGCATCGAGCGGATGGCGATGCTCAAGCACGACGTCGACGACATCCGCCTTTTCTACGAATCCGACCTTCGTTTCTTAGAGCAGTTCTGATGCGGGTCTCATACGAATGGCTCGGCGATTTCGTGGACCTTTCCGATGTCACGCCCAAAGACGCCGCAGAGGTCCTCACGCGCCTGGGCGTCGAAGTCGAGTCGCTGACTCTAGTCGATCTCTCACAGATCCTGATCGGAAAAGTGCTCGAGCAGATTCCGCATCCAAAGTCGAAAAAACCGCTGTGGGTCCATCAGGTCGAGCTTGGAGGTCGCGTCGTGCAGATCATTGCCGGCGCGCCAAACGCAGTCCCAGGGACAATCGTGCCGGTCGCCTTGCCGGGGACGACGGTGCCAAACGGCAACGTGGTCAAGGACATGAACATCGCCGGCTTCAAGGCGAGCGGGATGCTGTGCTCAGCGTCCGAGCTGCTTCTCAGTGACGACCACGCCGGGATCCTGATCCTGGACGGCGGCACGCCCGGCGAGCCGCTCACCACGGTCATACCCAGCCAGGCGATCATGGAGGCGGAGGTCGCGTCGAACCGCCCCGACTGCATGGGCCACCTCGGCATCGCGCGCGAGCTGGCCGCCGGCCTCGACCGACCAATGAAGCGAGACTTCATGCCTGCCTTCACCGGCACGGCGAATCCACCCGGCCGCGACCTGGTCAAGGTGACGATCGAAGAGCCCGATCTCTGCAGCCGGTACATCGGCGCGGTGATCAAGGGCGTCACGGTCGCCCCCAGCCCGGACTGGCTGCAGCGCAGGCTGCGGGCCTGCGGCGTGAGGCCGATCAACAACATCGTCGACATCACCAACTACGTGCTCCTCGAGTACGCCCAGCCGCTCCATGCGTTCGACCTCGCCAATCTGGCCGGCCCTGAGATTCGGGTCAGGCGGGCGAGAGACGGCGAGAAGCTGCTGTGTCTGGACGGCGTCAATAGGGAGCTGAAGCCGGAGATGCTCGTGATCGCTGACGCGCAGCGGCCGGTCGCGATCGCAGGCGTCATCGGGGGCGAGGAGACGGCCGTCACAGCCGGAACGATCGACATCCTGCTCGAGGCGGCGAGTTTCAGCGGCCCTAGCGTCAGGCAGACCGCGCGCACGCTCGGGCTGCGCACAGAGGCGTCCGCCCGTTTCGAGCGAGGCCTGCCGCCGGAGCTGGCGCTTGCCGGGGCGCGCCGTGCGGCGTCGCTCATCGCCGAGCTGGCTGGCGGCACGGTGCATCGAGAGTGGCCCGACGTCTATCCGCGTCCACAGGAACCGGTCCGCGTGCGGCTGAAGCCTTGGCTGATTGACGAGGTGCTCGGCATTCACGTCCCCCTCCAGGACTCAGAGGCGATCCTGATCCGGCTTGGGTTCCACGTGAAGGTGCTGGGCGACGGAGAGTGGGACGTGCTGCCGCCGGTCTTCCGGCTCGACGTGACGATTCCCGAAGACCTCGTCGAAGAAGTGGGACGCGTCTATGGATACGACCGCGTGACGCCGACCTTGCCCGGCAAGCGCCACGAGACATGGACGCCGTTGACGCCCAGCGTCGACCGGCGCCTCGACGCCGCACGCGAAGTCCTCGCCGGAGCCGGCTTTACCGAGACGTGGAATCCGGCGCTGGTCTCGGGCCGCAAGCTCGAAGCGCTGCGCGTCGCCGCGTACGCCATGCGTGTCTCTAATGCGCTGAGCGACGACATGGACACGCTGCGCACGTCGCTCCTCGCCTCGCTCATCGACGTCGTCGCTTTGAATCGCGACCGCGGACGTGACGACGTCTGCGTCTATGAGGTCGCGCCGGTGTTTCTCGCCCGCATTGGGGAAAAGGACAGCCAGCCCGAAGAACCGCTGCGTCTGGCCGCAGTCGCGACGGCCGGAAGCACGGCCGACTCCGGACGCGTGGCCTTTTACAGGTTGAAGTCCGTGCTCGACGCGTGCGTCGGAGGGCTGTCAGCCCCGTCGCTGACCTATCAGCGTGGTGCCGCCGAGCTGTTTCACCCGGGTCGATGCGCCGCCGTCACCCTGGACGGCCGCCAGCTTGGGTACCTGGGCGAGCTTCACCCGACTGTCGTGTCGAGCGTGAAGCTCGAGGGCAGACTCGTGGCCTTCGAGATCGACGTGGAGCCGGTGCTGTCCACCTCTCGACTGCCGAAGGCTCAGCCGCTGCCGAAGTTCCCGGCCGTCGAGCGGGACCTCGCAGTCGTGGTGGAGGAGCATGTCGCCGCGGGCACGCTGCTGGCGTCGATCAACGAGGCAGCGGGTGAGCTGCTCGAAACGGCTCGCGCGTTTGACGAATACCATGGCGCGCAGGTTCCCGAAGGACATAAGAGCATCGCATTCACCTTGACTTTCCGAAGCCCCGAGCGCACCCTGACGGACGCCGAAGTGGAGAAAGTGATGGGGGAAATCAAGCCAACGTTGGAGAAAAGACACCAGGCTAGGTTCAGAACATGAGTCGCCGGTGAAGCGCTTCATGCATTCGACAGTCGCTGAGCCTGGATTTGGACCAGTCCTGTTGCCAACCGTTACCCGGCCCCGGAGACCCGGTCCGGGAGCGTTTCAGCGGCTTCGGTCCGAAACCGGCCTCCCGCGGCTTCGCCGCGGGGACCCCAGTGGAATGCGATTTCGGACCGGGAAAGGCAGGAGCTTCACAGAATGACCTGGATCGACTTCCTGGTCATCGGGCTGTTCATCGTCTATACGGTCGGCGGCTTTTTCACCGGCGTGATTCGAAGGCTGATCGGATTGGTCGCCATGTACCTGGCCCTGCTGGCCGCAACCAACATGGGAGTGCAGGCCGGCGGCATATTGGGGCAGTCTTCGAACTTCAATTTGCCTGACGGCAAGATCTATGGGTTCTTTGGGATCCTCACTGCGATCCTGTTGATCGTCGAGGCCGCGACGCAGCTGGCGCACAGTCAGATCCAGATTCCCGCCCTGATCTTCAACAACGCCTTCGGTGCGGCGATCGGCCTCGTCACGGCCGTCCTGCTTTCGGTGGTCGTCGTGTATGAGCTCGGAGCGGCGGGCAACCCGTTTGGAGGCTCCCAGCTCGACCCGCTTCAACAGCGCATCCGCGACGCCTACCAGGGATCGCACGTCGCCGTCCCGATCGTGCAGCAGATTCAGAAGCCGATCGTCCTCCTCTTCGGAGGCGCGCTGCCCCCCGACCCGCAGGTCTACTTCGGTCCCAGCCCAGTCACCTAGCATCAGGGCGTGACCGGGACGTTCTTCGAGCGCCTGCGTGAGCGCGCGGTCCAGATCCACATCGAGGAGCATCTAAAGGGGCGGCTGGATCGGGGAGACAAGCTCAGGGTCAAGCTCGGACTGGACCCGACCGCACCGGACCTGCACGTCGGCCACCTGGTCGTGCTTGACGCCCTCCGCGCGTTCCAGGACGAGGGGCACACCGTCGTCCTGATCGTCGGTGACTACACGGCGATGATCGGTGACCCCAGCGGACGTTCAGAGACGCGGCCCATCCTGACCCGCGAGCAGGTGGACGCAAACGCGAAGACCTACTTCGACCAGGTCTTTCTCGTCCTTGACCGGGAGCGGACCGAGGTGCATGGAAACGCGGAGTGGCTGGCGAACATGGGCGCCGCGGACGTGCTGAGGCTGCTTGGCAAGGCGACCCTGCAGCAGGTGCTGCAGCGCGAGGATTTCGCGGAACGGATGAAGGCGGGTGCAGCGATCGGAGCGCACGAGATCCTCTACCCCTTCAACCAAGCGTACGACTCTGTCGCCGTCCACGCCGACGTCGAGCTCGGCGGCACCGATCAGCTGTTCAATCTCCTGTTCGGTCGCGACATCCAGAAGGCGTACGGGCAGGAACCCCAGGACATCGCGGTCTTTCCCCTGCTGGAGGGGACCGACGGTGTGCAGAAGATGAGTAAGTCGCTCGGCAACTACATCGGGATCAGCGAACCTCCCGAGCAGATCTACGGCAAGACGATGTCGATCCCCGACTCGCTCATCGAGAAGTACCTGAGGCTGATCTCGGGACTGAGCCCATCAGAGATCGAGGCGACCCTGAAGCTGAAGCCGCGCGATGCCAAAGCTGCGCTGGCCCGCCACCTGGTGAAGCGATTGCACGGCGAAGAAGCTGAACGGCGGGCAGAGGAAGACTTCGACGTCAGATTTCGAAAGCGTGAGATTCCGGAAGATATCCCAGTCGAAAAATTCAAGGCTCCCCCCGATGCTTACGAGGCGCTATTGCAGGCGGGATTGGCAAAAAGTGGCAATGAGATTCGGCGTTTGGTTGCTCAGCAGGGAGTCAAAGTCAACGGTCGCAGTATCTCCAACGCGATGGAAAAGCTGCGAGACGGGGATCTAGTTCAAGTGGGTAAAAGGCACGCAGTCCGGATACAAGTTGTCGAGTAAAATGGGCGAAAGCATGTTCCCACCCCACGAAATCTTCGATTTCGCGGGGACCCCGGGAGTCTACTTCCCTAGTAGTTCGGGGATCCTCGCCTAGTGTCAGGCCATTCGAAGTGGGCCGGCATCAAGCACAAAAAGGCCATCGTCGACGCCAAGCGCGGCCAGGCGTTCACTCGGGCCAGTCGTGAGATCACGATCGCTGCGAAAGAAGGCGGCGGCAACCAGGACGGCAACTTCCGGCTGCGTCTCGCCATGCAAAAGGCACGCGAGATCAACATGCCGACCGACAAGATCCAGAACGCTATCAAGCGGGGGACGGGCGAGCTTGCCGGCGAAAGGCTGGAAGAGGTCCGGTATGAGGGCTACGGGCCGGCCGGCGTGGCGGTCATGGTCGATGCCTTCACTGACAACCGAAACCGCACCTCGGCCTCGATCCGCCATCGGTTCGCCAAGCTCGGCGGAAACCTCGGCGAGACGAACTCCGTCGGCTGGATGTTCGAACGCAAGGGCGTGATCGCCGCGAACGCGGGCAAGCACGACCCGGAGGAGGTCGGCCTCGCGGCGATCGAAGCCGGCGCTGATGACGTGCAGGTCGACGGCAAGTCGGTCGAGATCACGACGCCGCCGAATAATTTTGAAAAGGTCAAGACGGCGGTGGAGCAGCTTGGCGTCACGATCGACAACGCCGAGATCACGATGCAGCCCAAGCAGACGGTCGCGGTGGACGAAGACAAAGCCGCCGCCGTGCTCAGGCTGATGGAATCACTCGAGGAGGACGATGACGTCCAGCAGGTTTACGCCAACTTCGACATCCCAACCAACGTCCTAGAACGCGTCTCAGCACAGGTATGAATGGAATTAGTTGAAAGGTCGCCAGTAGGCCGGATTTACTCCGGCCGTCACCAGACGTCCAACTTCCAGGCACCTCCCATCGTGGCGTGGAGTTCCCGCGGTGAGGACGCAGTCCTCACTGCGTTTTTCGACATCCCAACCAACGTCCTTGAACGCGTCTCCGCACAGGTGTAGAACCTTGTTGGACAAATGCCAGGCACTAACAACGGACTGATCCTCGGGATCGACCCTGGGCTCGCGAGCACAGGTTTTGCGCTGCTGTCAGAACCCAACGTCGTGCTCGCGTGCAGCACGGTCGTCACCCGTCCCGGACGCGACGGAGAACGTCTGGTGGTGATCACCCAGCACCTGCGCAGGCTGCTCGACGAAAACCCGCCGGCCGAAGCGTCGCTCGAAGAGCTCTTCATGGGCCGCAACGCGACGAGCGCGGTCGCAGTGGCGCAGGCGCGGGGCGCGATCCTCGCCGTTCTGGAGGAGCGTGGCGTCCCGGTCTTCGAGTACAAACCGAGCCAGGTCAAGGTGATCCTCACGGGTTATGGCAACGCCGACAAGGCGCAGATCGCACGCATGCTCGCGGCGCAGGTCAAGGTCCCGGAGGGCAAGCTCGACGAACACGCACGTGACGCGATCGCGATCGCGCTGTGTCACGCACGCAGCCGGCGTTTTACGAGGGCCGCTATCAGGTGATCGCGCATCTCAGCGGACTCGTGCGCCGAGCGGGAGTCGACTTCGTGGTCGTGGATGTCGGAGGCGTGGGCTACATGGTCAGCGTCGCGGCCGGCACCCGCCAACAGCTTCCACCTCCGGGTGGAGAGATCGACCTGCACATCCACACCCAGGTCAGAGAGGACCAGCTCGCCCTGTACGGGTTCACCACGGTTGAGGAGCTGGACATGTTCGAGCTGCTGATCCAGGTCGACGGCGTGGGTCCAAAGGTCGGCCTCAACATCCTCAGCTCCGCAAGCCTGGAGGTCTTGAAGCGCGCGATCGTCAGCGAGGATCCGGCGCCGATCCGGCGCGCGAGTGGGGTGGGCCCGCGCACCGCGGCGAAGGTGATCATCGAGCTCAAGCCGCGCCTCGACGCCGTCGCGGAGCTCGAGGTCGTGCCGCGCGCCGCAGCGATGGCGGGCGACGGCGCCGTGCCCAAGGCGGTCGAGTCGGCGCTGCGCAACCTCGGCTTCTCGTCGCAGGAGGCGCGGGTGGGCATCGAGTCGGTGGACTGGAAGGGAACACCGTCCACGCAGGAAGCTCTCGCCGTTGCGCTCAAAGCACTGGGGCGTAAGTGACAGGCGACATCGTCCTCGACGCTCGAGCCGACGACGAGCAGTTCGACCTCACGCTGCGGCCGCGGATGCTGGCCGAGTATGTCGGGCAAGAGCAGGTGCGCGAGAACCTCGGCATCCTGCTGGAGGCGGCCCGTCGCCGCGGCGAGCCTGTCGAGCACGTCCTGCTTTGCGGCCCGCCCGGACTCGGCAAAACCACGCTCGCCCACATCATTGCCAACGAGCTGGGCGTGGCGATCAAGGTCAGCTCGGGTCCGGCGATCGACCACCAGGGCGCGCTCGGCTCGATCCTGCTGAACCTCACCACCCGTGACGTCTTCTTCATCGACGAGATCCACCGGCTGAACGCGGTCGTCGAGGAGTCTCTCTATCCGGCCCTCGAGGACTTCCGATTCGACGCGGTGCTCGGCAAGGGAGTGGGGGCAAGCGCGGCGACGCTACCCCTCCCACATTTCACATGCGTCGGCGCCACGACGCGCCAGGGCCTGCTTAGTGGTCCGCTCCGTGACCGCTTCGGGGCCGTTTACCGCCTCGAGTTCTATACCAAGCCCGAGCTCGAAAAGATCGTGACCCGGTCGGCGCGAATCCTGGGCATCGAGGTCCACGCGGACGCCGTGGCAGAGATCGCTCGCCGCGCGCGAGGCACACCCCGCATCGCCAACCGCCTGCTGCGGCGGGTCCGGGACTTTGCGCAGGTCAGGGGAGATGGGCGCGGGACTGTCGACATCACCAAGCAGGCGCTGGCCATGCTGGATATCGACGAGATCGGCCTCGAGCCCATCGACCGGCAGCTGCTCGAAACCGTGATCCTCAAGTTCAGGGGCGGCCCGGTGGGCCTGGACACCATCGCGACTTCGTTGTCGGAGGAACCCGAGACGATCGAGGACGTCCACGAGCCCTACCTGATCCAGATCGGCTTCCTGGCGCGGACATCACGCGGCCGCGTGGCGACCGAGCTCGCCTACCGGCACATGGGCATCACGCCCCCCGACCCCGGACCCCAGCAAACCCGCCTGCTGTAGGCGGACCACCTCCTTCAGTTGGTCGCATCCGAGCCTGCGTCTACTCTGAAAGGAGAGAGCAATGCAGGATGTAGGGCGGCTGCTCCTCGTGTTTGGCGTGCTGCTGGCGGTGATCGGCGGCGCATTGATGCTCTTCGGCCGGTTCCACCTGCCGGGCGACTTCACCTTCCGCAGCGGAAGCGTGACCGTCTATGTCCCGATCGCCACCAGCATCATCCTGTCGATCGTCCTCACCGTCGTCCTGAGCCTCTTATTCCGGCAGCGCTAAGCGTGAGGATGGCGCCGGCTCTGCCTTCCCAAATCCGGCCTGCGAGCTCGCACACTCAGACCGGGAAAGGAAGAGTCTGATTAGTGGATTGGGCTGTTCTGGGTCGGCAGCACTAATCAGGCGCTCGGTAGACTGATCGGCTGCCGTGCAATTAGTTCTCAGCTGGCCAGTCCGCCTGATCGTGGTTGTGTTATTGGTGTTCTCGCTCTTCGTCGACGGGGCGGGCTACGTCTACCGCATCGCGAATCATTACCCGCTGACGGGTAACGTCCCCGGCCTACCGCCAAACTTCGGCAGCTGGCAGCTCTACATTCATCGCGGCCTCGACCTGGCCGGCGGGACTCACATCGACTACCAGCTCACCAACTTCCCGGCGGGGCAGTCTCGGGCTGACGTTCAGCAGCGGACGATCCAGGTCATCAACAAGCGCGTCAACGCGCTCAACGTGAGCGAACCCGAGATCCGAGGCGCTGGCAGCAACTACGACCGCATCACCGTCGACCTCGCGGGTGTGACGGCGGACCAGGCGCAGAAGACGATCGGGGCGGTCTCCAAGCTCGTCTATACAAAATGGGTGGCGGACGCCAAGGTGACCAACGGGCCCGAACCGGGCTACAAACCCGCCTTCACCGGCTTGACGGGTGACGACATCCAGAGTGCCGCCGCCCAGATCGATCAGAGCGGATTGAACTGGGTCGTCAACATCAGCTTCACCCAGCATGGCGGCAACGTCTTCGACACCCTCACTCGGGACAACGTCGCCGCCTGTCCGGGCGACCCCAACACCACAGCGACCGCCAACTGTCCGCTGCGCCACCTAACGATCTGGCTGGACCTGACGCAGAAGGACATCGACAACTGGGAGGACCCCGCCTACGTCGGAAAGATTTCGCAGCCCTACGACACCGCCTGCCTGTCCGCCCAGACGCCCAACACCCTCTGCGGCAAGTTCCTGACCGACCCCATAACCCTGCAGGAGATCTCTGGTGGCAACGCGACGATCAGCGGCAACTTCACTCAGGCGAGCGCGCAGGACCTCGCCCTCGGCATCAACTCAGGCTCGCTCCCGGTTGACCTGCAGGTGCTCGACGTCACACAGGTTGGTTCGACGCTCGGCGCGGAGTCGGTGAAGCTCAGCCTGGCCGCGGGCCTGCTCGGGCTCTCGATCGTCGTCATCTTCATGGTCATCTACTACCGCGTCCCGGGACTGCTCGCGAGCATCGCGCTGCTCTTCTACGCAGCCGCGGTCCTGGCCATCTTCAAGGTGGTACCGGTTACCCTGACCCTGGCAGGCATCACGGGGTTCATCCTCTCGGTGGGCATGGCGGTCGACGCCAATGTGCTGATCTTCGAACGCTTCAAAGAAGAGGTGCGGGCCGGCCGCACCATCGCCGCCGCCGTCGATGCCGCGGTCCGGCGCGCGTGGCCCGCGATCCGCGATTCGAACAGCTCGACGCTGATCACGTGCATCATCCTCGGCTTCGTCGGGCCTCCTCAGGTCAAGGGTTTTGCCATCACGCTGGGCATCGGCGTCATGGCCAGCCTGGTCTCATCGATCGTGGTGACGCACAACCTGCTGGCGATCGTCATGACCGGCAGCTCCTTCCGCCGGCCGGTGCTGATGGGAGTAGACCGTGCCCGACCTGTCTGACGTGAGCGCCACGGAGCAAACAGCGGACATCGTTCCCGAAGTCAAGCCGAAGGAGGAGCCAGTCCCGGAACCTCGGCCCGAGCCCAAAGTCCGGCGGCTGAACATCATCGGCCGCCGGAACGTGTTCTTCGCGGTCTCGCTGTTGATCATCATCCCGGGCATCATCTCGATGGTCAGCAGGGGCTTTTTGCTCGGCATCGACTTCGCGGGCGGCACCGAGTTCACTGTTACCTTCGCCGGAAATCCGTCTGTTGCACAGGTCGAAAGCGCGGTGGCGGCGGAGAACATCAACGGCTCGGTGATCCAGACCGGCGGAAGCGGCTACATCATCCGCGCACTGCCGTTGACTCCAGCGCAGCAAAAGGTCGTCGAGGACGATCTGACCCGCCGCGTAGGTCCGATGACTGTGCAGCAGGTCCTCGAGGTCGGTGGGACCATCGCCGGCGAGACGATTGAGTTCGCACTGCTGGCCGTCGTCCTGGCGTCAGTCGCCATCCTGTTCCTGCTCGCGATCCGCTTCCGCAACGTGCCGGGTGGTTGGCGCGCCGGCTTTCAGTTCGGCGGCTCCGCCCTCGCCGCGCTTCTACATGACGTGTTCCTGCTCACCGGCATCTTCTCGATCATGGGCAAGGTTCTCGGCTGGCGGATCGGAGAGATCGACAGCCTGTTCGTGACCGCGGTACTGACGGTCGTCGGCTTCTCGGTGCATGACACCATCGTGGTGTTCGACCGGGTCCGGGAGAACCTCAGGGTCAGCCAGCGACTTTCCTTCGAGCAGGTCGTGAACCTGAGCATCATGCAGACCGCGGCCAGGTCGGTCATCACGAGCTTCACTGTCGTCCTGGTGCTCGCCGCGATTTTGATTGCGGGCGGCGCCACACTCAAAGGCTTCGCGCTGGCGCTGCTGATCGGCATCGTGTCTGGGACTTACAGCTCGATCTTCAATGCCGCCCCGCTGCTGGTCGTGTGGAGACGGCTCCAGCCGCTGCGTTAATGGACTCTTGGGGTCCCCGCGAACTCACGGCGAAGCCTCCGAGTTCGTGGGGTTCTCGGTGGTAAGGTGGTGTCAGACACCGCCACATGCCAACCTGGCCCATAACGTCCATCAGAGAGCTGCTCGAGCCCACCATCAAGCACATGGGCTACGAGCTCTACTCGCTCGACCAGTCAGGCCACTCCGGCCGCACCCTCCGCATCTCGATCGACCGCATCGAGCCGATCACCATCGAAGACTGCGAGCGCGTGAGCCGCGTCGCGGGGCCACTGCTGGACCACTCGAACATGATCGACGGTCCCTATGACCTGGAGGTCTCGTCGCCCGGCGCGGAGAGACCATTGCGGAGCAACCAAGACTACGAGCGGTTCAACGGCAAGCGCGTCAACGTTCGCTATCGCACCGGCGAGTCAGAGACGGTGGTCGAAGGCCAGCTCGTGGCAGTCGACGCGGCGGGCATCGCAGTCCAGGCGCCCGGGGCACGCTCACGTGCGCCGGTGATCATTCACATCGGATGGGAAGACGTTGTCGCGGGCAGGCTCGCGGTCTCCTTCTGAACCGTCCACCGAGAGCCTGGCCGAAGCGCTGACCGCGCTTTGTGCAGAGGTCGGCATTCCTTTCGAGGAGATGCTGCACACCGTCGAGAGCGCGCTCGCGACGGCATATGTGCGCGCGTTCAACCCGTCCGGCTATGTGACGGTGAAGCTCGACACAGCGACTGGCGCCCTCGAGGTGCGGAGCCGGACCGTCCGGCCGGACGGGTCCGAGGTCATCGAGATGCTCCCGTCGGAGGACTTCAAGCGGATGGCCGCGCAGACGGCCAAGCATGCGGTGCTGCGTCACATCCACGACCTCGAGCGCGACAAGAATCTGCGCGACGTCGCGGAGCACCGGGGCGAGCTGGCCAGCGGGGTCGTCGATCGCGTCGAAGCCGGGACGGTGTTCGTTGACCTGGGTCGCGTCGAAGGCGTGATGCCGCCGGAGGAGCAGATCCCAGGAGAGGAGCTGCATCCCGGCAAACCCACGCTCGTCGTCATCCTCGAGACACAGCACAACCCCAAGCAAGCGCAGGTCCGCGTGTCGCGAGCCGCCCGTTCCTTTGTGCACCGCCTCCTCGAAGCTGAGGTGCCCGAGATCAAGGCCGGCACCGTGCTGATCCGAGCCATCGCGCGCGAGCCGGGGCTGCGGACGAAGATCGCGGTCTCGGCGACCGAACCCGGGATCGACCCCGTCGGCGCCTGCGTCGGACCGAAGGGCGTGCGCCATCGCGCGATCCTCAGCGAGCTGGCGAACGAGCACGTGGACATCGTCCCGTGGTCTGACGACGCTGAGGCCTTCGTCGCGAGCTCCCTGGGTCCGGCGAAGGCAGATTCGGTGTCGATCGACCGCACAACGAGGACCGCCACGGTCCTCGTGCCCCGCGGGCAGCTCTCACTGGCCATCGGCCGCGACGGGCAGAACGCCCGCCTCGCCGCGAGGCTGACCGGTTTCCGGATCGACATCAAGCCGAGCGAATCGGATGAGGCTCCTGCTGAATCAGCCGCGCCATGAGCCCGTTCGGACGTGTGTCGGCTGTCGCGGAGAGGCCGGCAAGCAAAGGCTGATTCGCATCGTCAGGCTGACGGAGGGAGGGGCTGCGGTCGATCCTACCGGCCGAGCCGCGGGGCGCGGGGCGTACCTCCATGGCGATCCCGCCTGTATCGAAGCCGCCCGCAAAAGGCGTGCGCTGGACCGGGCCTTGCGCACCACGATTCAGCCGGAGCTCTGGTCTGAGCTAGTCAAATAAGTCACCTCCCAACTCGTGGGCCGTGTCAAATAAGTCACCTCCCCACCCGTGGGCCGTGTCAAATAAGTCACCTCCCCACCCGTGGGGCGTGTCAAATAAGTCACCTCCCCACCCGTGGGCCGTGTCAAATGAGTCACCTCCCCACCCGTGGGGAGGTGGCCCGGAGGGCCGGAGGGGAGGTGGAGCGTCTACTTGCGCCGAAGCATGCCCCTCAGGTTTCGAATTGGGCGGGGGCGGCATAATCATTAGTCCGGCATGAAGTCACACGAACTCGCACGCGAACTTGGGATCAGCCAAAAAGAGCTGGTGAACTTTCTCCAGCAGCGCCGGCTGACCCGTAACGCCGCGGCGCCACTGGCGCCGGGGGCGATCGAGGCTGCCCGCTCGGCCTTCAAGCCAACCTCGGTCGCGGTCAAGATCGAGGCCAACGGTGACCGGCGCGTCGTCCTCCCGCCGACGCTGTCGGTGAAAGAGCTTGCCGAGAAGCTCGGCGTGGGCCCGGTCGAGGTGATCAAGAAGCTGATGGCTTCGAAGATCCTGGCCACGATCAACCAGGTCATCGATTTCGCCACGGCGGAGATCGTCGCCGACGAATTCGGGTTCACGGTCGAGCCAGTGTTGAGCGAAGACGTGGTCGCCGTGGAAGCCGCCGAGGGCGATGGCGCCGTCGTCACGACGTCGCGCGAGGAGCTCTTCTCCCTTGCCAACGAGGACCCGAGCAAGCTGGTCGTGCGGCCGCCGATCGTGACCGTGCTCGGTCATGTGGACCATGGCAAGACGTCGATTCTCGACGCGATCCGTAAGACGCGAGTCGCCGCCGGCGAGGCTGGAGGCATCACGCAGCGGATCGGCGCCTACAAGATCGAGACTGCAGACGGCCACCCGGTGGTCTTCATCGACACGCCCGGCCACGAGGCTTTCACCGCCATGCGCGCCCGTGGCGCCCAGGTCACCGACATCGTCGTGCTCGTGGTTGCGGCCGATGACGGGGTGATGCCGCAGACGGTCGAGGCGATTCAGCACGCGCGTGCCGCGAAGGTTCCGATCATCGTCGCCATCAACAAGATGGACAAGGAAGGCGCCAACCCGGATCGGGTGCACCAGGAGCTCGCCACCAACGGCATCGTCACGCGCCACTACGGCGGCGAGCATGAGTGCGTCCACCTGAGCGCCAAGACCGGGCAGGGTATCGACGACCTGCTGACGACCATCGTCCTCTCCACCGACATCCTCGAGCTGAAAGCCAACCCAGACCGCAACGCGATCGGGACCATCGTCGACGCCCACCTGGAGCGAGGCCGAGGTCCAGTCGCCACCGTCCTCGTCCAGGCCGGCACGTTGAAAGTCGGCGACGACTTCGTCTGCGGCCACATCTACGGCCGCGTGCGCGCCCTCGCGGACGACCTCGGCCGGAGCGTCACGGAAGCGCCGCCCGCGACCCCTGTGGTCGTGTCAGGCATGAGCGAGGTACCGCAGGCGGGCGACATCTTCCAGGTGGTCGGCTCGGAAAAGGTCGCGCGCCAGATCGCCCTGACGAAGCTCTCGGAAAAGCGAACGCAGGAAGCGGCCAGGGACTTTGCTCCGCGCATCACCCTCGAGGAGTTGGCGCGCCGCGCGAAGGAAGGCGAGGTCAAGGAGCTCAGCCTTGTCGTCAAGGCCGACGCGCAGGGCACGCTCGAAGCGGTGCTCAGCGCGCTGCAGAAGATCGAAGACCCCGTGGTCGCGATCAAGGTGGTCGGCCAGGGAGTGGGCGCCGTGAGCGACTCAGACCTCCTGCTGGCAAGCGTGTCGAACGCGATCATCGTCAGCTTCAACCTCAAGCCCACGCCTGCGTCCACTGCGGCGGCGGAACGGGCGAAGGTTGAGGTCCGCTACTACGACGTCATCTACAAGTTGACTGAAGACGTGGAGCGCGCCGCTAAAGGCCTACGCGAGCCGACGTATCGCCAGATTCGCGAAGGCAAGGTCGAGGTCATCACCCCGATCAAGATTCCGCGGCTCGGTGTCATCGCGGGCAGCCGCGTGCTGGAGGGCAAGGTCAGCCGTGGAGGCTGGGTCAAGCTGCTGCGGGGGAAGGAGCAGGTCTACGAGGGCAGGATCAGCTCGCTCAAGCACTTCAAGGAAGACGTACGCGAGATGCCTGCCGGGCAGGAATGTGGCATCGCCGTCGAGGGTTACGAAGCGTTCGTGGCCGGCGACACCATGGAGACATACCGGCTCGAAAGGGAAGAAATTTAGTCAGCCGGCTCACAAGCCTTGTTGACAGCGGAGGTCGTCATGACCAGCTACCGCGCGGACCAGGTCGGCGAGCAAGTACGCGAGGAGATCATGTCCATCATTCGGCGCGAGCTCAAAGATCCGCGGATCGGGTTCGTGAGCATCACGGCGGTTCGCATGTCGCCTGACCTGAGGTCGGCGCGGGTACGCGTCAGCGTGCTCGGGAACCCTGAGCAGAAGAAGGAATCGCTCGCCGGGCTGGTGTCGGCCAAGGGCCTCATCCGGCACGAGCTCGGACGCCGGCTGCAGAACCTCAAGTTCTCGCCCGACCTGCGCTTTGAGCTTGACCCGTCGATCGAGTACAGCGTCCACATCTCGGAGCTGCTGAAAGAAGTGCTGCCGGACACTGCGGAGGAATCGTCATAGCCACTGCCAAGAAGCCCTCTCCCGTCTACGACGAGATCAAAGAGCTGATCGACGCCAACCAGGAGATCCTGATCTTCGGTCACAAGGACGCCGACGGAGACACACTCGGGTGCAGCCTCGCCTTCGCTGAGGCGCTGCGCACCGCGGGCAAGGACGTGTGGGTGCTCATCCCGCCACCGCTGCCGACGATGTACGAGTTCCTGCCGGGCTTCGGTGAAATCCTTTCGGAGCCTCCGCATGGCATCGACCCGCAGCTGGCCTTCTTTTTCGACTCCGGCAACCTCGAACGCTCGGGAGGCAGCGTGAAGCGGATCGCGTCACACGCCACGATCGTCAACGTCGACCATCACCCGTCGAACTCGCGGTTCGGCGACCTCAACGTCATCGAGCCCGAGGCCTCGGCCGTGGGACAGATGGTGATGGAGATGCTCGACCACTTCGGTTACAACATCACGACCACGATGGCCGCCAATCTTTACGTCGCGCTGCTGACCGACACCGGTGGCTTCCGCCACGAAAACACGACCCCTCGCGCGCTCGAGGATGCAGCCCGCCTCGCGCGTCTTGGAGCAGACCCCGGCAAGATCGCGACGATGGTCTACAAGATGCGACCGGAGACGACGCTGAAGCTGAGCGGTCTCGCGCTCGCGACGATGCGCGTCGAGCTCGACGGCAGGCTGGCATGGGCGAAGGTGACCCGTCGCATGCTGCGCGAGGCCAACGCGGTGATGGCCGAGTCGGAGGGCATCATCGACACGCTGAACAGCATCGCCGGGCTCGAACTGGCCATCCTGTTCAAAGAGGTCAACGACTCTCTGACGAAGATCAGCGTCCGCAGCCGCGGCGGGGTCGATGCCGCGGCGATGTGTGCTTCATTCGGAGGCGGTGGTCACATCCGGGCCGCCGGCGCCGAGATCGAGCGGCCGATGGACGAGGCAGTGAAGATGGTGCTGACGGCCGCCAAGGAGGCGATCCTTGCAGCCCCGGCCGACCAGTAGGGTAGGACCTGCCGGCCAGGCCCGGCTGGACCGGCGGGGCATACCCTCATTTCCAACCGGCATCCTCAACGTTGACAAGGCCGCGGGGGAGACTTCGTTTGCGGTCGTCAACCGACTCCGCCGGCTGACCGGCGCGCACCGCGTGGGGCATGCCGGCACGCTCGACCCCCTCGCCACGGGCGTGCTGCCGATCCTGTTCGAGTCCGCGACGCGGCTTGCGGAGTTCGCGCTGAAGCTGCCGAAGACTTACGTCGCCGACATCCACTTTGGGTTCGTCACGGCCACGGACGATGCGGAGGCTGAGCTCGAGCCGGTCGCCGATCCCAGCGGTCTGACTGAGGAGGACGTGCTGGGAGCGTTGTCCACCTTCTCAGGCCGCATCCTGCAGGAGCCGCCCGCGTTCTCGGCTGTGAAGGTGGACGGCAAGCGTGCTTATAAGCTGGCCCGGCGGGGAGACGAGCCGAAGCCGGCGGCGCGGGAGGTGGAGGTCTACGAGTCACGCCTGATCGCATTTACGCCCGGCGATCGCGCTGTCGCGCAGGTCGAGATCCGGTGCGGCAGCGGGACCTACCTGCGCGCGATCGCCCGCGACCTCGGCCGGCTGCTGGGCGTGGGCGGGTACCTGGGGCGCCTTGTCCGCACCGCTTACGGTGGCCTCACGATCGAGTCGTCTGTGCCCTCGTGCGACCTCGACACCGCTGAAAGCGTGCGCAGCCTGCTGCTTCCAGCCGAAGTCATACTGCCGGACATGGAGCGGGTCAAGCTCAATGTCGAGCAGGAGGCCATGGTCCGCCAGGGGCGGGCCGTCAGGGTGCTTCCGGAGCCTGGCCCCGGATTGATTCGCGCGCACGATTCCGCCGGTCGCCTTGTCGCGTTGGGTCACGCCGACCCGCTGCGCCGGACCTTCGTGCCCGAGAAGGTGCTCAGCTGAGGGTCCATCTCGGACTTCCCACGAGCCACATCGGGGCCGTGGCGCTGACGGTCGGCAGCTTCGACGGTGTTCACCTGGGTCACGTCGACGTGATCAGGCACGTGGTCGCGGCGGCTGCGGACACGAAGGCGCAACCGGCGCTCATCACCTTCGAGCCACATCCGCGCTGCGTCCTCGACCCTGGCAATTGCCCGCAGTCGATCACGACTCTCCAGGAGAAGCTCGCGCTCATCGAAGCGGCGGGCATCGAGCACGCTATCGTGCTGCGGTTCGACCGCGAGCTGGCGTCACTGTCGCCACAGGAGTTCATCGACCGGCTCGCCAGGGTGATGGATCTTCGGCGCTGGGTGATCGGCTACGACTTCGCCTTCGGACGCGGCCGCACCGGCAGCGCGCAGTGGCTTCGCGAGCACGGGCACCAGGTCGAGGTCGTGCCGCCTTTTGTGGTCGAGGGGCGCGAGCTGCACAGCTCAGAGGTGCGGCGGCTGATCGCATCCGGTGAGGTCGATCTGGCGGCCAAGCTGCTGGGTCGCGAGTACGCGATGGCCGGGCCGGTCGAGGCGGGGGAGAGGGTCGGGCGCCGCCTCGGATTCCCGACTGCGAACATCGGGGTCGAACCCAACAAGCTCATCCCGGCCCTTGGCGCGTACGCGGGCCGGGCACGTGCTCCCGAAGGAGATTTCATCGCCGCCCTTTCGGTCGGCTACCGACCTACCTTCGGCGGCACGCAGCTTCGAGTGGAAGCTTTCTTGCTGGACTTCGAGGGTGACCTGTACCAGCAGCGCCTGGAGCTCCGCTTCGTCCGCTATCTGCACCCCGACATCAAGTTCCCCACCACCGAGGATCTCGTCCAGCAGCTCAAGAAAGACGTCGCCGACACACGCCGGATCGTGGACGGTTGACCAACGTTCTAGTCGTGGGCGGAGGCATCGCAGGTTACTGTGCAGCCCTCGCGGCGCGCCGCGATGGCGCCGACGTCACCGTGGTCGCGAAAGCTCCGGGCGCCACGGCACTTTACGCCGGTGGCATGGAGGTCGTCGACGACCTCGACGCCGTCCTGAATCATCAGCCACACCATCCGATCACCAGACTGGGCCTGGACTCCGTCCGGCTCGCGGGCGAGCTCGACTCGGCGGTCCACACCCTCCAGCTGGCGCTCGAGAAGGAGGGGCTCAAGTTCGAGGGCTCGTGGCGGACGCGCGGACTGTATGCCGACATTCATGGACTCGCCCGGCCGGCCAACCTCGTGCCCGCGACCGTCGCCGGCGGCGAGCTGCGCGCGCTGAGCGGCCGGCGGGTATCCGTGATCGGCATCAAAGAAGTTGGCGACTATGACGCCGCCTCGACCGCGCGGGCGCTCAAAGAGCTGCACGGCATCGAGGCCGTCCCCGAAGAGCTGAGCATCCCAGACCTACCGCAATCAGCCTCGCTCACCGACCTCTATGGTCGGCGCGCGCCCCAGCCGCGCAACCGGTCCGCTTCAATCGCGTATCCGCCTGGATTCACGAACCTGCCGCCGGATGGTTTCGAGCTGCTGGCCTCGCCGCCTTCGCCGCACGGGTGGCGGCTGCAGCAGGCGATCGCGCTGGGCGCGACGAAGGGCGCGGTGACGTCCTTTGACGTCGCGCGAGGGCGCATCACTGCGGCGCGGGTCGGAGACCGGATCTTGCGAGCCGACACGTTCATCCTCGCCACGGGACAGCACATCGGTGGCGGGCTCGTCGGCGGACATTTGACGAGCGAGCCGCTGTTGAAGCTCGGCGTGTTTCACGAGGGCGAGCTGGTGACACGCATGGGCACGCGCCTGCAGCACCTTCAGTACCTCGACCCGGCCGAAGAGCTGCGCAGCGGCGTATCGACCGACAAGCGGCTGCATCCACTAGACGAAGTAGGGACGGTTTCGTACGAGAACCTCTACGCCGCCGGCGCGGTGCTCGGCGGATACGACTACAGCGGGCCCTGCGGTTTTGGCGTGCCCATCCTCACCGGCTGGCTGGCCGGCCGTTTCGCGGCCAAACAAAACTGATGAGGCCTGAGCTCGAAAAGATCGTCGGCCCCACTGCGCTCGACGAGCGCCCGGTCAGAGACCTGTGGCCGCTCGGACTCATGGACGAGCGGGCGGGCAATGCGCCGCCGCGGGTGCTGGTCGCGCGCCCGTCGAGTCGCGAGCATGTCGCTGCGATCCTGCGCTGGGCGAGCGCGAACCACGTGGTGGTCACGCCGATGGGAGGCGGCACCGGAGTCTGCGGCGCGCTGTCGCCCCAGTCAGGCGAGCTCGTGCTCGACATGGGCGCGTTCGATCGCATCCACGAGGTCGACGAAACCAACCTCACGTGCACGTGCGAATCGGGCGTCAATGGTCTCGTGCTCGAAAACCACCTGAACGATCGCGGCCTGACCCTCGGCCATTTCCCGAGCTCGCTGCCTGGAACGACCGTGGGCGGGCTGATCGCGACGCGCTCATCGGGCCAGGAGTCAAGCCGCTACGGAAGCGTCGAGGACATGGCGCTCGGGCTGGCGGTGGTGCTGCCCGACGGCACATTCGCCGGGCCGAGGCCTGGGCCGCGATCCGCTGCCGGCCCGGCCCTACATCAGCTCTGGCTCGGCTCGGAAGGTGCGCTGGGCGTGATCCTGGGCGCCGTGCTGAGGGTACATCGCTTGCCCGAGTCGGTTATCGGCCGCGGCTACGGCTTCCCGAACCTCGCCGCGGGGTTGGAGGCGATGCGCTCGATCATGCAGTCCGGCATCAGGCCGCTCGTCCTCAGGCTCTACGACCCAGAGGACACGGCGTTCAATGGCTACGACCTGCCCGATGGCGCATGCATGCTCGTGGTCGCCAACGCCGGCCTATCAGGAGTCGCCAAAGCGGAGGCCGACGCTGTGGCTCACGTCGCCGCCGCGGCCGAGGACGCCGGCGAGGCTCCGTGGCTCCGGTGGCAGAAGCATCGCTTCGACCTCTCCGCGGAACGCATGAAATCATTTCTTGAACCGGCCGGCTCATACCTGGACACGATCGAGCTTGCGGCACCCTGGACCGTGCTTCCCCAACTCCATTCCCAGGTCAAATCCGCAATAGCCGTCGGCGGGCTCGCGTTATGCCATTTCAGTCATGCGTACGAGCACGGCTGCTGCGCGTACTTCACGTTCGGCGGTTCAGAGGGGAGGGAGCAGGACGCTCGTGCTGCGTACATGCGGGCATGGGAGGGCGCGATGAGCGCCGCCCTGGAGCTTGGTGCGACCATCACGCATCACCATGGGGTGGGCCAGGTCCGTGCGCGCTGGGTCGCCGATGAGATGGGAGGTTGGATGCGAGTGTGGCGATTGGTGAAGGAGAGCATTGACCCGACCGGGGTCATGAACCCGCGCGCGGTCGGAGGCACACCATAGGCGCCCGGCCCGGTGCGGCGATCCTGTTCATCGTCAATCCCTCCTCGGGTGCTGGAAAGGCGGGGCGTGAGTGGTCGGCGGTCGAGACCTGGCTGCCCGGGACGGGCCTGCCATACGAAGTGTTTCGCACCACGCGCCCGTTCGAAGCGACCGAGATCGCGCAGAGCGCCGTGAAGGAGTCGCGGCCGGTCGTCGTCGCAGTGGGTGGCGACGGCACCCTGAACGAGGTCGTCAACGGCTTCTTTCGCAACGGCGCGCCAATCCCCACGACCACCAAGCTGGCGATGGTTCCGCTCGGCACCGGCGGAGATTTCCGACGCACGCTGCGCATCCCACTCGACACCAGGGCGGCTATCGAGGTCCTCAAATCCGGGCTCGTCCGGCGGCTCGACGCGGGCTGCGTCACGTACCAGACGTCCGACGGGACCACCGCGGTGCGCCATTTCATCAACATCGCCGACGCTGGACTCGGTGGCGAGGTGGTCTACCGGGTGAATCGAGGCTCCAAACGGCTAGGGGCGCTCACCTACAAGGTGGGCAGCGGGCTCGCTCTATTGAGCTACAAGAACAAGCCGATGACCATGGTCATCGACGGCTCCACGCATGAGCTGGCGCACGCGCAGCAGGTCGTGGTCGCCAACTGCCAGTTCTTCGGCGGCGGGATGCAGATGGCGCCGTCGGCCTCGCCGACCGACGGCGTGTTCGACGTGATCGTGATCAAGGATGCCGGCAAGATCGAAACGATGCGCGGCATCAACGACTTCCTGAACGGCAAACACCTGGACAACGGCAACCCGAAAATCGAGCTCATGTACGGCAAACGGATCACAGTCACCTCACCGGAGAAGGTGCGCATCGACCTCGATGGCGAAGATGTGGGATTCCTGCCGGCTCTATTCGAAATCCAGCCAGGGGCGATCGAGTTCATCACGCCGCGATAAGACGTAATTACGCCCCGTTGGCGGGTCGGAATCGGACGCCATAGATAATTCGCGTGTGACCAAGGGCGTCATCGCCACTCCGCACAAGACAGCGTCCGAGATCGGAGCCCAGGTGCTGCGCGACGGCGGCAACGCGATCGACGCGGCGATCGCGGCGAACGCTGTGCTGTGCGTGGTCTATCCGCAAATGACATCAGTCGCTGGCGACCTGATGGCGATCGTCTGGCCAGCGGGCGCTGCAGCGCCGGTGGGGTTGATCGGCGCCGGCCGCTCGGGCGAGCTCGCCACGATCGACGCCCTGCGCTCGCGAGGCCACGAGCAAATGCCAGAGCGCGGGGTCCTCACGGTCACCGTGCCCGGCACGGTCGAGGCGTGGGGCCGGCTGCTCGAGCGGTTCGGGACCATGGGGCTTGGCGCCGTGCTCGAGCCTGCGGCGGCACTCGCAGGCGACGGCTACATCATCACGGCGCAGCTCTCGGAGTCCTTGAAAGCCGCGGCTGAACTCCTGGGCCGCGAGCCCGCCGCCCAGAAGCTGTACCCGCCGATGGAGGCAGGCATGCTCTTGCGGAACCCGGACCTTGCCTCCGTGCTGAATGACCTGGGCCGTGGAGGAATCAACAGCTTCTATCGCGGCGCGATCGCGGCCGCGATCGCCTCGGCGATCACCCGCCGCGACGGCCTGCTCACGGCTCGGGACCTGGCCGGCCACCGCTCGCAATGGGTTGAACCGATCACCGTCGGATATCGGGACGTCACCGTGTACGAGCTGCCGCCTCCGACCCAGGGCCTCACCGCGCTCGCCATCCTGGCCAGGCTGAACCGGTTGAGTCACGAAGAGCTGCAGCCCGGCCCAGGATTCGTAGCTCGGTTCAGGCGCATCCGGGACGAGTGCTATCTGCTTCGCGACCAGTACATCACCGACCCCGACTTCTCCACCGCGCCGGTGCAGCCGTTCCTCGATCCAGACCACGTGGCCGTGGGCGGACCCGGACTGCGTGAGGGAGGGGACACCGTCTATCTATGCGCCGCGGACGAGCACGGCAACCTGGTCTCGCTCATCCAGAGCGTCGCGTTCGACTTCGGCTCCGGCATTGTCGCCGAGGGCACCGGCATGCTGCTGCAGAACCGTGGCTGCTATTTCAAGCTCGATCCCGACCACGTCAACCGGCTGGAGCCTCGCAAGCGGACGATGCACACGCTCATCCCGGCGATGGCGACGCGCGACGGCCTGCCGTGGGCGGTGTTCGGCACGATGGGGGGCGACGGCCAGCCGCAGCTGCAGACGCAGGTGCTGGTCAACCTGGTCGACCACGATCTCGAGCCCGCCGAGGCGCTGGCCCGGCCAAGATTTCGTGTCGTCGCCGGCGGTGCCACGGTGACGCTGGAAGCAGACTATCCCGGCGCCGCCCAGCTTGCCCGGTCGAACCCGCAGATGCAGCTGATGCCCCCCGGGCATCACACGTTCGGCCACGCGCATGCGATCGTCATCGACGGTCGGACGTGGCGCGCGGCTGCCGACCCCCGATCGGATGGATCTGCCGAATTCGTGCCTTAAACGGTCAGTTCCGCCTCGCCCGTATACTTTTCGACAGTTTGGCAGCAGGAACGGAAGTCAAAGGCAAGCTGATCGCGGAGTACAAACGCGCTGAGAACGACACGGGCTCTCCCGAGGTCCAGATCGCGCTTTCGACCACCCGCATTCGGGAGCTCACCGAGCACCTGAAGACGCATGCCAAGGACCATCACTCGCGCCGAGGCCTCCTTCTCCTGGTGGGCAAGCAGCGGCGTCTGCTGAACTATTTGAGGGACACCGACATCGAGCGCTATCGCGCGCTGGTCGGCAAACTGGGAATCAGGGTGGCCGGGCGCGCCAAGCAATCGGGACGCGCAAAGGCTGCACCAACCGGGCCGGAAGCGCCGGTCACGTAAGTCAATCGGGAGGACCCCACGCTGGTTTAGCGCGGGTCAGCTCTTAGAAGCTCTCACTGAGGCGCCGGCGCGCATCGCGCGCAAGGCAACACCTAAGCGGCGGCTGCTAGGAACCTGACCCAGATCGCGCCTCCGCGGGCCGTCCTCCCAGAACATGGAGGTAGTTGACGTGGCAATCGTCACCAAGAACGTTGAGGTCGCTGACAAGCGGCTTTCGATCGAGACCGGCCGGGTGGCCGAGCAGGCAAATGGAGCGGTGATCCTGCGTCAGGGCGACACCGTCGTCCTGAGCACCGCAGTCATGGCCAAAGAGCCAAGGGTGGGGATCGACTGGTTCCCGCTCACCTGCGACTACGAAGAGAAGCTCTACGCCGCGGGCAAGATCCCGGGCGCATTCATGCGCCGCGAGGGACGGCCAAGCGAGACGGCGATCTTGGCCTCTCGGCTCACGGACCGGCCGCTGCGGCCGCTGTTCCCGGAGGGCTTCAGACTCGACGTCCAGGTCGTCTCGACCGTGCTTTCGGTGGACCAGGAGAACGACCCGACGATCCTGAGCATCAACGGCGCCTCGACAGCGCTGGTGATCTCGGACATTCCGTTTGGTGGCCCGGTCGGCGCGGTCCGTATGGGCCTGCTCGACGGAAAGATCGTCGTCAACCCGACGCTCTCGCGCATGAGCGAGTCAGAGCTCGACCTCGTGGTCGCCGGCACGGCCGATGCGATCCTGATGGTCGAGGCGGGGGCGAAGGGCGTCACCGAGCAGACCGTGCTCGAAGCCCTGGAGATGGCCCACGACGCGATCAAGGGAATCTGCGCCGCGCAGGTCGAGCTGCAGCAGCAGGTCGGCCGGGAGAAGCGCGAATGGATCCCGCCGATGTATCCGCCACAGATGCTCGAGATCGTCGGCGAGTACCTTGCGCTGCGCCTGGACCAGGTGCTCTACAAGGCGGACAAGGCCACGCGCGAGGCCGACATCGACGACCTGCGAACCAAGACCATCGTCGAGCTCGGCGAGCGGTTTCCCGAGCACATAGAGATCCTCGGCAAGCTCTTCGACAAGGCGCTCAAGGACAGAGTCCGCGAGCGGATCGTCGAGGAGGGCGTTCGCATCGACGGCCGCGGACTGAAGGATGTTCGCAACATCACGGTCGAGGTCGGCGTTCTGCCTCGCACGCACGGCTCTGGTCTCTTCACGCGCGGACAGACCCAGGCCCTGACCATCGCGACGCTGGGCTCGATGTCCGACCAGCAGAAGCTCGATGGACTCACCGACGAGACCTTCAAGCGGTACATGCATCACTACAACTTCCCCCCATTCTCGGTGGGTGAAGCTCGACCTCTGCGCGGCCCAGGCCGGCGCGAGATCGGACACGGGGCGCTCGCCGAGCGCGCGCTGCTTGCTGTCATTCCTCCGATCGAGGAATGGCCCTACACGATGCGCCTGGTCTCGGAGATCCTCAGCTCCAACGGCTCGACCTCGATGGCGTCGGTGTGCGGTTCGACGCTCGCCTTGATGGACGCCGGAGTCCCGATCAAGTCGCCCGTCGCGGGCATCGCGATGGGCCTGGTCACGCGCGAAGGCAAGTTCGCGGTGCTCACCGACATCCAGGGAGTCGAGGACAACCTCGGTGACATGGACTTCAAGGTCGCCGGCACGCGGGACGGGATCACCGCCCTGCAGATGGACATCAAGATCAAGGGCCTGACGCACGAGATCTTCGCTCAGGCGCTGGAGCAGGCTCGCGAGGCGCGCCTCTTCGTGCTGGACAAGATGCTCGCTGTGCTGCCCAGGCCTCGCAGCGAGATGAGCCCCTACGCGCCGCGCATCACCACGATCATGATCAACCCAGACAAGATCCGCGACATCATCGGCCCGGGAGGCAAGATGATTCGCAAGATCACGGAGGAGACGGGCGCGCAGATCGACGTCGAGGACGACGGCCGCGTCTTCATCGCCGCGGTCGACCAGGAAGGCGGAAAGCGCGCGATCGACTGGATCAAGGGCCTCACCGACGAGGTTGAGGTCGGCAAGATCTACAAGGGCAAGGTCGTCCGCATCATGCCCTTCGGCGCGTTCGTCGAGGTGCTCCCCAACCAGGACGGCCTCGTGCACATCTCCAAGCTGAGCGACCACAGGGTCGAGCGGGTGGAAGAGGTGGTCAACGTCGGCGACGAGATCGTCGTCAAGGCGACGGAGGTCGACAGCCAGGGACGGCTCAACCTGAGCCGCCAGGCTGCGATCGAGGAGCTGACAGCCAAGGGCGAGCCGATCGAAGAAAAGATCGACAAAGAAGTGATGGCAGCCGCCCTCGCACTGCCACCCGCGCCACCACGTGAAGGTGGCTTCGGGGGCGGTCGAGACCGCGGCGGTCGCAACGGTGGCGGGCGGGACCGCGGTCCTCGCCGGAATTAGGTAACCACATGGCCGAGCCGATTCGTGTCGCGGTCGCCGGGTACCGCGGCAAGGTCGGCTCGGTCCTCGCCGCCGCTTTCCAGTCCGAACCCGACCTCGCGTATGTCGGGGGCGTCGAGCTGGGCGACGACCTGGCCGCCTTCTTGCACGAGAAAAGGCCGAGGGCGCTGGTCGACTTCACGCAACCGTCGGAAGCGCTGCACAACGCGCTCGCAGCCGTCGCCTCCGGGGCATCGCCTGTCATCGGCACGACCGGCTTAACCGCCGACGCCATCGACAAGCTCGAGACCGCATGCAAGAGCAAAGGCCTGGGCGGGATCATCGCGCCGAACTTCGCCATCGGCGCTGTGCTGATGATGCACCTGGCCGACATCGCCGCCCCGCATTTCGATGCGGCGGAGGTGATCGAGATGCATCACGCGACCAAGCTGGACGCGCCGTCGGGAACAGCGCTCTCCACGGCCCGGCGGATCGCCGCGAGGCGCCGCGACAAGCCGTTCAGCCACAAGAAATCCGAGAAGGAGACCCTGGCCGGAACGCGCGGTGGGGAAGAGGGGAACGTCGGCGTGCACAGCGTCCGCCTGCCCGGCTTCGTCGCCGACCAGGAGGTCATCTTCGGGCTGCCGGGACAGACGCTGACCATCACGCACCGGACCACGAGCCGTGAGGCGTACATCCCGGGCGTGCTGCTCGCGATCCGCAAAGTCACTGCCGGGCCGCGGTTTTACCGCGGACTGGACCAGCTGCTTGGTCTGGACACCAGCGACTAGCCCATCCGACCGAGTTGTGATCTGGTCGTCCCAGCTGGCGGCCAACGACTTCCCGCCGGTGTGCGCGATGAGTGGCGCACCCGCGGAGGTATGGAGAAAGTTTCGTTTTGCGACGGTGCCCGGCTGGGCTTACGCCTTTCTTGTTCTTCTGTGCACAGGAATCGGACTGATACCTGTCTTCATCATCATGGCCATCGTGTCGCGCCGCGCGAGCGGGCATCTCCCGCTCACCCGTGCCAGCCAGCGGAAGTTGAGGTTGATCACCTGGCTTTCGTTCGGCCTGCTGCCGCTCATGATCGTGTTCTGGATCGTTGGCGCCATCGTCAGCTCAAACCTCCACGACAACACCTGGTCGACAATTGCCGGCATCCTCTTCTTCCTTGGCCTGTTTGCTTTTCTCGGCTTCGTCGTCTGCGCGTTGGTTTTGCGTCGTCTGGTTGGACCGGGGGCGAGGGTGATGGAGCAGCAGCCCGGTCAGCTGGACAAGCTCGTTGAGCTGCGACGACTGCACCCGGCGTTTGTGGCCGCAGTCACGCAGATCCACGCATTGCGGTCGGCACAATATGCCGCGATACAGCCGCCTGGATCGACTTAAACTATTCAGATGCCCACCTCCAAGCGACTAAACGTTGCTGTCGTAGGCGCGACCGGCATGGTCGGGCAGGAGATGCTGCGCGTGCTCGCGCAACGGCATTTTCCAAGCGATCGCGTGATCGCCCTTGCTTCGGAACGCTCGAAGGGATTGACGGTGTCCTACAACGGCGACTCCCTCATGGTCGAGCCGCTCGACGAGAAGGCGTTCAAGGGCATCGACATCGCTCTGTTCGCGGCCAGCGGCGACATCGCGTTGATGTATGGGCCGCTCGCGGCCGAAAGGGGAGCGCTGGTCATCGACAACAGCGCCGCGTGGCGCATGAAGGAGAACGTGCCGCTGGTCGTCCCAGAGGTGAACAGCGAGGACATCCGCGACAACGAAGGGATCATCGCCAACCCCAACTGCTGCACCATCCCTCTCACCGTGATCCTCAACCCGCTGAAGAAAGCAGTCGGCCTGGAGCGCGTGCTCGTTTCGACCTACCAGTCGGCCTCTGGCGCCGGCCGTGCGCTGGTCGACGAGCTCGAGGACCAGACCAGGGCGATCGCGGCGGGCTCCGTTCCACAGGCGGTCGCTTACCCGTACCAGCTCGCGTACAACGTCGTGCCGGGTGGGTGGCGTCCCGAGGCCGAGGGCTACAACGAGGAAGAGGTGAAGATCGTCAACGAGACCCGGAAGATCCTCCATATGCCGGAGCTGCGCATCGTCGCCACGTGCGTGCGCGTGCCGGTGCCGGTCGGGCATGGAGAGTCGGTGTTCGTCGAGACGACGGAGAAAATCACCGCGGACGAGGCGCGCACGCTGTTCGGCAGCTCGCCAGGGATCATCGTCGAGGACGACCCGCACGCCAAGCTCTATCCAACCCCGCATGGGGTCGCCGGCAAAGACGAGGTGTATGTTGGCCGCATCCGAAACGACGACTCGACCAGGAACGGGTTGGCGGTCTGGATCGTCTCCGACAACCTGCGCAAAGGAGCCGCGCTGAATGCGGTCCAGATCGCCGAGGAAGCAATCGCGATGGGAGTAAGGGCGTGACTGCAGAAATCGGACGCCTGCTGACGGCGATGATCACGCCCTTTAAAAAGGACGGGTCTGTGGACTACGAGGCCGCCGAAAAGCTTGTCATGCTGCTCGTCGCCGATGGGTCCGACGGTGTGATCGTCTCTGGCACCACGGGCGAGTCACCGAGCCTGAGCGACGACGAGAAGCTCGAGTTGATCAAGGTCATCAAGCAGGCAATCCCCGGCAAGAACGTCGTCGCCGGAACTGGCAGCAACGACACGCATCACTCGGTCAAGCTCTCCGAGCGAGCGATGAAGGCGGGCGCGGACGCGCTGCTTGCGGTCGTGCCCTACTACAACAAACCGCCGCAGGAAGGCCTTTACCAGCACTTCAAAGCGATCTCCGAGGTCGGGCCGACGATCATGTACAACATCCAGGGCCGGACGGCGGTCAACATGACGGCCGAAACGACGCTGCGCTGTGCCGAGCTGACAGGGATCATCGGCGTCAAAGAGGCCAGCGGCGACCTCGACCAGATCGGCTTCGTCTGCGCCGGCAAACCGGCGAGCTTCAAGGTGTGGAGCGGCGACGACAGCTGGACGCTGCCCGTCCTGGCTGCGGGCGGGTACGGCGTGATCTGCGTCGTGTCACACATCGCCGGCCGGTCGATGAAGAAGATGATCGAGGCGTACGCCAGCGCCGACAACGACGCCGCACGCGCCATCCATCTCGGCTTGCTGCCTGTGATCAAGACGCTCATGACGACCGCGGCCAACCCCGTGCCGATCAAGTCCGTGCTGAACGCGATGGGCTTCCCGGCTGGTCCATTCCGCCTGCCACTTGTGCCTCTGACCGACGAACAGCTGAAGTCGGTCATGAAAACCGTGCGCGAGGCCGGTGACCTGATCACCTTCAAGGCGGGAGTCAAAGTCGCTTAGTTCTACCGAGCTGGATCAGCTCCACGACACGATCCGTTCGTGCAAGAACTGTGGCCTCCACGCAACTCGGACCCAGGCGGTGCCCGGGGTCGGGCCGTGTCCCGCCGACATCCTGATCGTCGGAGAGGCTCCAGGCTTTAACGAGGACCGGCAGGGCGAGCCCTTCGTCGGCGCCGCCGGAAAGCTGCTCGACACTCTCCTGGCCAGGATCGGCCTCAGCCGGGCGGAGGTGTACATCACCAACGTCCTCAAGTGCCGCCCGCCGATGAACCGCGACCCCATGCCCAATGAAGCCGAGGCTTGCTCGCCGTACCTGAAACGGCAGCTCGAGCTGGTACAGCCCAAGGTGGTGCTCATCCTCGGCCGCCACGCGCTCGAGCGCCTCATGCCCGGCCAGGGCTCCATCTCGCGCATCCATGGAAGCCTCGTCAAGCGCGGCGATGTCGCCTACGTGCCGCTCTATCATCCCGCCGCCGCGCTGCACAACGGATCGCTGGTGGCCGAACTCGAGCACGACTTTGACCGCGTCAAGGCGTACCTAGAGAAGCTCCTCGCCCCGCCACCGCCGCCCGTGCCGGTCGCGCCACCGAAACAAGAAGCGGAACAGCTACGACTGTTGTGAGAATCCCCACGAACTCTGAGGCTGACGCCGTGAGTTCGCGGGGGCCCCTATGAAGTCAGGGCGTCTCCGCTACATCCCGCTGGGTGGCCTCGGCGAGGTCGGCATCAACATGTGGGCACTCGAGTGGGAGGACAAGCTGCTCGCCGTCGACGCCGGCCTCATGTTTCCACAGGAAGACATGCTCGGCATCGACCTCGTGCTGCCGGACATCTCGTACCTGCTGCGCAGTGACCGCGAGCTGCTGGGCATCTTCCTCACGCACGGTCATGAGGATCACATCGGCGGGCTGCCGTACGCACTAAAGAAGCGCAACGTCCCGGTCTACGGCACGCGCCTCACGCTCGGCCTCGTCAAGCCAAAGCTGAAGGAGCATCGCTTCCTGCGCGAGTCGGAACTGCGTGAGGTGCGCGTCGGCGACACGGTGCAGATCGGCCCGTTCAAGGTGGAGACGATCGCGGTGTGCCACTCGATCCCTGACGCGGTGGCCCTCGCCATCGACACGCCGGTCGGAAAGGTCATTTACACCAGCGACTTCAAGCTCGACTCCGCACCGCCGGACGGCCTGCCCACCGACCTCGAGCGGTTCCGCCGCCTCGGCGATGAAGGCGTCCTTCTCCTGCTCAGCGACTCGACCAACTCCGAGCGCCCGGGGCGGTCGGGCTCGGAACGCGACCTGCACGCGCCGCTCGAGAAGATCTTCACCGAAGCGCCCGGGCGGATCGTCGTCGCCAATTTCGCCTCGAACATTCACCGCATCCAGCACCTCGTGCGGTTGGCCGGGCAGTTCGGCCGGCGCGTCGCGGTGGTCGGGCGAAGCCTCGAGACAAACTTCAAGACATCACGCGAGCTGGGCTTTCTCAAGGTTCCCGACGGGCTGACGGTTCCAATCGGCCAGATCGACAAAGTTCCGCCCTCAAAGCTTCTCCTGCTCACCGCCGGCAGCCAGGGTGAGCCGATGTCGGCGCTGGCCCGCTTCGCGACACAGAGGCATCCTTTCGTCAATGTGTTGAGAGGAGACTGGGTCGTGATCTCGGCTCGACCGATCCCGGGCAACGAGCGGATGGTCCATCAGACGGTGAACAACCTGTACCGCCACGGGGCCGCGCGGGTCTTCTACTCCGAGGTTGGAAACGTACACGTGACCGGACACGCCCAGCGCGACGAGCTGCGCGACATGCTCGACGCGGTCCGGCCGAAGAATTTCATTCCGGTGCACGGCGAGTTCCGGCAGCTCGTGCTGCACTCCGACATCGCGCGCGAAGCAGGCATCGCGGACGACCGCATCTTCGTGGTCGAGGACGGCGAGACCGTGGAGCTGGATGCCGAGACGATTCAACGCGGTGAGAAGATCGCCACCGGCCTCGTGTATGTCGACGGCCTGGGCGTGGGCGATGTCGAGCAGGTGGTGCTGCGGGATCGCCGGCACCTCGCCGAGGACGGCATCCTGGTCGTGACGCTCACGCTCGATCGGGACACCGGCGCGGTGCGGGCGGGCCCCGACCTCATCTCGCGCGGGGTGATCGAGCCCGAGCTGTCATCGAGGCTCATGGCCGATGCGCGCGCCGCGGCGATCCAGAGCATCGGACGCCTGGCCGAGACGCGACCCGACATGAGCCTCCTGAAGGAGGCGATCCACGACGCGGTCTCGAAGACGGTGTACAGGCAGACCCGCCGCCGCCCTATGGTGATCCCCGTCATTACTGAAATATGAGAGGGAACCTCGGCGGTTCCCTCTCATCGCCCGGTCGGCTTCGCCGACGGGGCTGCTCTCTTTCCCCGGGATTGGATTTCCGGAATAGTTGCTCCATGCGACATTTGGCAGTGATGAGGGACAAAGACGCGGCCGAGGTAAACTCGGCCACCCATGCGACGCTGGTGACTAGGTGAAGCTCCCGCCGCTAGCCCTAGTCGCCCCAAGCCTTTGTCCGCGCTGCGACCAACCCGCGATGGTGCTGAACCACGCAGAAGAAGCCCGATGCGGTCACTGCGGCCTGCAGCTGCACCAGTGCGGCCGCTGCCGCGGCATCGCTGGGCCGTTCGACCGCTTCTGCGGCTTCTGCGGCCACGAGATGGTGCATGGAGAGACGCGCCCGCTATGGTGGAGGCTGTGGTTCCTGGCGGCGCTCATCCCGCTGGCTGCCGGCCTCATCTACGGGATCGGGCAAGCCCAGGGCCACCGCTAGCACCGGCTCTATCGATTCAGGCGCTGCCCGCATTCAACACAGAAGCTGTGACGCCCGAGGTTGTGGTGGCCGCATGACGGGCAGACCAGGCGGCGCGGCGGGTCCGCCTGCAGCCACCGCTCATTCTCGCGGCGGTACCAGATGCCGTCTTCCGGCCCGAGCATCCACCGGCGCCCCTCGCTGTCGAGCACGGCCAGGTCTCTGACCGCGAGCCTGAACGCGCGCGCCGGCAGGCTGCCTTCGCGCCGCTCGCCGAAGAGGACCTTGTAGCGGACCTCGGCCTCGGCGAATGGATCGACTGCCACGCGGAGAGTATCGCTCGCGGCGGATCTGAAGGTCAGGAGGCACGGTGTAGAATCCGCTACGGCTCACGGGGGCCGCAGCATGCGTCGCACCACATCCCGAGGCTCACGTCACTCTGCCAGTCGCGCTCGCCGCGTCGTGCGGCCCGCGCGCTCCCGCGTTGCGCGAGGCAAACGTGCCCCGAGACCACATCTCTCCCCGCGCCAGGGCCGCGAGATCACCGGCGTGCTGCTGATTCTCATCGCGCTCCTCGGCCTCCTCGCTCTCGCCAGCAACGCGGGGTCGGTGCTCATGGGCATCCGCGGCTGGCTGATCACATCGTTTGGAGGAGCTTGGTTCGTACCTGTCGGCGCCGCACTCGCACTGGGCGCCTATCTCCTGTGGCCGAAGGCGCCGAAGCCGCGCCCAGTGGACCTCGTGTCCGGCGCCATCGCGGTGATTGCGCTGGTCGGCATCTTCGGCCTGGTCGACCACGGTGGAACGGCCGGTCAGGCGATCGACGGTCCGGTGATCCAGGTCGTGGCTCGCCCCGGGGCGTGGGTGCTGCTGGTCGCGCTGCTGGTGATCGGGCTGATCGTTACGGTTCACTTCAGCCCGGGCGCCCTGCTTGCGACAATTTTTGCCGCTGGCAGGACCGCCTACGCGGAGCGCTTGCGCCTCGAGAACCTGGTCTCGCCGCAGGCGCCGGCCAAGGCCAAGGCGCCGAAGCCGGAACCGGCGACCACCGCCGAACTGGCAAGGTCAGCCGCCAGCTTTGCCACGCCGCCGCCGGCGCTCGAGGAAGTCAAGCCATGGGAGATCGAGGAGCCGGTCGAGACGAAACGCGAGACGAGAGCGGACTCCCGACCTTCGGACGACGAGCCGGAGGAGCCTCCAGCGCTTCGCGTAGTGGCCGAACCCGAGGACGACCTGCCCGAGATCGACTGGAAGCTGCCGTCGATTGCGCTGCTCGACACCGTGACCGCACGGCGTGAGCGCATGGCCGACGAGATCAAACGCAACGTGAAGATCATCGAGACCACGCTCGGCACGTTCGGCGTCGAGTGCAAGGTGGTCGGAGTCAACCCCGGCCCGGCGGTCACGCAGTACGAGATCCAGCCCGGCCCCGGCGTCCAGGTCAAGCGCATAACGGCGCTGCAGAACGACCTGTCGCTCGCGCTGGCCGCGGCGCCCCTGCGCATCGAAGCCCCGATTCCCGGCAAGTCTGCGGTGGGGATCGAGGTTCCCAACAAGTCGGCGAGCCTCGTCACGATTCGCGAGGTGCTCGAGACCGCAGCCTTCCGCGAGGGCACGAACAAGCTGGCGCTGGGCCTGGGCAACGATGTCTCCGGCCAGTCGATCGTCGCCGACCTGACGCGGATGCCTCACCTGCTCATCGCCGGCGCGACCGGCCAGGGCAAGAGCGTGTGCATCAACGCTTTGATCACGAGCCTCCTGTTCCAGGTCACTCCCGACCATCTACGACTGCTCCTCATCGACCCGAAGCGTGTGGAGCTGACCAGTTACAACGGTCTGCCGCACCTCTTGCTCCCGGTTCTCGTCGAGTCGCACCAGGCCGCTGCCGCGCTGCGGTGGGCGGTCGCGGAGATGGACCGCCGCTACAAGATGTTCTCGGCCGAAGGCGTGCGCAACATCGCTGCCTACAACGAGAAGGCCACGCAGAAACAGGCCAAGCAGCTGCCTTACGTCGTGATCGTCATCGACGAGCTGGCGGACCTCATGATGGTCGCCGCAGGAGAGATCGAGGAGCTCATCTGCCGCATCGCGCAGCTCGCGCGAGCCGTCGGCATCCACCTCATCATCGCCACGCAGCGGCCCTCGACCGACATCATCACGGGGCTGATCAAGGCCAACATCCCCTCGCGCATCGCGTTCGCGGTGGGCTCGCAGGTGGACAGCCGAGTCATCCTCGACACGGGCGGAGCGGAAAAGCTGCTCGGTCGCGGCGACATGCTGTACCAGCCGGTCGACGCCGGTAAGCCGACACGTATCCAGGGCGCATTCGTCAGCGATCCTGAGGTCGAAGGGGTGGTCAACTTCTGGAAGTCACAGGGCGGCCCGCGCTTCATGGAAGAGATCCTCGAGGAGGGCGCCGGCACTGAGTGGGAGAGAGGGGAGACCACCGAGCGCAAGCTCGATCCCCTGTTCGCGCGCTCAGCGCGTGCTGTCGCGGCTGAAGGCTCCGCATCGGTCTCCCTGGTCCAGCGCAAGTTCAACGTCGGCTACTCGAGGGCGGGCCGCATCGTCGACCAGCTCGCCGAGCATCACGTCGTCGGCGCGTACCAGGGTTCGAAATCGCGAGAGGTCCTGATGAACCTGCCCGATGTAGATGACTTGCTGGAGCGGTTAGGTATCGAGTGACGGACCGCCCTAACCGCACGGCTGACGCCAACGGTGCGGAATGGGCGTTCTGCCGGCCATGACGCTGGGTGAGGTCCTTGCTGCCCGGCGCGGCGAGCGTGGCCTCACGATTCAGCAGGCGTCGGCGGCGACTCGCATCCGCGCTCACTACCTCAGCGCTTTGGAATCCGGTGAGCTGGAGAGCCTGGCTGCCCCGGTCTACGCCAAGGGTCACCTCCGGACTTATGCGCGCTATCTAGGCCTCGATCCCGAGCCGCTGGTGGGGATGCTGCGCACCGAACCGCAGGATCCACGACGGCTGCTGACCATCGGAAAGCTCGCCATGCGACCTCGGATGGTCCTCACTGCGCCAGCCCTCGCCGCGGCGTCCCTGGTGGTGCTGGCCGGCGCCTTCACCGGTTACGCGTGGCGCCAGATCCAGGCCGACCAGCGGCCGATCGTCACCTCGCCCGCCGCTCAGCCTGTGGCGGTCGCCCCATCCGGGACGCCTCGGCCGTCGCCTACTCCCGCGCCGCGGCCGATCGTGGTCGGCGTCCACGTGACCGACGACGTATGGATCAACGTGTTCGTCGACGGCAGGCCACAGTACGCGGACGGCGGGAGGACGCTTCCGGCCGGCTCGATCGTTTACTTCAGTGGCGTGGACATCAAAATCACAAGCGGCAAGGCGGCAGCGACCTTCATCACCGTCGACGGGCGAACGGTCGGAGCCATGGGCACCGGGGTGGCAAGCCGGGACTTCTCGTCGCAAACTTCACCCTGAGAGATTCACGTGAACATCCCGAACGTCCTGACGCTGAGCCGGCTGGCGGCGATCCCGCCGCTGATGGTGCTGCTAATGGTCCGGTTTCCCGGCCACGACCAGCTGGCAGCGGCGCTCTTCATCGTCTTCTCACTGACCGACACCCTCGACGGCGAGATCGCGCGACGGCGCGGAACCGTGAGCGACTTCGGAAAGTTCCTGGATCCGCTGGCGGACAAGCTGTTCGTGCTCTCGGTGCTGATCGTGCTGGTCCAGGAAGGCCTCGTCGCGGCTTGGGTGGTGGTCGTGATCTTCTCGCGCGAGCTGATCATCACCATTCTTCGTTCGGTCGCGGCGAACCAGGGCCGAGTGATAGCTGCCGCCCCACTCGGTAAAACCAAGACCGTGATGCAGATGAGCGCGGTCGCTCTGCTCATCCTCCAGCGCCCGTACCCGATCCTCGTGCCCCTGGCGGACCTCGCGGTCGGGATCGCGATCGTCTTCACGATCTGGAGCGGACTGGACTATGTCTGGCGCTTCCGCGACCTGATCCAGCCAGTCCGCAAAGGCCCGGGGGGTAGATCGGACAGCGAGGTGGATGCGCCCGCTCGTGCGCTCGGTGAGGCACTGGTAAAGGGCGGGCTCACAGTTTCGGTGGCGGAGTCATGCACCGGCGGCCTGGTGGGGAAGCTGATCACCGACGAGCCGGGCAGCTCGGCATATTTCCTCGGCGGCGTGATCGCGTACTCCGACGAGGTCAAACGCGACGAGCTTGGCGTCCCGGCTGGGCTGCTGAAGCGCGTGGGTGCGGTGAGCAGCGAGGTCGCTGAAGCCATGGCCGATGGTGCGCGCAAGCGCTTCGAAACCGACCTCGCCGCCGGGGTGACGGGTATCGCCGGCCCGGATTCGGACGGTTCGAACAAACCGGTCGGCCTCACCTATATCGCGGTGGCGTCGACTCGCGGGACGGCGTCCCACGAGTATCGGTTCACCGGGGACCGCTGGTCCAACCGGCGCGAGGCCGCCGGCGAGACGCTGCGATTGCTGGTCGAAGAAGCCCGCTCGAGCGCGAGGCTGAAAACCGCTTGACCCACGAACACTTGTTCGCTACACTCTCGGCCACGGCCTGTTAACGACGTTGATTTCGACTCCACGACGTAGAACACTCGCCGCAACCACTTAGGAGGCAATCAAGACATTGGAAAAGGAAAAAGAGAAGTCCCTCGACTCCGCCATGGCCCAGATCGTCAAGAGCTATGGGAAGGGCTCGATCATGAAGTTGGGTGAGCAGGCCGCTCTGCGCGGCGAGATCACAGTCATCCCGACCGGGGCGCTGTTGCTCGACCTCGCGCTCGGAGTGGGCGGGATCCCGCGCGGCCGCGTGACCGAGCTGTACGGTCCGGAATCCGCCGGCAAGACCACGCTGGCACTCCACGTCATCGCCGAGGCACAGAAGCAGGGCGGCGTGGCCGCCTTCGTGGACGCGGAGCACGCGCTCGATCCGCTTTACGCCTCGCGGATCGGCGTGAAGATCGATGACCTCTTGATCAGCCAGCCAGACACCGGCGAGCAGGCGCTCGAGATCGTCGAGGTCCTGGTTCGATCAGGGGCGGTCGACGTGATCGTGATCGACTCGGTGGCGGCCCTGGTGCCGAAGGCTGAGATCGAAGGCGAGATGGGCGACTCTCACATGGGCCTGCAGGCTCGCCTCATGTCGCAGGCGCTGCGGAAGTTGACCGCGGCCATCTCCAAGTCGAACTGCTCGGTCATCTTCCTGAACCAGCTCCGGGAGAAGGTTGGGGTCATGTTCGGCAACCCGGAGACTCAGCCCGGCGGTCGCGCCCTCAAGTTTTACTCGTCGGTCCGGCTCGACATCCGCAAGGTCGAGGTCATCAAGTCCGGCCTTGACTCGGTAGGCGCCCGCGTGAAGGTCAAGGTGGTGAAGAACAAGGTCGCCCCGCCTTTCCGGTCGGCCGAGTTCGACATCCTCTTCAACGAAGGAATCTCGCGTGAAGGCTCGCTGATCGACGCGGCCATCGAGTACGGGATTCTCGAGAAGAGCGGGACCTGGATGTCCTACGGCGACCAGCGCCTGGGCCAGGGCCGCGAGAACGTCCGCAACTACCTGAGGGAGAACCCGACCCTGTCCGCCGAGATGGAGGCAAGGGTCAGGGAGAAGGCTGCCGGCGGAACGGCCTCAGCCGTCATGAAGGCGGCGGGTGTCGTGAGGGCTCCCGCGGGTGCGGCAGAGGACTTCTAGCCGCAGCAAGAAGCCGCCTGTGGTCGGCGCGCTAGTCGCTGGGTTGCGCCTCCTTGGGCGGAGGGCGCATTCCAGAGTGGAGCTGCAGCGCAAGCTCACCCGGCGGGGCCACACGCCTGAGGAGATCAATTCGGCGTTGGTCAGGCTGAACGAGCTCGGCTACCTGAACGACCGGTCCTTTGCGGAGGGCCTGGTCAGGCGACGTGGAGCGATCCGAGGACCAATGGCGCTCTCGGCCGAGCTGGCTGCCCGAGGTGTGGATCGAGCCGAGGCCGATGCCGCGGTGGCAGCCTTCGAGCCGGCCGAGCAGCTGGCCGCCGCGACCCGCATCGCCGAACGCCTATGCGCAAAGAGGGCTCCGGCGAGCTATCGGGAGGTGCTCGATGCGGTGGGCACGAAGCTGCGCCGACGAGGCTTTTCCAGCTCCATCGTCCGGGCTGCCTGCCGGACCGTGCTCGCCGGGACGTCTCTACACACCGAAGAGGCCCCTCCGCCCTGACAGGCGCCCCTTCGGGGCGCCTGCCGCGGGCTGCAGCCAATCCGGCCGATAGCGGAGGGGCCTAGAATTCGATTACGTACGGGTCGCTCCACCGAGCGCCCGCAGTCATAGAGCCAACCCGACGCGGGACCTCGCGGGTCCTGCGATGGTTCCGCACTTTGACAATCGAATAAACGAGGTGCATGTCACATGCCAATCAACGTCTTCGTACTGGTAGTGGCGGTCCTTGTGGCGATCGGTGTCGGTTTTGGAGCGGCTTACCTGCTGCTCCAGCGCCGGCAGGGCGATGGGACCAGCGCTCTGGAGCTCAAAGCCCAGCAGACCCTTTCCGAGGCAGAAACCCAGGCCAAGGAGAAGCTGCTCGAAGCCAAGGAGGAGGCGGTCAAGATCCGCACCGCCGCCGAGCAAGAAGCCCGCGAGTATCGGGCACAGTCGCAGCAGATCGAAAAGCGCCTTCTCCAGAAGGAAGAGAACCTCGACCGTAAGGGCGAGGAAGTCAACCTCCGCGAGCGCGATCTCAGCACCAAGGAGAAGTCGCTCGACGATATCCGAGCGCAGCTCGATGACACCTATCGCCAGCAGGAGAAGGAGCTGCAGCGGGTCGCCAACATGACTCGCCAGGAGGCTTCGGGAATCCTCATGGGCCAGGTGGAACAGGAGCTTCGCAACGAAGTCGCCCACAAGGTCCGCGAAGCAGAGCTGTCGGCTCGCGACGAAAGCGAGCGCCGGGCGCGAGAGATCGTCACCGAGTCGATCCAGCGCATCGCCGCCGACCAGACCGCCGAGGTCTCAGTCTCGGTGCTGCCGCTGCCGACCGACGAGCTCAAAGGGCGAATCATCGGCAAGGAAGGGCGCAACATCCGCGCCCTACAGCAGGCAACCGGGATCGACCTCATCGTCGACGACACCCCGGAAGCCGTGATCATCAGCGGCTTCGACCCTGTTCGCCGCGAGGTGGCGCGGGTCGCGCTGAACAAGCTCATCGTCGACGGCCGGATCCATCCGGCCCGCATCGAAGAGATCGTCGCCAAGTCCCGAGTGGAGGTCCTGCAAAGGGTCAAAGAGGAGGGGGAGGCGGCGGTCCTCGAGGTCGGCCTTCAGGGACTTCATCCCGAGGTCGTCCGCCATCTCGGCATCCTTCGTTTTCGCACGAGCTACGGGCAGCAGGTGTTGAATCACTCGAAGGAGGTCGCGTATCTCGCCGCCATGATGGCGGCCGAGATCGGCGCCGACGTTCGAATCGCCAAGCTGTCGGGTCTCTTGCACGACATCGGCAAGGCCATCGACCACGAGGTCGAGGGATCGCACGCCGTGATCGGCGCGGACCTTCTGCAGCGACATGGAGTTCCTAAAGAGGTTGTGCACGCCGTGCGTGCTCATCACTACGACGAGGAACCACACACGCTTGAGGCGCTGTTGCTGATCGCGGCCGACGCCATCTCCGCTGCCCGCCCTGGGGCGCGCAGGGAATCGCTGGAGGCTTACGTCAAGCGGCTCGAGAAGCTGGAGGAGATCGCCAACTCCTTCCAGGGTGTGCAGCAGTCCTACGCGATCCAGGCCGGCCGCGAGGTTCGGATCCTGGTCAAACCTGAGCAGATCGATGACACCGCGGCTCAGCTGATGGCGCGGGACATCGCAAAGCGAATCGAAAGTGAGCTCAGCTTCCCGGGACAGATCCGCGTCACCGTGGTGCGCGAGACCCGGGCCGTCGAATACGCCAAATAGTCATCGAAGGGAGTCCCGCCTCGGGGCTCCCTTTTTTCTTGCCCAATAGACTGTTCATGTGCCAGACGACGAATTTCGAATTCTCTTCGTCGCGGACGTCGTCGGACACCCGGGGCGCGACGCGGTCAAGGCGATCCTGCCCGGGCTGAAAAAGGAGCTTCATCCCAACCTCACGGTCGTCAACGGCGAGAACGCCGCCGGTGGTTTCGGACTAACCGCAAAGATTGCCGCGGAGCTCAAGGGATCCGGCGCCGATGTGATCACCACCGGCAACCACGTGTTCGCCCAGAAGGACTTCCTGCCCGAGCTGCCGAACCTCGAGCGGGTGCTGCGACCGGCGAACTACCCGCCTGCAGCGCCAGGGCAGGGCTGGTGCGTGGTTGAGGCCGGCGGCAGGCAAGCGCTCGTGATGAACTTGATCGGGCGTGTCTTCCTGGACGCGCTGGACGACCCATTCAGGGCAGCGGACGCCATCCTGGCGGCTCACCCGGACATCCGGATCGTCTTCTGCGACATGCATGCGGAGGCAACGTCCGAGAAGACGGCCATGGGCTGGTACCTGGACGGACGAGCGAGCGCCGTGGTCGGCACGCACACCCACATCCCGACCGCGGACGGCCGGGTGCTCCCGAAGGGCACCGCCTACATCACCGACGTCGGCATGGTCGGGCCCCGGGACGGGTGCATCGGCATGGACAAGGACATCGTCCTTTCGCGCTTCCTGACCGGCGTCCCCAACCGGTTTGTGGTGGCGTCAGGACCCGTGACATTCAATTCCGTACTGGTTACCATTAGTAGCTCCACTGGCCGGGCTACATCGATCCAGCGAGTCGACCGAGAACACGTTTGAAGGGGTTCCAGCAACAATGACAGCCGAGCGCGCTCCAGTTGAGGTGCTGAAAGTTTCGGCCACCTCCAAGCCGGTCGCCGTCGCAGGAGCGATCGCGGGCGTGATCCGGAGCAAGGGGCGCGTCGAGGTCCAGGCCATCGGGGCCGGCGCCATCAACCAGGCGGTCAAGGCGATTGCCATCTCGCGCGGGTATGTCGCGCCGGGCGGCCTCGACCTGGTCTGCATCCCGGCCTTCATCGACATCTCCATCGACGGCGAGGAGCGCACCGGAATCCGCCTGCTCGTGGAGAGTAGGTAACGGAACTCGGACGGGACCTGGCACTGGCACCCTCTCCCCACAGGGGAGCAATCAGTAGGTCACATCCTCATCGCTGCGTAGCGCGCAGGGGACTGGGGTGAGGGGCACGGGAACTCGAGCGCGCTCGTTCAACATCTGGACGATCGGCTGCCAGATGAACACCGCCGACTCGGAAAGCCTGGCTCGCCGGCTGCTCGCTGCCGGCTACGTCGAGGATTCGCTCGAGCGCGCCGATGTAGCGATCCTCAACACGTGCGTCGTCCGCCAGGCGTCAGAGGACCGCGTGTACTCCAGGCTCCACGAGCTCAGGGCCTGGAAAACACCTGAGCGCACGATCGCCGTCACCGGCTGCATCGTCGCGAAGGAGGGCGACGTTCTTCGCAAGCGATTTCCGCAGCTCGACGCGGTCGTTCCGATCGGCGATTACGAGGACTTCCTGGCCGGCCTCGAAGCGCGTTACGACTATTCGCAGGGTGAGGCGCTGCCCCCTGCTGGGCGGACAGGCATCAGCCATTACGTGCGCGTCATCCAGGGCTGCGACCACAACTGCACTTTCTGCATCGTGCCAAAGGTGCGAGGGCGCGAGCGCCACGTGCCGATGGACGAGGTTGTCGCGGAGTGTCGCCAGGCGGTAGCCGACGGCGCCAAAGAGATCGTGTTGTTGGGCCAGAACGTCGACGACTACCGCGATCCAAGCGGTCGGGGTGGACTCGCCGCGCTGGTCCGCGAGGTCGAGAAGATTCGCGGGGTGATGAGGTTGCGCTTTCTCACCTCGCATCCGCAGGACCTCGAGACCGAATTGCTCGAGGTCATGGCTGCGAGCAATGTGGTCTGCCGTGAGCTCCAGCTGCCGGTGCAGTCGGGCGACGACACCATCCTCAAGCGGATGGCGCGCGGCTACCAGATGCGCCACTACCGGGCGATCGTCGACCATGCGCGGCAGCTGATGCCGGACCTCGGCCTTGTTACCGACGTCATCGTCGGCTTCCCCGGCGAATCGGAGGAAGCGTTCATGAACACCCGCACCCTGCTCGAGGAGATCGAGTTCGACGTGGTTCACCTCGCCATGTACTCGCCACGACCGGGTACGTTCGCCGCCGACAAATTGAAAGATGACATCCCTCAAGACGAAAAGCTGCGACGGCTCAACGACCTGTTGTCGCTGCAGCGTGGCATCGCGACGCGCAAGACCGCGCGGTGGATCGGCCGCGACGTCGAGGTCCTGATCGAAGGTAGGGATGAGCTCAACCGGCCATATGGACGGATCCGGCAGGGCAAGCGAGCGATCGTCCTGAAAGGCGGCGACATCGCGCCGGGCCAGTTGATGCACGTCCGCGTCCTGCAGGCCACGGCAGGCCAGCTGCTGGGGTTGCCGGCAGCGTGACGGACGTTGCTCTCACCCCGGTGATGCGGCAGTACCGGGAGGCGAAGGAGCAGCACCCGGACGGAATTCTTCTCTTCCGCCTCGGCGACTTCTACGAGATCTTCTTCGAGGACGCCGAGATCGCCGCGCCCGTGATGGGCGTGACGCTCACGTCAAGACCACTTGGCAAGAGCGGCCGGGCGCCCATGTGCGGTGTGCCGCACCACGCCTGGCAGGCATACGTCGGCAAGCTGCTGCGCGCGGGACACAAGGTCGTGATCTGCGACCAGGTCGAGCCGGCGGGGAAGCACAAGGTCGTGCGCCGCGACGTGACCCGAGTGTTGACGCCCGGTACGGTCGTGGAAGACGCGTACCTCGATCCGGCGCGGCCGAACTACCTCGTCGCGGCATGGACGCGCGGAAATGAGGCCGGCCTGGCGGCATGCGAGGTCTCCACCGGCGAGCTGCTCCTCTGCCAGTTCCCGCGCGAGCGCCTCAACGCCGAGCTGCAGCGGCTCGCGCCCGCCGAGCTGCTCACCCCGCCTGAGGTCGAGGAGTATCGGTTCGATCCCATCCGCGGGCAGCAGCGTCTTCGTGACCTCCTGGGGATCGCCTTTCCGGCCTCCATCGGAGCCGCCGACGCCCCGCTCGCCGTCGGAGCGGCCGGCGTCGTGCTGGACTACCTGAAGCAAAACCAGGCCCGCATCGCCCCCGGCTCCTTCACGGTGCGTACGTACTCGCCGGACTCGACGATGCCGCTCGACGCCGCCACCGTGCGCAACCTTGAGCTCCCGGCCCTGGTCGAGATGATGGATCGCACACGAACGCCGATCGGTGCCCGGCGGCTGCGCGGGTGGGTCGGGGCGCCGATGCGAGACGCTGAGTCGATCGAGCTGCGCCTCGGGGCCGTCGCCGAGCTGGTGGAGTCGCCCGACCTGCGTGGGGCGCTGTCCGTGGCCCTGAAACCCGTCGGCGACCTCGAGCGCCTGTCCGCGCGCTCTGCGCAAGGTCACGCGTCCGCTCGAGAGCTGGTCGCCCTTCGTCGCTCTCTGGAAGCCATCCCTGCGCTGCAGGACGCGGTCGCCGGCTGCGAGGCTCTCGCCGTCCGGGAGCTCGCAGGGCAGCTCAGCGGCGCTCCGGAGCTGGCGGCGAAACTTGCTGCGGCCCTGGTCGAAGACCCGCCACCCGTCGCCCGCGATGGCGGTGCAATCCGCGCCGGCTATGACGCCGAGCTCGACGGTATCGCTGAAGCCTCGCGAACCGCTCGGGAGTGGATCGGCGGGCTCGAAGCATCCGAGCGCCGACGCACGGGTATCCGCTCACTCAAGGTCGGCTTCAACAAGGTGTTCGGCTACTACATCGAGATCAGCAACGCGAACGCCGTCCCGCCGCCATCCGACTACGTGCGCAAGCAGACGCTGACCGGCGCCGAGCGCTACCTGACGCCCGAGCTCAAGGAGAAGGAAGCGATCGTGCTCACAGCGCAGGAGCGGATCGCCGAACGCGAGCAAGAGATCCTGCGCGAGCTGGGCGCTGCGGTTGCTGAGTCCGCGTCCATCCTGCGCACGAGCGCGCACGCGATCGGAATGATCGACGCGCTGTTGAGCCTGGCCGTCACTGCATCAGAGCTTGGATGGCGGCGGCCGGAGGTCAACGCCGGGCTGCGCCTGAGCATCAGAGGTGGCCGCCACCCGCTGGTTGAAAACGGCCTACCCGCGGGAGCCTTCGTTCCGAACGACCTCGAGCTGGATCCAGACGGAGACCAGGTTGTGATCCTGACCGGTCCCAACATGGCCGGCAAGTCGACGTTCCTAAGACAGGCCGCGGTGATCGTGCTGCTCGCGCAATGTGGAAGCTTCGTACCGGCAGAAAGCGCGGTCGTCGGCCTCGCCGACCGGATCTTCACGCGAGTCGGCGCGCACGACGACATCACCGCCGGCATGTCCACCTTCATGGTGGAGATGACCGAGACCGCGAACATCCTTAATCACGCGACGCGCTCGTCACTCGTCATCTTCGACGAGGTGGGGAGGGGGACGTCGACGTATGACGGATTGTCGATCGCGCAGGCGGTGGTCGAATACCTACACGAATCACCCAGGCTCGGGTGCCGCACCCTGTTCGCCACGCACTACCACGAGCTGACGGCGCTCGCGGAGAGACTGCCGCGCGTCAGCAACCAGCGGGTCGAGGTCCTCGAAGACGGCGAGACCGTCCGCTTCCTGCACCGCGTGGTGCCGGGCGGTGCGGATCGATCCTATGGAATCCACGTCGCCGCGCTCGCCGGGCTGCCGTCGGGAGTCATCGCGCGGGCGCGCCAGGTGCTGGGGGAGCTGGAGCGCCAGCGCCCCCTCGAACCACCGGAGTTGCAGCTCGGGCTGCCGATGGAGATGGCCCCCGATCCGCTGCGCAAGGAGCTCCAGGAGATCGAGCCCGATTCCCTGAGCCCGTTCGAAGCGCTGCAGAAGCTCTATGAGCTCCGCGCGAGGCTTTCGGAGTGATCAAGTCGATCCACCTGCTCACGCCTGAGGTCGCGGACGCGATTGCAGCCGGTGAGGTGATCGAGCGCCCAGCCTCGGTCGTGAAGGAGCTGGTTGAAAACGCCCTCGACGGCGAGGCACGCCGCATCAACATCGACGTGAGAGGCGCCGGCAGGACGTCGATCCGGGTCAGCGACGACGGCGCCGGCATCGCGGCGGACGAGCTCGCGCTCGCCTTTGTGAGACATGCAACCAGCAAGGTGTCCAAGCTCTCGGACCTGGTCGCCATCGTCAGCTTCGGATTCCGCGGCGAGGCTCTCGCCAGCATCGCGGCGGTGGCCGACGTCGAGTGCTCCAGCGGCGGGTCAACCATTCGTGTCCGGGCGGGGGAGCTCGTCGAGCAGGGATCAGGCCCACTGCTGCCTGGCGTGACGATCGAGGTGCGAGATCTCTTCACCAACGTCCCGGCGCGACTGAAGTTTCTGAAAAGCGACGCGACCGAGGTCGCCGCGATCAAAGACATCGTCAGTGCGTTCGCTCTGCTTCATCCGCACGTGCGCTTCCACCTCACGATCGACGCGCGGGTCGCGGTCAGCACAACCGGCGATGGCGACCGGCGCCGTGCAATCGCGGCCGTTTTCGGCGCGCCCGTCGCCGCCGAAGTCCTGGAGCTGGTGGGCATGCCGCTGGTCAAGGGCGCCGTCAGCCAGCCGCGCCTCAGCCGCGGCAGTCGCGATGGAATCATCCTCGCCGTCAACGGCAGGCCGATCAGCGCGCGTGCGCTCGTCTATGCCCTGGAGGAGTGCTACCAGGGCCGGCTCGAGCGCGGCCGCCATCCGGTGGCGGTGATCGACATCGGCATCGACCCTGAGCTGGTCGACGTCAACGTGCACCCGGCGAAGAAGGAGATCCGCTTTCGCGATGAGGGCACCGTTTTCGCGGCCATGCAGCGCGCAGTGCGAGCCGCGTTGGACGGGAGCGAGCCGTTCCGCTACCGGCCGGTGGAATCGATGCCTTCAATCGCGCCCGGGCAGGTCACGCCTCAACTTTCGATTCACGCGGTGGCAAGCGCCCTCGCGACTGCCGAGCCGGCCGTAGGTTCTTCAGTCGAGCCCGCGGTCCTCCGCCCGATCGGTCAGGTCGGTCCTGGCTACCTGGTGGCGGAAGGCCCGCACGGCCTGGTCCTGGTCGACCAGCATGCCGCGCACGAGCGCGTGCTCTACAACCGGCTGCTGGAGCGCCTTCGCTCCGGGCGCGGCATGAGCCAGCCCCTGCTGATCCCGCAGGCGGTGGACGTCGAGCCCGCGCTGATCGCAGCGGCGGCGGACCACCGGGCGGACCTGGCCAACCTCGGGCTCGAGTACGAGGAGTTCGGACCGCGAAGCCTCCGGATCACTGCGGTGCCTGTCGAGATGCCCGCCGGCCGCGCGACCGCAGCGGTGCAGGAGACCCTCGCGGCCCTGGCCGAGAACCGCGGGGATGGATCGCTGGAGAAGGCAGCCGCCGCGCTCGCTTGCCATTCAGCGGTGCGCTTTGGCGACGTGCTGGACACCCCCGAGCAGCGACGGCTGCTCGCCGACCTGGAGACGACCGCCGATTCGGTCACGTGCCCCCACGGACGGCCGACTCGCCTGCTGGTGGAGTGGCAGGAGCTGACGCGCCACTTCCGGCGCAACTACTGACCAGCTGGGCCGAGGCCTAGAACATGATCTCCGGTTGATGTCGCTTCTGCGGGCGCGGTCTGCCCGCGATTTCGTCGAGGCGCCACCCCAGCCCCGAATCCGCGCCCCGCAAGCGCCTTTGCGGCGCGCCCATGTGCTCGGTCGAGTTCGCAGCTGGGCCCGGAATGAGCCGATGCTGCTTGCCTTCGTGGGCGGCGCACTCGCCGCCAGGCTCGGGTTCTGGATTGTCTCGAACCGCATGTTCGAGGACGGCCTGACCACGATCACGCATGCGCGGAATGTGCCTCTTGGCCTTGGCCTCGTGCACCACGCGGGCGAAGGCAACGTACATGGGTTCACGTCGGCTCTCGGTGTTTTGATCCCACTGGCCGGCGAGCTCGTGCGTCAGGGCTCCGGCATCTTCTCGATGCGGATCGCTTCGTTGGTCGCGGTCTGCGTCGCGCTTGTCTACGCGCGGCTGATATGCCGAGAACTTGGGCTCGGCACATTTCCGACCGCGTTCGTGCTCGCCTACCTGGCCTTCGACCAGAACATGATTTTTTACGGGATGGCGGGGATGGAGACCCAGGTTGCGGTCGCCGTCGTCCTCGGCGGCGTGTTCCATGTCCGCCGGAACGACCTCGTCGCGTCGGGTATCTGGCTTGGTTTGGCTCCGCTCGCGCGCCCCGAGTTTGTTCTGTGGGTGGCCCCGGCCCTCGCATACCTGGCCCTACGCAATGCCAAACGTGGCGCTCAAGCTGCTGCCATTGCGGGGGCGATCGTCGTGCCGTGGATCGTCTTTACCTTTCTGTATTACGGATCGCCGATCCCCAACACGGTCATCGCGAAGTCGACCGTGAACCCCACTCCCCCGATCCTCGCGGGCGGCTCACCGTTGCAGTGGATCGAATGGCTGGGCGGTCAGCTGGGCGGTCACATCGCTCTGCTCATCTATCACCTTGAGCCCTTCAGGGAGGTATGGAATGCGGCCGCCGCGCCCGTACCGGGTCCGCTGCTTGTGGCGATTGCGATCATCACCGCCTACTTTCTTGCCATCGGACTCGTGGCTTCGCGCGGCATTCCCGGCTTCTGGCCGATCACCGCGTTCCTCGTGCTTTTCTTCGCGTACCGGGTGTACTTCCTTCCCGTCCTCTTCTATTACGACTGGTATCTACCCCCATTCTTGGCGCTGGTGATGATCGTCGTCGCCCTGGGCCTCCAACGCTTCGCATCGGTGGCTCCGAGAGGATCAACTGCACTCGCTACCGCGCTGGCGGTCGCTTTCGCCATCCATATGCCCTTCAGCTTTGTGGTCGAGGCGAAGGTGCAAGGTGTAGAAGACCAGGTTCGGACGAATGCGGCCAAGTACCTCAAGGCAACAGTGCAGCCGGGACAGTCGGTCGTGTCCGAGTCCGCGGGCTATATCGGCTTCTACAGCAACGTGAAGTTATACGACTATCCCGGCCTGACGTCCCCCACGTCGGTTCACGCGCTGCAGCAGCTGCCCCCCGACAAGCGCGACGTCCCCAACCTGATCGCGGTGCTGCGACCGGACTGGCTCGTGTTGCGTCCCTGGGAGCTCGACTCGCTGAGACAGAAATTCCCTGCGACCGCCTCCGAGTACGTGGTCGACCGTGTCTTCGAGCTGCCAGGCGTGCCCGAGAACCAGTTGAACACCGACGGCGCCACCACTGTTTCATTCGCCGGATTCGTCGAGAGCGACGTCGACGGGAAGATCATCATCCTGAAGCGCGTGGCACCCGCGCCCTGAAGTTGCTAGCGGCCATAGTCAAGGTTCCAGTGATCGTCGGTCCGACCGGCGTCGGCAAGTCCCAGCTGGCGATTGAGCTCGCTCTCGCGCTCGGCGGTGAGATCGTCGTGGCCGACTCCAAGCAGGTGTACCGGCAGCTCGACATCGCGACCAACAAGCCCAGCCCTGAACAGGCGCGCTCTGTTCGGTACCACATGATCGACCTCGTCGATCCGGCGGCGAGCTTCAACGCGAAGCAGTACGTGGAGGGGGCCAGGGCCGCCATCCTGGACATCTCGGAGCGTGGACTGGTGCCCATCATCGAGGGCGGAACGATGCTCTATGTCGATGCCCTGTGCGACGGCTTCAGCCTCACCGGCGTCCCGCCGAATCCGGAGCTGAGGGCTGAGCTGGAAACCCTGGACAAGGCCAGCTTGCGCGACCGCCTGTTGATCGTCGACGCCGATCCGGGCGTGGACCTGCAAAACCCCGTGCGCATGATCCGGGCCATCGAGGTCCTGCAGGCCGCCGGTCCCCCTTTGCGCAGGCTCCGGACACGCAAGCCTCCGCCATGGCAGCCCCTGCGCATCGGGTTGACCGCGCCGCTGGAGGTGATCGACCGCAGGCTCGAGGAGCGAAGCCGAAAGCAGGTGGAGCGTGGCCTCGTCGCCGAGACGCAGGCAGCGCTCAACGCCGGCGTGCCCGAAAGCGCGCCGGTCTTGACCGGCATCGGGTACGCCGAAGCCCTTTCGCACATCAGGGGTGAGGTGACGTTGGAGGAGCTGCCGCACGTGATGGCCGGCAACAACCGCAGGTACGCGCGCAGGCAGCTTCGATGGTGGCGGCGTGATCCTCGAGTGGTCTGGTTTGAGATCGAGCCCGATCCTCTGCCCGCTATCCTCAATTACGTGAAGGCCGCCGTATGAGCAAGACGGTGCACCCAGGCGCAACCCGTCTAGGAAAGATTCCTCCTTATCTCTTTGCGGAGATCGATCGCAAGGTGCAGGAGAAGAAGAAGGCCGGCATCGACGTGATCTCGCTTGGCATCGGCGATCCTGACCTCCCGACGCCGCCCCGGATCGTCAACGTGCTGCAGGAGGCGGCTGCAGATCCCGCCAACCATCGCTATGCGTCCTACTTCGGCCTGGCCGAGCTTCGCGAGGCGATCGCCGGCTGGTACGGCGACCGCTCCGGCGTGAAGCTCGACCCGAGCACCGAAATCCTGCCGACGCTTGGATCAAAGGACGGGATCGCCCACGTGCCGCTTGCGCTGGTCGACCCCGGCGACGTAGTCCTGGCGCCCGACCCCGGCTACACGGTCTACGTGACCGGGGCGCTGATGGCCGGTGCGGAGCCGCACACCATGCCGTTGACGGAAGCGAACCATTGGCTGCCAGACCTCGACGCCATCCCCGATGACGTCGCTGACCGATCGCGGTTGATGTGGCTGAACTACCCGAACAACCCGACCGCCGCGGTGGCGGATCGCGAGTTTCTCGAGCGGGCAGTTGCATTCTGCCGGCGGCACGACATCGTGCTCTGTCACGACGCGCCCTATTCGGAGATCGCGTTCGACGGGTACCGACCGCTGACCCTCTTCGAGATTCCAGGAGCGAAGGAGATCGGGCTCGAATTTCATTCCCTGTCGAAGACTTTCAACATGACCGGCTGGCGGATCGGCTGGGTATGCGGCCGGGCTGACCTGGTGGGCCTGATCGGGCAGCTGAAGACCAACATCGACTCAGGCATCTTCCAGGCCGTCCAGTGGGCGGCCATCGAAGCGTTGAACGGGGGAGAGACCGAGACGCGAGCCGCATGCGACGTTTACGCGAGGCGTCACAGGCTGGTCGCGGACACGCTCAACGACCTGGGCTGGAACATCAAGCCGCCTCGAGCCACCTTTTATGTATGGGCGCCGGTGCCAAAAGGGTATGACTCGATTGGATTTGCGAGTCACGTGCTTGACGAGGTGGGCGTGAACATCACGCCTGGCGTCGGCTTCGGAGCTCACGGAGAGGGCTACTTCAGGCTTTCGGTCACCGCGCCTGACGCGCGCCTGGAAGAGGCGATGGCGCGAATGAGGAAGCTCAAGCTCTGAAATCCCCACGAAATCCGAGGCTTCGCCGCGATTTCGTGGGGGCCCCTTTGAAATGATCACGACCAGGGCTCCCCGCGAGCGGGCGTATCTCATCGGAGTCCTGCTGCCGGGCTCAACTGAAGAAGTCGTGCGCGAGCAGATGATCGAGCTGACCGACCTCGCCCGCACCGCGGGCGCTGACGTCGTCGGTTCGGATGTACAGCGGCGCAGCCAGATCGATGCCAGGCACTTCATCGGCATGGGCAAGGTCGAGGAGCTGCGCGCGATGCATCTCGAGGGCGGTTTCGACCTGATTATTTGCAACGAGGATCTCAGCCCTCGTCAGCAGCGAAACCTGGAGCTCGATTTGAAGACCAGGGTCCTGGACCGCACCGAGGTGATCCTCGAGATCTTCGCCCAGCATGCGCGGACGCACGAGGGGCGTCTGCAGGTCGAAGCGGCGCGGCTGCATCACCTTCTGCCGCGCCTGATCGGCGCGTATGCCTATGACCGGCAGGTGGGCGGCCGTCGGGGCGGCGTTGGAGCCCGCGGCGGTTTCGGAGAGCAGCAGATCGAGGTCGAGAGGCGGCGCATCCGCCGGCGCGTGCGCGACCTGGAGCGCGAGATCGAGCAGGTCCGCACGCAGCGACACCAGCAGCGCACCGGGCGTCGCCGCGCGGCCCTGGAGACCGCCGCAATCGTGGGCTACACGAACGCCGGCAAGTCGACCCTGCTGAACGCCCTGACCGGCGCCGGCGTGCGCGCGGAGCAGAAGCTGTTCGCCACGCTCGATCCGACGACCCGAAAGCTCGAGCTGCCGGCTGGGCGGGAGCTGCTGCTCACCGACACGGTCGGCTTTATCCAGAAGCTGCCGACCGACCTGATCGCCGCCTTCCGCGCGACGCTTGAAGAGGTTACGGAGGCCGACCTGATCCTGCAGGTGCTGGACGTCAGCTCGCCCTCGGTCGACGAGCAGGCGGCCACGGTGGACAAGATCCTGGGCGACCTGGGCGCCGCCGACAAGCCGCGCGTCGTCGCCCTGAACAAGGTGGACCTCCTCGGGCCGGCTTCACGGCGCCGGGCGATCGGGTCTGTCTCCAGCCGCTACCCGGGCGCAGTGGCGATCTCCGCGACCAACAGGGCCGGCTTCGGCGAGCTGCTGGACGCCATGGACCAGGCCAGCCGCGGGGACATCGTCAGCCTGGAGATCCTCGTGCCTTACGGAAGCGAGGCCGTGCTCGGCGCCCTACGGAAGGTCGGCGGGGTGGAGCGAACCGAATACGTCGAAGGCGGAACCAGGGCCTGGGGCTGGGTGCCGAAGCATGCGGCGCGCCGATTCGAACCGTTTGGGGCTAACGGAACATCCTGATCACGCCGCGTACAACCCCGACCAGGCTCACGTTGGTGGTCACGATCGGTTCGTAGGCGGGGTTCTCGGCGATGAGCTTGACGTGTCCGTTGCCGCGCTCGAATCGCTTGACCGTCGCGTCGCCATCGACGAGGGCGACCACGATGGCGCCGTTGGTGGCTTCCTGCTGAGGGCGGACCAAGACCAGATCGCCGTCCAGGATGCCGGCGTTGATCATGCTGTCCCCCCGCACGTGCAGCAGGAAGTTGCCTTCCTGCGCCATGTCGGGGGAGAGAAGGACGTGGTCCTCGATGTTCTGCTCGGCGAGGATAGGGGCGCCGGCGGCGACGTTGCCGATGACGGGGACAGAGATGGCGTTGCGCCGCTTCATGTCGACGTCCGCGTCCTGGACTAGCTGCACGGTTCGTGACTTGCTGGGGTCGCGCTTGATCAGGCCTCGACGCTCCAGCTGGTTGAGGTGGTTGTGGACGGTCGAGCTCGAGCTCAGGCCGACCGCCTCGCCGATCTCCCGGACGCTCGGCGGGTAGTTGCGGACGCGGGTCACGTACTTGATGTAGTCGAGGATCTTGTTCTGCCGTTCGGTGAGCTGATCAGTCAATTTCGTTCCTTTCTCCAGCGCGTGATGGGGTCCGTGACGGCACTCTAGCACTGTTGCCACTTTGGTGCAAACCTTTGTTCGATTAAACTTGACATTCGAACGCCCGTTCGCTTATGGTTGCCCCGAACAGATGTACGCGACAGGCTACGGTATCCGTCCGCTGCGCTCCAACCGCCGCATCCGGCCGGCGAGCCGGCTGGCCGCCGTGTTCGTCCTGGCGCTGTGCGTGAGCCTGGGCCTGGCAGTCGCCGCGCACGGCAGCTCAGCCGGGGACACGACGGTCGTGGTCCAGCCGGGCGACACCCTGTGGTCGATCGCCTCACAGCGCTACCCGTCCGACGACGTGCGGGCTCGGGTGGAGGACATCGAGCGCGCCAACGGCCTACACAGCCCGCTGATCGAGGCGGGGGAGACTCTGCGGCTGCCGGCTTGACCCGCTAGCCTCAAGGTCGTGGAGGTCGTCCTGGTCACCCGCGAGGGCTGCCATCTCTGCGACCAGGCTTTAGCCGCCCTACGCTCCCTGGGACTCGAGCCGGAGCTGCGCGACGTCGACGCGGATGATGAGCTGCACCGCCTCTACGACTTCCGCGTGCCGGTCGTCCTGGTCGATGATCGAGTCGTCGCCGAGGGCAAGATCGATCGGGATCGGCTTCGGTCAGTTACTGAATTGCGACGTTGATCACGCAGGCTGGATCGCCTCGCAGGGCGCACTCCGCTTCGACGAGCTCGATCCCGACCCCGTAGTGCGCGGCGGCGCCGTAGATGATCCCGCGGACCGCGGAGCACGCGCGAAGAGGGGAGTCGTAGACGATGGTCACGGTCCTCGGCCCGGTCTGCGTGGCGTGGATCTTGGGCGGCAGGACGCCCTCCGCGTGCAGGTGGAGCGCCGAGTGCAGCACGGGCTCCATGCCGAGCAGGAAGTCAACCAGCGTCCAGCGCGGATTGACCAGGATCTTGTAGAACCTGAACATGTCCGGCACCATCGCCTCGCCGAACCCCTCGAGGACGTCAGCGACCGGCTTGCCGGTCACTTCGGCCGCACGCATGGCGAGCACCCCGAGCTCCTCGTCCGGGTAGGCCTGCCCCAGCCCGTACTGGTGTTCGGCCGGCAGTCCCGACCTCTTCATGACCTCGCTCCATGCCGGATCGCCGAACTCCTGGACGACATACATCCGCATCTCGTCGAGGATGACGCCCAGCATTCAAGGGTCATCGTAGGTGGGGGAGGCCAGCCCTGGCGCCGTCAAAACGGGTGGTTCTGGGCCGTCCTAGCTGGTGGTATTGATGACGATAATAGCCCTTTAGAAAAGCATAGCCTTGAGCTCTCACTCCGACGATCCCGATGGATCTTTCGAGGCGAGTGCATTGGTTTTGCTTCGAACACGTCAGTGCCGCGATGGTTCAACCGCCGCTGGATCCAATACAACGCTTCCTGTTCGTCGAGCCAAGCTTGCGGCAGCGGGTACGGACCAAGAGTGCGACGACCTCGCTGCAACAGGTCGATCATCGCGAGAGCGTTGTCACACTGCGGCCCCTTGATGCGGAGCCAGTGCCTAATCCCCCCAAGGAAAGGTTTTGCCTTTTGGCTCGAAGTCCGCCATGTCCAGCTGTCCCGAGCGCGACCTTGGCGCTGGGAGACGGCAACGACCCAACCGCCCCAGATGCCCTGCATCCAGTCAAGCACGGTTCGATCGACATTAGAGACGACAACCTGTACTCCGTACTGGTACCTGGCGCTTCGGGGCTCGAAGGACCTCACAACTGCGATGCAGCCTTCGCCGTCCACGAAGCCGGCCGCATAAGCCCAGTCGGTGTCCAGAGGTTCGGCCAACGGAGGACCTGCTTAGGCGGACCGCTGAAGGGCCGGCTCGGCGTCCAGGCCCCGCATGAAGACCTCGAGCGGCAGCGCCGCCTCCTCGAAGTCCTGGCGCAGCAGCTCGAGATCGGCGCCGGCCTGCTGGAGGCCCGCGATCGCGAGCTCGATCGTGCGCAGCGCCTCCCGGACGTAGCGCTCCAGAGGCCTTGGCAGCGGGTTCGAGGCGTTCTCGCGCCGCCAGCCTTCCCGAGCCTGGGCCGCCAGCTCCTGGAGCCTGGCGACCACCGAGGCGGCCACCTGGCGCTCCTGAGGCTCTGACAGCAGTCGGTTCACCGCCTCGTCGAACGAGCGGATCAACCGTCTCAGCCGGACCTGGGTGCTCAAGGTACGCATGTTCGCCATCACAGCATAGCGAACATGCGTTCGAATTGCAAATGGGTCAAGGCCTGGGAGCCCGCCCGATGATCAGGTTGAAGAACCCAAGCAGCCAGCGATCGATCGAGATGACCTCGACGCCGGCTTGCCTGACCGTGTCGGCCGTCCGCCGGTTGACGTGGTCCTGCTCCAGCGCCACAAATACGGGACTCAAGAGGTCCTGGAGAAGAGCCACGGGCAGCAGGTGACTACGGACGTGCTCGAGGAACACCATCGGCGCGCCCGGCCGGGCCACACGGAGCGCCTCTTGAAGAGCTTGGGCCGGATTCGGGATCGTGCAAAGGCAGAGGTTGAATGCCACAGCGTCGAAGGTCTGGTCCGGAAACGCCAGGTGCTCGGCGTCTACCTGGACCAGCCGCACGGTCCTGCCATGCTCGGCGGCTTCTTGTTTAGCGAACCGGAGCATGCCCAGGCTGGCGTCGACCCCGACGACGTCGACCGAAAGCGGGTAGTGGGGCAGGCTCAGCCCCGTGCCAAAGCCGATGTCGAGCAGGCGCCCGGTCACGGTCTCCCCCACCTTTCGCCGCCAGTGCGCGAGCAGGCGCTCGGTCACGGCCGACCCATGGTGATACCCGGCGGGATCCCGGTCGTAGAACCGCTGCACCCGACTCAACTGAGACACTCCCCCTAGCGTGCGCCAGGTCCTGATCGCAGCGGGTCTCCTGCTGCCGCTCGCCCTCGACACCTTCGCCCTGGCCGCCGCCCTCGGCACGGCAGGCCTGGAGCGTCGAGATCGGCTCCGCGTCACGTTGGTGTTCACCGCCTTCGAAGCCGGCATGCCGATCGCAGGGATGCTGATCGGCCGGGTCGCCGGCGCCTTTCTCGGCGCGTGGGCAGGCTATGGCGGCATCGCCGTCCTATTCCTGGCGGGAGTACTCCTGCTGCGACCCGGTCAGAAGGAGGGCGACGAAGGTGGCCGGCTGCGCCTCCTGGCTCACGCTCGCGGCCTGGCCATCCTCGACCTCGGCCTCAGCATCAGCGTCGACGAGCTGACGATCGGATTGAGCGCGGGCCTGCTCGGGCTGTCGATCCTCTTGACGGTGCTGTGGATCGGCGTCCAGGCCTTCGTGGCGACGCAGGTCGGGCTGAGGCTCGGCGCCCGGCTTGGCGAGAAGGTTCGGGAGCGGGCTGAGTGGGTCGCCGGCGTGGCCCTGATCCTGGTCGCTCTTCTTCTGCTCGTACTGAAGGTCGCGAAGCTCTGAGGCCAAAATCTAGCTGTGGGATTGGACACCACTCACGGCTGCTGGGTCGGTTCTTACACCCACTTCGGCATGTGGCGCCAAGAGGTAGCGCGTGCAGCCGGCTACACGCTCAAGGAGAGCGCCGACGTGCCGTGGCCAACCATCGACCTCCCGCGGGATTTGTTCAGTCAGGAGAACTGCGTGGGAGATTGGACCAATGGCCCGTCCGTTGAGGACCCATTGCTCTATTTGCTCGTGCATTCGGACGCCGAGGGCGTGATCCATCCGGAGCAAGGGCGTCATCTGGCCGCTCGACTGGAGCAGCTCCTTCCCGCTCTAACCATCGATGGAGCGAACAAATCCGCGGCACGATATGAGGAGCTCCTACGCGGTCTGACAATCGAGCGATTGACCCTAGGCTGGCTGGAGGAGAAGACAAAGCGATTCATCAACGGCCTCCGAGCCGCGGCAGAAGCCGGCGAAGACGTGCAGTTCTTTTAAGCCCTGAATCAGCTAGGGGGCGAAGATCATGCAGAGGCTGTCCGCCAGTGCTTCGGCATCCGCGCCTGGGTGAGTCAGGAAGTAGCCGACCGTGTCGTTGACCGCCCCGACCACCGCGCGCCCGAACACCTGCGGATCCTTGTCCGCATAGAAAGGATCGTGGAGCATCGCGTGGCGGACCTCTTCCGCGACCGCGCCGGCAAACCGGCTCTGCAGCTCGTGACGGACCTCGTCCACGCCCTGGCTCAAGCCGACCGACTCCACGATCAGCACACGCGCGACCGAGGATCGCTCGAAGCACGATCGGACGAAAGTGCTGATGCCAAGCCTGAGCCGCTCGTGATGGTTGTGACCCGTCGCCGCGGCCGTCAGGACCTCATGGATCAGCGCGCCACCCTCCTGCTCCAGCAGCACTCGGAAGCAGTCTTCTTTCGACGTGAAGAACTCATAGAAGGCCGACTTCGACACCCTGGCGGCGGCCACGATCTCGTCGACCGACGTCGCGTTGTAGCCGCGAGTCGCAAAGAGCGCCAACGCCGCGTTGGCGATCCGGCTCCGGCGCCTCTCGAGCCTCGCGTCTCTCCTAACATCTCTGCGCTGCTGGACGCCGGAGATTGCAACGGCCACCGCCATTAGTCCTTCGCGAGCGCCCGCGAGATGACGATCCGCTGGATCTCGCTCGTGCCTTCGAACAGCGTGTAGATCTTGGCGTCGCGGT
>Ga0209118_1000105_pt1 | contig 58662 bp, 47 predicted proteins | sample BlaSpr_A8_Ref_M1_FD_187988 | JGI IMG/M metagenome (GOLD analysis project Ga0209118, IMG submission 187988) | Forest soil microbial communities from Thunder Bay, Ontario, Canada - Black Spruce, Ontario site 2_A8_Ref_M1 (SPAdes) (version 2) | ecosystem: Environmental > Terrestrial > Soil > Boreal... | reverse complement strand
CACGTGGTCGATGCGACGGCAGACCCCGACGCCGCCGCGCTCGTCGAACAATATGGCGCGCCTCCATTGCAGCCGTTGGTCGCCTGCCCCGATGGCTCGGTGCTGGTCAACCCAACGGACGACGCGCTCGCGCGCTGTCTCGGCATGGTCGACAGCGACGTGCGCGATGAGCTGTTCGATGTTGCCATCGTGGGTGCCGGTCCGGCTGGGCTGGCCACCGCCGTCTATGCCGCCTCAGAGGGCCTGCGTGTTGTCGTGCTCGACTGCCGGGCCTACGGTGGGCAGGCCGGCGCGAGCGCGCGGATCGAGAATTACCTGGGCTTCCCGACGGGTATATCGGGTGCGGCGCTTGCCGGGCGGGCCTACGTCCAAGCTCTGAAGTTCGGCGTGGAAATGCTGATTCCGACAAAGGTCGCCGGGTTGGATTGCGGCAGAGGTGCGCATGAAGGCAACTTGGCCCTGACCCTCGCCGACGGACGCAAGCTCAAGTCACGGACGGTGGTGATTGCCAGCGGCGCGCGCTATCGCCGGCCCGCGCTGCCGCGCCTCGCCGAATTCGAGGGCCGCGGTGTGTGGTATTGGGCATCCCCGCTCGAAGCGAAGACGTGCGCCGGCGAAGAAGTGACTCTGGTCGGGGGCGGCAACTCGGCCGGGCAGGCAGCCGTATACCTGGGGCAGCACGCGGCCAAGGTATCGATGCTGGTACGCGGCCCCAGCCTCGCGGCGAGCATGTCGCGCTACCTGATCGAGCGTATCGAGGCGGCTCCCAACATCGAACTGCACTTCAATACCGAACTGACCCAACTGTACGGTGACCCGGAGCGAAGACTCGAAGCCGTGTCGTGGCGCAATCGCACCAGCGGTGCCGAGGAACAGCGGCCGGTACATAACGTCTTCCTGTTCGTTGGTGCGGACCCGGAAACTGAATGGCTCAGAAGTTGCGGCACGGCGGTCGACTCGAATGGCTTCGTGCTGACCGGGCAAGTGGTAGCCGAGCGAGTTGCCGGATACACCATTGCCCCGCTCGAGTCTTGCGTCCCGGGTGTATTCGCGATCGGCGACGTGCGCTCCGGCTCGGTAAAGCGCGTGGGCGGCGCCATCGGCGAAGGGGCTGCCGCCGTGTCCCAGATTCATCGTTATCTTGCAGTTGCGCATGCACCGCGCGAGGGCGCGCAGCGTGCGGACGTAGTTGCCTAGTCGGGAGTATCGCGATGGCGATCAAACCCTGCCAACACGTACCGAGGGTCCCCAGCGACGCGACGTCGGCCGGTTGCGCCGCGTGCCTCGCGATGGGCGACTCCTGGGTCCATCTCCGCCTCTGCATGCACTGCGGCCACGTGGGTTGCTGCGATTCGTCGAAGAATCGCCATGCCACGAAGCATCACGCGGCGACCGGCCACGCCGTCGTTCGCTCGCTGGAGCCCGGCGAAGACTGGATGTGGTGTTACGAGCACGAGCGCCAGGTGGGCTGACGGCCCGCCCTCTGATGGAGTCTTACCAAAGCCTCTGCAAGGCTCCGCCCGACCCTCGCACCGGCAATCGCGCCACTAGCAGCCACCTGATGGCCGGCACGGCCCGGGAGCTGCGATGATTGCCGGCAGGTTGGCGATTTTTGCCGGCGCGCAGAAACCATTTCCTGACCGACTGCACGATATCCAGGATGGCTAAACGGTACACGATGGGTGGCCGGACGGCCCCCACCGGGACTGGCGGCGTTTGGCCCGGACCGGAGCCGCAAACCATACGCGAGCGTCTGGGTGCCTTGCGCAATCTGCCGCCTTTCCTGAAGCTGATATGGCAGACCAGCCCCGCTCTCACGCTGGCTCTTTCCCTCCTGCGCCTGGCGCGCGCCTTGTTGCCGGTCGCGACGCTCTATGTCGGCAAGCTGATCATCGATGAGGTTGTGCTGCTCGCGCAAACGCCACACCACGCCGACAGCTTCCAGCAATGGCTCGGCAGCGGGCTGCTCGACCGCATCGGCTGGCTACTCGCCATTGAATTCGGCCTCGCGGTCTTGTCCGATGTGCTGGGCCGCACCGTGTCACTCTTCGACTCACTTTTGGCCGAGCAATTCAGCAACAACACCAGTCTGCACCTGATGGAGCACGCTGCGACTCTTGACCTCGAGGATTTCGAGGATAGCGAGTTGCAGGACCGGCTGGAGCGCGCTCGGCGGCAGGCGGCCGGACGGATGGGCCTGATGGGGCAGCTGTTCAGCCAGGCACAGGACGTCGTCACCATCGTGAGTTTCGGCGCCGGCTTGCTCGTATACGCGCCGTGGCTCATCGCGCTCCTCGCGATTGCGCTGATACCGGCGTTCATCGGTGAGGCGCATTTCAATGCGCAGAGCTACTGGCTCAATTATTCGCGCACCGCGGAGCGGCGCGAGCTGGACTATGTCCGCCAGGCCGGTGCGAGCCTGGAAACCGCAAAGGAAGTGAAGATCTTCGGGCTGAACGCGTTCCTGATCGAACGCTATCGTACGCTCGCCGGCAGTTTGTTCGCAGCCAACCGCCGCATTGCCATGCGCCGTGCCAGCTGGGGAAGCTTGTTCACCGCGATCGGCACCATTGCGTATTACGTCGCCTACGCCTACATCGTATGGCGCACTTTACATGGCGAGTTCTCCATCGGCGATCTCACCTTTCTAGCGGGTTCGTTCAGGCGTCTGCGTACCCTATTGGAAAACCTGCTCATCGGATTCTCCCAACTGACTGGACAGGCGCTCTATCTCGACGATTTGTTTTCGTTTTTCGACATTGAGCCGGAAATCGTCTCGCCACTGAACCCCCGGGCATTTCCAGTTCCCATGATCGATGGTTTTACCTTCGAGAATGTCGGCTTTCGCTATCCTGGCGCCGAGCGTTGGGCAGTACGCCACCTAAACTTCAAATTGCACGCCGGAGAAACGCTGGCGTTGGTGGGTGAAAACGGCGCCGGCAAGACCACCGTGGTTAAATTGCTGGCACGTCTTTACGATCCCGACGAAGGGCGCATCCTGCTCGACGGACATGACTTGCGCGCCTACGACCTGTTCCAGATTCGCGCCAACGTCGGCGTGATCTTTCAAGACTTTGTCCGCTATCACCTCACTGCGGCGGAAAATATTGCGGTAGGCCGCATCGAGGCGCGCAACGACCATGCACGCATCGTGACTGCTGCCGAGCGCAGTCTCGCCGATCAAGTGATCCGCAAACTTCCCCAAGGCTACAGTCAGATCCTCGGCAAGCGTTTCCGCACCGGCGTCGATCTTTCCGGCGGCGAATGGCAAAAGATCGCCATCGCCCGTGCTTACATGCGCGACGCGCAGCTGTTGATTCTCGATGAACCCACGGCAGCACTCGATGCTCGTGCCGAGTTCGAGGTGTTCAAGCGATTCAAAGAGCTGAGCCAAAGTAAGACGGCGGTACTCATATCGCACCGCTTTTCGAGCGTGCGGATGGCCGATCGCATCGTGGTGCTCGTCGATGGCACCGTCGAGGCCGTGGGGACGCACGGTGAATTGCTCGCCCGTGGCGGGCGCTATGCTGAACTGTTCGAATTGCAGGCTGCCGGCTACCGCTAAGGATACCGGGTCCCCCAGCGTCCCCCAGGATGAGAAGACCATCGGGCTCAGGTACAATTGATCGTGTACCCGACCGGGAAGCGCGACCAAGACCAGCCGAGGGAGTCATGCCCATTCCTACCGAACCCATTGGCAGTATCCCGCGCCCCCTTCGACTGATTGAGGCCGTGGCAAAGGTAGGCAGCGAGGCTCCCAGCCTGGAACCTCTCTATGAAGAAGCCATTCGCGACACCATCGTGCGATTCGAGGCTACCGGCTCGCCAGTCATCAGCGACGGTGAACAAAGAAAATATCATAACTTCTGGACCTATTGTGTGCATGGGCTCCCAAACACCACCGCAGAAGGATTCGCGATCCCTTTCTCGGCAGGCCATACGCGGCGCATGCTGCGCCTTGCGAGCGGCCCCTTCCGCTATAGAAGATACGCCGACAGCTACTTGGAGGTCGCGATGCGCCAAACCCAGTTGCCGGTGAAGCAGGCGGTCATCTCGCCTTCGGCCTTGAGTCTGATGTATCCGCCGACACGCATCCCGGGCTATTCGCGTGAAGAATTTATCGATGATTTGCTGGGCGAGCACGAAACGGAGATTCGCCGGTGTCTGCAGAAAGGAGCGCACAAGGTCCAGGTCGACTTCACGGAAGGCCGGCTGGCGATCAAGATCGATCCCTCCGGAGATCTTCTGAACAGTTTCATTGCTCTAAATAACCTCGCGCTGGCGCGATTTTCCGCCGCAGAGCGTGCGCGCATCGGGGTGCACACCTGTCCCGGAGGCGATCTCGATTCCACGCACAGCGCGGATATAGACTACGCCGAACTGCTGCCCAGCCTGTTTGAACTGCACGCAGGTAATTTTTACATTGCGCTCGCAGGGGAAAGGGACCCTGTTCGCGTCCTGAAGATCATCCGTCAGTACATGAAACCGAACCAACGGATTTTCGCCGGCGTCACCGGTCCGATCGATCCCCGGGTGGAGACCCCGGAGGAGGTCCGCGACCGGGTCGTCCAAGCTGCCAAATACATACCCGTCGAGCAGCTTGGAACCACCGACGATTGCGGATTCTCGCCGTTCAGCGATGACACTTCAACAAGCCGCGACACCGCTTTCGCGAAGATCCGCTCGCGCGTATTGGGCACCGCCCTCGCGGCCAGAATAATCGGAGCCGAGTAGTGCAGGGTCAGGACGACGAAGAGGAACTGCTCCGTTCCGTTGCCCTGCAAAACGCCAAGAGCATTCTCGCGGCACGTCAGCGCGCCGAGCAGGAACTCGTCGCGGCAAAGGAGGCGTTGCGTGAATGGAGTGAGAAACTCACCAACATCCTCGAAAGCATCACCGACGGCTTTATTGCCACAGACAAGGAGTGGCGCCTCACCTCACCTACCTGAACCAGCGCGGGCAAGAGGTGCTGCGTCCGTTGCAAAATAACGCGCGCGAAGTGCTTATCGGCCAAAATCTGTGGCAGCAGTTCCCTGATCTCGTCGGCACACCCCTGGAAAAGAACTGTCGCCGCGCCATGGAAGCGCAGGTGACGGTCGACTTTGAGGTGTTCTATTCGCCACTCGACAAGTGGTTCGATATCCGCGCTTATCCGTCCCGCGACGGGCTGGCCATTTACCTTCAAGACATCTCAAAACGCAAGGAAGCGGAAACGCAGCTGCGCCAGCAGCGCGAATGGTTTCAAGTCACGCTGTCGAGCATTGGCGATGCCGTCATCACGACCGACACGCAGGGCAAAGTCACCTTTCTGAATCCGGTTGCAGAAAGGATGACCGGATGGAAATCAGCCGAAGCGGCCGGCCGGCCCTTGCAAGGCGTATTTGAAATCGTCAATGAGGCAACGCGGCAACCGGTAGAAAATCCGGTCGCCACGGTTTTGCGGGAAGGGACTATCGTCGCTCTGGCCAATCACACCGCTTTGATTGCCAAGGACAGAACGGAAACCGCCATCGAAGACAGTGCTGCACCGATCAGAGATACCCTGGGAAACATTTCCGGGGCGGTAATGGTTTTTCACGATGTCACCGCGCGCCGCCGAGCGGAAAATGCCTTGCGCGAAAATGAAGAGCGCCTGCGTGCCACGTTTAGCCAGGCCGCCGTCGGCATTGCGGTCGCCGGGTTGGACGGGGGCTTCATCGAGCTGAACCGCAAGTTCTCCGACATTCTCGGTTACTCGCCCAGTGAACTTCAACACCGGACCTTCCTGGCCCTCACCCATCCTGATGACCTCGCACAGACCCAAACAAACGTGCGGCGCCTGCTCGCCGGAGAGGTTGCGGAATACGTGCAGGAAAAACGTTACATACGCAAGGACGGAGCTCTTGTTTGGAGTCTAACAACCGTCACGCTGCTTAAAGATGCAGACGGCCGGCCGCAACGTTTTATCGGCGTGATCGAAGACGTCAGCGCACGCAAGCATGCCGAAGAGGCAGTTCGTGAAGGAACCGAGCGCCTGCAACTCGCTCTATCAGCAGGCCATATGGGCGATTGGAGCTGGGACGCTGCGACAGATCGCGTCTTTCTTGGATCACAAGCAGCGGAAATTTTCGGCCTTTTGCCGGAGCAGCCGATCACTTGGGCGGAAATGCGACGCCTGTTGCACCCAACGGACGCGGAAGCTGCCCGGAAAGCGCTGGAAGAAGCGCTCGCCGGCCGGACGGATTACAACAGCGAATATCGCCTGAATCGTCCATCCGGCGGGCAGCGGTGGATCGCGGCAAGTGGTCGTGGCGTATACGCGAAAGACGGCTCGGTGCTCGGAATGACCGGCGTAGTGCAGGATATCAGCGAGCGCAAGTACGCCGAAGAAGCCTTGCGCGATGAAACCCGCATTCTGGAGTTGCTGAACAAGACCGGAACCACCCTTGCGTCAAAACTCGATCTACCGACACTCCTGCAAGCGGTAACCGACGCAGCCACGCAACTGAGCGGCGCCAAAATCGGTGCCTTCTTCTATACACCGGTGGATGAGCAAAGTGCTTCGTACCCGCCGTCCACGCTGTCGGGTGCGCCTCGCGACGCATTCCAAAAGTTGGGTTATCCTCGTGCCAAGGCGCTCTTCGGCCCAACCTTCAGAGGTGAAGGCCCCATCCGTTGCGCCGATGTGCTGAAGGACCCGCGCTACGAAGAAAGGGAGCCACGAAAAATTGCCGGGCCGCCCCCGGTGCGCAGCTATCTCGCTGTTTCGGTGGTATCGCGTTCCGGCGAAGTCATCGGCGGACTTTTTTTCGGCCATCCTGAACTCGGCATGTTCACCGAGCGAACCGAACGGATCATTATCGGTGTCGCCGCACAGGCCGCCGTCGTGATCGACAATGCGCGTCTTTACGAGGCGGCGCAAAAGGCCGCCGAAGAGCGCGAGCGACTGCTCGACAGTGAGCGATTCGCGCGCGCTGAAGCCGAGCGCATGAGCGAGATGAAAGACGAATTTCTTGCCAACCTCTCGCACGAACTCAGGACTCCCTTGCAATCAACCCTCGGCTGGGCACAAGTACTGCGCGGTCGCACGACCGACGCAGCCGCGGTAAACCTGGGGCTGCAAACCATCGAGCGTAGCGCTCGCGTGCAGACCCAGCTGATCGAAGACCTGCTCGACATGAGCCGAATCACGTCGGGCAAGGTGCGGCTTGATGTTCAGCCGCTGGAACCGGCTTCCTTCATCGAAGCGGCAATAGAAACGATACGGTTTGGGGCCGATGCGAAAGGCATCCGACTCGATGCCCTGCTCGACCATGCTGCCGGTCCGGTTTCCGGCGACCCCAACCGGCTGCAACAGGTGATCTGGAATCTTCTCTCCAACGCAATCAAGTTCACCCCTAAAGACGGGAAAGTGCGGGTTCTCCTGGAACGCGTCGACTCGCACATAGAGATCAGTGTGGCGGATACCGGCATCGGCATCAAATCCGAATTCATTGACCATGTGTTCGAGCGTTTCCGCCAGGCGGACGCGTCGACCACTCGGAGATACGGCGGCCTCGGCCTGGGGCTGTCCATCGTCAAGCACCTGGTCGAGCTGCACGGCGGAACCGTTCGGGTCAGTAGCGGCGGAGAGGGCTGCGGGTCAACTTTCGTGGTCCGCCTGCCTCTCACTGTGGTTCACGGTAGTCCGTACAACGAAGTACCGCAGCATCCGAAGACGGCAAAGACCCTCTCCGTGGACCTCAAGCGCCTGGACCTCGCTGGGGTGAAGGTGCTGGTCGTGGATGATGAAGTCGATGCGCGAAATCTCATCGAGCGCGTGCTCGCCGATTGCGATGCGGAAGTGTTCACTGCCGGGACGGCCGATGAAGCGCTCCTGTTCATTGAGCGGGAGCGCCCGCACGTGCTGGTAAGCGATATCGGCATGCCGGAAGTAGACGGGTTCGAATTTATCAAACGCGTGCGCGCGCTAGGTGAAGCAAGGGGCGGAAAAATACCTGCAATCGCCCTGACCGCTTTCGCTCGCTCCGAGGACCGGACGCGGGCGTTGCGGGCGGGCTTCCTCGTCCATGTTACCAAGCCCGTAGAGCCGTCCGAATGGGTCGCGACCGTGGCAAGCGTCGCCGGACGCACTGGTGAGGTGATGTAGCGTTATCGTTCGCCTCAAGCCGGCGCTGATGCGTATATTCGGCTCACAGCCAGCTTCCCAAAAGAGCGCAGCAACCACACCGCCAGCTTGCCTGAAACGACAATCAACTCACGCCGGCCGGGACCGTGCGGCGCCGGCGACTGCGCAAGACTTGTCAATTCGATGCATGCTACTCGTCCATCGCGATGCAGCAGCCTGTCGGACAGGCTGCCAGCTTGGCTGAGCCAAGGTTGATTGCGTACGGTCTGTCCGATTGGCTCGTTGCGAAATCGTCGAACCCGGCATCATTCTTCTACCTGTATCAGACCCAGGCGACGAGCGACACAAGCACGCAGTAACAAGGCGACATGGCTTTCCCGTTTCGCTTCGTGGGCTCGCGACTCTATAATGGGCGATGAATAGCCTCCACTGCGTCCCCACGCCCCGCCAAGATTCACCACTATCGCATGACTCCAGGCGGCACTTGCAGTCAGATGAAACGGCGCATGAAGACTCCAGTTTCGGCGAAGGCGGGTTTGTCGAACCTATGAATTATCTCCAGTTATAAGGACTTTGAAATGGAAGAAGAGAACCCGACGAGTGAAACTCCGCAACGCAGTACGTTCCTGGAAGAGAAGGCCTTCAAGTCACGCACAGTACTCGTCTTTGGTGTCATCAATGACGCGCTGGCCGCCGAAACCGTCAAACAGCTGATTGCGCTGTCGGCGGAGTCGAATGCACCGATCAATATTCTTGTGTCCTCGCCCGGGGGCCATGTGGAGTCAGGCGACATCATCCATGATGTCGTGCGCTTCATTGGCGCTCCGGTCAACATGATCGGCGGCGGCTGGGTCGGCAGCGCTGCGGTCCATCTGTATCTGTCGGTGCCAAAGGAACGGCGCTTCTGTCTGCAAAACACCCGTTTTCTCATTCACCAGCCGAGTGGAGGAATGAGCGGCGTGGCGTCTGACATTGCGATTCAGGCCCGCGAAATTGTCCGGGCGCGCCACCGAATCGCCGGCGTCATCGCCAAGGAAACGGGCCAGGCTTTGGAAAAGGTGCTGACCGACATCGATCGCGACTTCTGGATGTCCGCACAAGAGGCAATTGACTATGGGCTGGTTTCCAGAGTGATCGTTAACCAGCGCGAACTTGCTTTGTGAGCGCGCTCTCGCTAGGTACATCAATATTCGAACTAATTCGAACTGTCGGGTCGCCTGTGGCAACCGACCTGCGCGCCCCCATGCATCGTGCGAGCAGATTCAGTTCTCGAGTCAATGGCTAGGCATTTTCCTCGCCATTGCTCGAACGTGCCTGGACGGTACCCGTCCATTGCGGCGCGACAGAGCGCGACCTGCATCGCCGCCGCCGTATAGGCGGGTTCGTCGTAATGGCTGCGTGCCGCCGTGGAGGCTGCATGGCTGAGTGAAAGTGATTTCAACGGCCGCAGTGCCTGCTCCGCGGCACTCCTAAGGGCTGTGTCTGACACTGGTTTTTCCGATCGTCCGTTGGTGCTCGGGACAGCCCCATGCGTTCGCGGATCGCCCGACTGGCTGCCGGGCTGAGAATGTACAATCACTATCGATCGATATTTTGGAGGAAAGCGCATGGATACTTACTACAATCCCCGCGACTTGGGGAAATTCGTGGACATGGGTAAGGGCAACAAGGAACTCTGGGACAAGTTCATGAGCTACTACAGTGCCGTGTTTGCCGAGGGCGCGCTCACCGAGCGGGAGAAGGCGCTGATCGCGCTGGGTGTTTCGCACGCGGTGCAATGTCCCTATTGTATCGATGCTTATACCCAAGCGTGCCTCGAGAAGGGTTCCGATGCCGAGGAGATGACTGAGGCAGTGCATGTGGCTTGTGCGATCCGCGGCGGTGCCTCGCTGGTCCATGGAGTCCAGATGCGCAACGCGATCGAAAAGCTGTCCATGTGACCTCACTGACGCAGAGAAAGGCCGGCCCATGGGACTCACCCTGGTTGCACGCAACAACCCCCTCGCCTCTAGTCGGGAACAACTGAAACGCCTGGCTGCCACGCAGGCGTGCGTGCCGTTTGGCGAACGATTGGCGCGAGCCAAACTTGCACCGCTGCAAGCCACCGGGATCAGCGTCTTCCAGATCAACGTCGGCAAGTTCTGCAATCAAAGCTGCAGGCACTGTCATGTCGACGCCGGTCCGGAACGCAGCGAGCAAATGACGCGCGAAACCGCCGAGCTCTGTATCAAGGCGCTCGCGCTTACCGACATTCCTACGGTCGATATCACCGGCGGGGCGCCCGAATTGAACGCCAATTTTCGCTGGTTGGTCGCGCAGGCGCGAGCCTTGGGCCGCCATGTGCTGGATCGCTGCAATCTCAGCGTGCTGCTGCTCAAACCACAGGCCGGTCTCACCGAATTCCTCGCCCGCCATCAGGTGGAAATAATTGCCTCGCTGCCCTACTTCCGTCCCGCGCAGACCGATGCGCAGCGCGGGGACGGGGTGTTCGACAAATCCATAACGGCATTGCATATGTTGAACCGCTTGGGCTATGGCATGGAGGGAACCGGGCTCAGCTTGAACCTGGTCTACAACCCCGTGGGAGCCTTCCTTCCGCCGAAGCAAGAAGCCATCGAGGCGCAATTCCGCCGCGAGTTGGCGCAGCGCCACGGCATTACCTTCAATCACCTGTACACCATCACCAACATGCCGATCAGCCGTTTCCTCGAATTTCTGCTCGAAAGCGGTAACTACGAGGGGTATATGGAGCGGCTGGCCAACGCCTTCAATCCGTCCGCGGCTGCAGGGGTTATGTGCCGCTACACGCTGTCGGTCGGCTGGGAAGGCACGCTCTACGATTGCGACTTCAACCAGATGCTCGACTTGCGTCTGGCGCGCGGTTTGCCGCAGCACATTCGCGACTTCGACGCCACCAAGCTGCACTCGCGCCCCATCGTCACAGCCAATCACTGCTACGGATGCACAGCAGGCGCCGGGTCATCCTGCGGCGGCGCGGTAACCTAGCACAGGGCGGAACGTGAGCAGGATGCAAGGTCAGGTTACCCGGGCTGCCTGAGGTTTCTTACGATGAGTCGCGTAGCTTCGCAACCTACGGCTAACCATGAGCATCCTTCAGGCGACGACTTTGCTCGCAAAGAATCGTGATCCGCCCTCGCGACAACGCTCGAAGCACTCAGTGCCCTGCGATATCCTACAAAAATAGAGGGACTCGACATGAAGCAGGTTGCCACCCTTGCCACCTTCGCCGGCCTGGCCGTGGTTTGCTCGATACTCCTCTCCGCATGCAGCGGTGCGCAGCCAAAGCCGGCTCCGCCGAATCCTCTCAGTCCGCCCACTGAAGAGCGGCAGGGCACGGTGGGTGCCGCCTCTTACTATGCGGATGAACTCAGCGGTCGAACGACCGCAAACGGGGAGCGCTACGATCCGACGAAATTCACCGCCGCGCACATGCACTACCGCTTTGGCACGCGCGTGCGAGTCGAGAACCTCGACAACGGCAAGAGCGTCATCGTGCGCATCAACGACCGCGGACCTTACAAGGCAGGCCGGATCATCGATCTATCGGCGGCGGCTGCCCGCGAACTGGGCATGTTGGCAAAGGGCACGGTGAAGGTTTTGATTCAGGTGATCGGGGAGTAAGGATCGTCGCTCGCCTGGCTCTTACGGGTTGGCGCAATCTTGGAATTTCAAAGCCAATCGCCATTGCAAGCCGATTGCATTGTCGTTTTTAACAAATACTTGAAATTCGCTTCGCGAGCCCCCAAGTGCGAGTTGCGCAGACTGTTGGCAATGCGTCAGCCGTGCTTCACGGGCCCCGCGGAGAAAGCCGGCGAGGAGCCTCGGACTTCGATTTGCGTATACGCCGCTCGCTTACTGTTGACGGACCGGCGCGGGAGACACGAGTCGAAAACCGGCTAGCGGGCTCCTGGCTTGACATCGATGCGCGTTGGGACATTATTAGGTCCACTCCTTACCTGCCTGGAATGCGTTAATGAAGTACAAAGACTACTACAGCACTCTCGGCCTGGAACGAAACGCCAAGGCCGAGGACATCAAAAAGACATATCGCAAGCTCGCGCGCAAATATCATCCGGATGTATCCAAGGAACCTGATGCGGAGGAGAAATTCAAGGAGGTTTCGGAGGCCTATGAAACGCTGAGCAACCCCGAAAAGCGTGCCGCCTATGATCAATTAGGCAGCCATCGACCCGGACAAGATTTTCAACCGCCGCCCAATTGGCAGAAGGAATTTAGCGCAGGCCAATTTTCCTTCGATGATATTGACCTGTCCGACCTGTTTGCTCAATTTGGCGGCGGGCGACAGCGCGCCGGCCGCGCCCCCGACGGTAAGATCTCCATGCCCGGGCAGGACTTCGAAGTGCAAGTGCATATTACGCTCGAGAACGCGTACCACGGCACTGAAATCGAGCTTGACCTTGCCATACCCGAATACGACGAGAACGGGTTCCTGCATCGCGTGCCGCATAAGGTAAAGGCACGCATTCCCAAGGGCGCAACAGATGGGCAAAGGCTGCGCTTGCCGGGCAAGGGCGGCAAGGGACTGAATGGCGGCCGCGATGGCGATTTGTACCTCGACATCGTGCTGCACCCGCATCCGCTGTTCCGAGTGAGCGGTCATGATCTGTACCTCGACCTGCCTTTAGCTCCCTGGGAGGCTGTACTGGGCACCACGGTCGAAGTCCCCACGCCGGCCGGAGCGGTGCGGCTCAAAGTGCCCGCGGGAACACAGGCCGGGCAAAAATTGCGCCTGCCCAAGCGTGGGCTGCCGAAACCGCGTAGCGGGGAAGGCGATCTCTACGCGATCGTCCAAATCACCGTACCCAGCGTAGTCGGCGAAAAGGACAGTGCCCTCTATAAACAGCTGGCGGATAATTCGAGCTTCAATCCACGCGGCCACTTCGCTGCGGGAGGTGTGTAATGCGCGTCGAACTGACTGAAGTAGCTTGGCTCGACGAGACCCATGAATTGTCGCTCGCCGAGCTAGCGCAACTCTCTGGTTTGTCGGAAACGGAGTTGCGCGACCTGGTCGACTTCGGTGCCATCACGCCGATCGATCCGAGTGCGGCGCAACGGACCTTCCACGCCCGCCACGTAGTGGCCGCGCGCGTTGCGCGGCGCCTGCGTCATGACTTCGAACTCGATGTGCAGGGTCTTGCCGTGGCCCTCACCCTGCTCGAGCGCGTTCATGATCTCGAAGCGCAGCTGCGTGAGCTGCGCGCGCAGATGCCGCGGCGTGTCCGGTAGCGTTTTCGCCGTCCTTTCTTTTCCCCCGCGATGTAGTTAGCAAGCAAGGTTTCCCGGTTTTTGTGGCGCATGAACGCTCCGCCTTCTTGTTGGCTCGGCCGCAACGGACAGACCCACGCTGCGGGGCTCTGCGTTTCACGCTGAACTCTGCCCTTGGCGTCAGAGCGTGCCAAGCGGCGCGGGCCGTGGAAGAGCGCGAGCGTGCCATCCGGTCTCATTGACACGCGCACTCACTCTGCCATAGTGACAGCGACGAGTGTCCCGAGAGATCTGCAACATGCGCTTGCCGTAGCTTCAACGTATTGTCGTTGCCCACGGTACGCGTTGCCTGTAGTCACAGCATCTCGGCAAGGCCCGGGCCGATGAAGGGAACGAAAGCCTACAAAGTTGCAGGCGCGCGCGCCCCCTGCCTTACCGGTACTTCGAGTAGCAATGCTTCACCGTCCAACCGGCGTAGCAACTGTGGTATTGGGCAGTCAGCCCCATCACCTCATCGACCGGCACTCGCCGCCACGACAGCTTCCCCGATCCGCCGGTCAATCAACCCATCCATTGCATCGGCTTCGTAACGCCAGCACTGACGCCGAAACTGGCGCTCGCACACCCCAAAATCTGCGCCGCTTCTTCCTGTGTCAGCCGACTCTCCGTCCATCTTTCGCAGATCTCCTCGAAACGCATCGACCGGACCTCCCGCAACACTCGCGCCTTGGCCACGGCTCACCCCCACTTCCCGGGAGCTAAGCCTGAACCGGACATTTCTCGTGTTACATAGACCGGACATTTCTTATGTTACCAACATTTTTTTCCTCGGCGATTTGACAGAGTCGCTCGGAACTTCTACGCTTTTGTTCAGGTGCGCGGCACTATCTGTGTCACCACGTCGCGCAGCTGCAGAGGATGTCGATGGCCGAATAAACCCACACACCCACATCCGCACTTCAATCACCCTTAGCAGAGGAGTGCGAAATGACTGACTTGCAAGAACGCTTCAGCCTCACCGAAAAGACGCTGCAATCGCAGCTGGAATTGACGCATTTGCTTACACAGGAAGCGCAACGCTTTCTCGACCTACAATATACGACCGCCAAGCGATCCATCACCCAGACGGAAGCCCAGCTTCGGGCGCTGACGGCGGCAGAGGACGCCCATGCAGTGCTGGCAGCGAGCAGCGAAATGGCTGCCGCAGCGCGCGATCGTGCAATGAGCTACGCGCAATCAGTGTATGAATTCGCTGCACAGGCACAGTCGCAAATAGTGCGACTCTTTGAGGCGCAGATCGCCGCGCTAAGTGATGCGGTGCTGGCTGCGACGGAAACCGTCGCCCCTTCAAGCCCCGTGGTCGGCCCCGTCGCGCTGGCCCTGGTCAAGTCGACAGTGGAAGTCACCAAGGCGGCCGCGCGCACCTTTGCCGCTGCGCCAATGCAGGCCGCCAGATCGCCTGATAGTCCGCCCCCGGTTGATGAACCGAGCCGCTCGGAGGCTCCCGGTGGTGGCAGTCGGCGCAAGAAAGCCGAGTGAGGAGCGTTGCGATCGCCTGCCAGGGAGGCGGCAGCCACTGCGCCTTCACCGCAGGGGTTCTACGAGTCCTGCTGCGTAAGCTCGACCCTTCGCGGATCTCGATTATCGGACTGTCCGGCACCTCCGGCGGCGCGTTCTGCGCAGCTATCGCCTGGTACAGTTTGCTGCTCGGCGATCGCGAGCAGGGCGCGCGTCTGCTCGATTCCTTCTGGCACGCGATTTCCGCGCATTCGCCATGGGACCTGGCGCTCAACGATACGCTGGTATGGCTCGGCCGCGTCGGCGAGAGCTTCGCGCTACCGGAAGCGAGCCCATACCAATTCCCCCCCATCGGGCAGGAGCGGCTCGCGCAGACGCTCGAAGCACACATCCCGTTCGCTCAACTGGACGGATTGGTCAAGCCCGACAGCCCTAACCTGCTCGTCGGCGCGGTCAACATTCTCAGCGGCGAGTTCACCATTTTCCAACCGCGCCATGCGGACCCGGCGAAGCGCATTACGTTGCAGACGCTGCTTGCTTCGGCGGCCCTGCCCACGCTATTCCGCGCCGTCTCCATCGGCACGGATTTGTATTGGGACGGCTTGTTCTCGGAGAATCCGCCGATTCGCGATTTCCTGGTGCAACCGCAGAATGTCGCGGACAAGCCGGACGAAATCTGGGTGATTCAGATCAATCCGCAAACCCGCCTCGACGAGCCCACTTCGGTGCACACCATCAGCGATAGACGCAATGAGCTGTCCGGTAATCTCTCCCTCAATCAGGAGGTCGGGTTCGTGCAGCAGGTCAACGACTGGCTGCAGCTCGGCTGGCTGAACGCGGATAATTTCAAGCACATCGAGGTGCGCTGGATCCCGCTCACTCTGGATCTGGATTACGCTTCCAAGCTCGACCGCAACCCGGCTTTCGTGCGCCAGTTGATCGAACACGGCGAGCAGATCGCGACCGTTTTTTTGCAGGGACTGCCAGCCTGAGCATTGCGACCTTCGCCAAGGCGTAGCCCCGCGCGGCTGTTATCGCCGCGCCTTCTATGCGATAGTGAGCGCCATTTCGGTTGCGACGACCCATGAGGCTCGCCGTGGCCATCCGTCAACCTCAAACGCGGACTCAGATCCACATGGCCAGCGTACCCGTAGCGGCGCATCAGCCGTTCGTTCCAGCCAACGCCCACCTCGCCGAGTTCACCCTGCGCGCTGTCGCGATGGGCGTGATTCTCGGCATCGTGTTTGGTGCTTCATCCCTTTATCTGGTGCTCAAAGTCGGACTCACCGTGAGTGCCTCGATTCCCGTGGCGGTTATCGCCATTACGCTGTTCCGCCTGTTCTACAAAGCCGGTGGGCGCGACTCCACCATTCTGGAAAACAACATCGTGCAGACCGCCGGCTCGGCTGGGGAATCAATCGCCTTTGGCTTGGGCGTAACCATGCCGGCGATACTTATCCTTGGGTTCGATCTGGAAATTACCCGCGTCCTGTTGGTCGGCGTGTTAGGCGCGTTACTCGGCATCCTGATGATGATACCGCTGCGCCGCACTCTGATCGTCGCGCAGCACCAGGAGTTGAAGTATCCGGAAGGCACGGCGTGCGCCGAAGTGCTGAAAGCAGCCGAGGCCGCGAAAACTGCGAGCACTGTGCATGGCGAGGCGGCAGTCAATGGCAACCGCGCTGCCACGATCTTCCTTGGCTTCGGTATCGGACTCGCCTACAAGGCGATCAACGTGGCCCTGAAGGGTTGGAAGGACGTGCCGGAAAAGGTATTCGGCCCGCCGCTCAATGGCGGCTCGGTTGGCGTGGAAATATCCCCGGAGCTGCTTGGCGTGGGTTATATCATCGGCCCGCGCATCGCGTCGATCATGTGCGCCGGCGGTGTAATGGCGTACCTGCTGCTCATTCCGCTGATCAAGTTCTTCGGCGACGCGCTGGGCGTACCGGTCGCACCGGGCGTAAAGCTGATTCACGATATGAGCCCAAACGAAATCCGCGGCGCCTACGTGCTCTATATAGGCGCGGGCGCTGTGGCTGCCGGTGGCATCGTCAGTCTGCTGCGCGCCCTGCCGACCATCTGGCACAGCCTGCGCGAAGGGATGAAGGGTTTCAGCGGCAGCACTGCCGGCGGACAACTGCGCACCGATCAGGACATTCCACTGAAGTGGGTGCTGGTCGGCTGCCTCGTCATCATCATCGTCATCACGCTCTCCGCGCCGCTGCACATGAACCTGTTGGGTGCCTTGCTGATCCTGATCTTCGGCTTCGTCTTTGCGACCGTCTCGTCGCGCCTCACCGGCGAAATCGGCTCCACCAGCAATCCCATTTCCGGGATGACGGTTGCCACCCTGCTCTTCACCTGCCTCATCTTCCTGCTGGTCGGCTGGACAGGCGGCCCTTACTATGTGACCGCTCTTTCGGTCGGCGCGATCGTCTGCATCGCCTCGAGCAACGCCGGCACTACGTCGCAAGACTTGAAGACCGGCTTTCTGGTCGGCTCCACGCCGCGCCTGCAACAGTATGCGATCCTGCTCGGCGCGCTCGCATCGGCGGTCGTGTTGGGGCCGATCCTGCTCAAGCTGAACGACGCAGCGACGGTTTATGTCCCGATCGCTCAAGTCGCTCCGGGGCTGCGCACCGACGCGTCCCAGCTCATGGAAAGCGCCGTGCTGGAGGGTCCGCAAGCCGCACAAGACAGCCACACCTACCGCGTCTGGTCGAAGACCAATCTGCAAGGCGGTCCGACCGGAAAGTACCTGGTCGACGACGCGGGCAACGCTGCCTATCTGGTCGATCCCGGTATCAACGGCGCGCATACCACCCGCCCCGACGGCACGGAAGTGCGCAAATACGATGCCCCCAAGGCAGTGCTGATGTCCTACATCATCAAGGGCATTCTCGATCGCCAACTGCCCTGGGCGCTGGTGATTTTCGGGGTGATGATCGCACTGGTCCTGGAGATGTCCGGCATTCCGTCATTGCCCTTTGCGGTCGGAGTGTATCTGCCCTTGTCCTCCTCGGCGCCGATCTTCGTCGGTGGTGCAGTGCGCTGGGTGGTGGATCGGCGGCGCAACAAGCTCACCGCTGCGCTGAGTTTGAGCGAAGAACAGCGCAGCGCCGCCGGTGATCGCAGTTCCGGCGTCCTGCTCGCCTCAGGCTATATCGCAGGTGGAGCGCTGGCCGGAATTATCATTGCCTTCACTGCGGGTGTGCTGAGCAATTTCGACAAGTCGATGACCGATTGGGCAACCCAGCACAACCCGTTCTTCGAAGGCCCCAGTGCCGACCTGCTGTCGGTTCTACCCTATGCCGTGCTGATTGCACTGCTTTACTGGATCGGTCGCGAGAAGCCCGGGCAGCAGTAGCTCCCCGTCCGCTCAAGCAACGAGGATACCGGACATCATTCGCGGTTAGCCTCCTTCGCAAGTTATCCCACGGAATCCTCTATGGCGCTTCGTTTTACCCGGTTCACCCTGTGCATTCTGCTCAGCGCCATTCTGGGGGTCGATAAAGTGGAGGCGCAGAGTCAAGCCGCGCCGCCCGGAGGCCGGGTGCTGGAAATCGATACTCTCGACCGCACCGCCGACCCCTGCGTCGATCTCGACCAGTTCGCCAACGGCATCTGGCTGAGCAACAATCCGATTCCGGCGGACCGCTCCCGCTGGGACGCCTACAGCGAACTCACTGATCGCATCCAAAGCCGTTTGCGCGATCTCGCCGAAACCTCGGCGCACGATGCAGCGGCGCAGCCCGGCAGCCCAGCGCGCATGGTCGGCGACTATTATCTCAGCGGCATGGACGAAGCGAAGATCGAAGCCGCGGGCATAGCGCCCTTGCGCGAGGAACTGGAGAAGATAGACGCGATCTCGCGCCGCGAGCAATTGCTGGAAACGATTGCGCGTCATCATCTACTGGGTCTCGACCCGCTCTTCAATCTCATCATCGATCAGGATCCGAAGCGTTCCACCCGCTATGTCGTTCAGCTCTGGCAGGGGGGGCTCGGCCTGCCCGACCGTGACTACTACCTGAAGCAGGATCAAAGCACGCGCGAGATCCGTGCCGCCTATGTCATTCACGTCGCACGCATGTTCGAATTGCTGGGTGAAGAGCCAGCCAAGGCGCGGCTCTCGGCGCAGATCTCCATGGCCATGGAGACCCGCTTAGCGCAGGCCTCCATGACTAAGGTCGAAGTGCGCGACCCGCAGCGCGTCTACCACCTCTTGCAGTTGCGCGAGCTAAACGCGCTCACCCCCAAGCTGCGCTGGAACGATTACTTCTCCGCGATCGATCTGCGCAACCCGCGCGATCTCGACGTGGCGCAGCCCCTGTTTTTCCGCGAGGCGGGCCGCCTCCTGCAAAGCGCTCCACTGGAGCACTGGCGAATCTATCTGCGCTGGCATCTGCTCACTTCCACAGCGGATCATCTCAGCTCTGCCTTTGTCGATGAGGACTTTCACTTCAAGGGTCAGATCCTGTCCGGTACCAAGGAGCTGCAGCCGCGCTGGAAGCGGGTCCTCACCAGCCTAGACCACGGTATCGGGGAAGCGCTCGGACAACTTTATGTAGAGAAGCATTTCAGCGCGCAAGCCAAGGCAAAGGCGCTGGAAATGGTCGCCAACTTGAAGAGCGCCATGCGCGACAAGCTGCAAACGCTCGCCTGGATGAGCCCGCCCACGCGCAAAAAGGCCATCGAGAAGCTGGAGCGAATGCAAGTGAAGATCGGCTACCCCGACACGTGGCGCGATTATTCTGCGCTGACGATTGACGCCGATTCATATCTGGGCAATGACTTGAACGCCAACCGATTCGAGTTCAAGCGCAATCTCGCCAAGCTGGGAAAGCCCGTCGATCGCACCGAATGGACCATGACGCCACCCACGGTAAACGCCTACTACAGCCCGACCATGAACGAGGTGGTGTTTCCAGCCGGGGTCCTGCAGCCGCCGCTCTTCGATGTGGATGCCGACGACGCCAGTAACTATGGCAACACCGGGGCCACGATCGGCCATGAACTGACTCACGGCTTCGATGACGAGGGCCGCCAGTACGATGGCGACGGCAATTTGAAGAACTGGTGGACCGCTCAGGACGAGAAGAATTTTCTGGCGCGCAGCGCGATGATCGAAAGACAGTTCGATCAATACACGCCCATCGATGAAATCCACATCAACGGCAAGCTTACCGCCGGTGAAAATATCGCCGACCTGGGCGGCCTGACCATTGCCTACCGCGCGCTGAAGAAAGCGCTTGAGGGCAAGCGTCCCGAACCCATCGATGGCCTGAGTGCGGAGCAGCGTTTCTTTGTCGCCTTTGCGCAGAGCTTTCGGGAGAACATCCGCCCCGAGCGGTTGCGCCTGCAGCTTGCGACCGATCCGCACGCGCCCGGCAAATACCGAATCCGTGGTCCGCTCGCCAACATGCCGGAATTTTCTCAAGCCTTTAACTGCGCAGCGAATCTTTCACCGCTGCGCGCCGATAGTCTGCGTGTCAACATCTGGTGAATTCGACCGCGGGTCGCTTCTCACCTCGCCACCCTTCATTGTGGATGAATGCCCACAGCACCGGCTCCAGGCGAAGCTACCGGCCAGTGGCGCCTCAGTTCACCATAGCTGATTTGTTCGTTCTCGACGATACGCCGTTACGTGCGTCGTTCTTGACCGGATATAGTAACGTTAGTTATTATTTCATTCGTTACTATCACGCAATGTAGCACGTGAGCGATTCATTCCAGCCATTCGAGACGGCAATCCATCGGGTCGCGCGGCGCATAAAGGGATCGGTTACGCAGGAAGTCCTGCTGACCAAGCTTTTGCACCACGTCGACACCCGCCTCACCGATTATCACGATGGCCTTCTCAAGCAGAGCGGCCTCACGCACACCGTGTGGACCGCGCTGGTCATGCTCTACGCGAGCGACAGCGGAAGCCTCAAGCCCTCGGAATTGAGCGTGTTCATGGATTCCTCGCGCACCAACGCTACTCGCCTCGCGGATGAACTGGTCGACAAAGGTTGGGTCGAGCGCTTCCCGTGCGAGGAAGATCGCCGGCAGCTCCATCTGCGACTCACCAAGGAAGGTTCGAAGTTCGTCGAAAGCCAATTGCCGGGACAGCGCGAACGCCACCGCCGCCTCTGGACTGCGTTCTCGAAGACGGAGAAGCAGGGCCTGGAGGATCTGCTACGCAAGTTGCTGAAGGAGTTGGGTGGCTAACGGCACTCGCCAGCCCTCCGCACTAACCATGTCGACAGACTCGCCTTATCTCATTCGCGGGCTCGCAGCTGTGGCGGCAACGGCACTGTTGTCCGCGTGCGCGAGTATGGGCGATGCGAAATCGCACTCTAAGATCATCGAACCGGCCAGACTGGGATTGACCGATTCCGCAGCGGACGCTGCGTCCTGGCCGGCGGCAGACTGGTGGACGGGGTTCGGCGATCCGCAACTCACTCGCCTTATCGAGACGGCGCAGGCGGGCAACCCATCCATCAAAGTTGCCGAGGCGCGGGTACGCCTCGCGCAGCAGGCCGAGGCACTGGCTCGGGCCGCTACCGGGCCGAGCGTCAGCGTCAATGCGACGGCGACCCGGGAACGACTTTCGGAAAATTACATTTATCCGCCACCGTTGGGCGGCAGCACGGTGACCGACGGCCGCGTGGCATTGGACTTCTCCTACGAATTCGATTTTTGGGGCAAGCAGCGCGCGGCGCTCGAGTCGGCGCTCAAGCGAGCCGCCGCCAGCCAGGCGGAGAGTGATTCGGCCAAGCTCGTGCTCGCAGTGTCGGTTGCCAGCACGTACCTGCACTTGCAGCGCGGCTACGATGAGTTGGCCATCGATCGAGAGGAGTTGAAACAACGCGAGGCGGTGGTTGCACTTCTCAAGTTGCGTATCGAACGGGGCCTCGATAACCGCGGCGAAATCGACCCGCAGGCCGGGAGCGTTTCCAGTGCTCGGCAGGAACTGGCGGCTGCGCAGGAGAACATCGATATCCTCAAACACCAGCTTGCGGCGCTGACGGGTACCGGACCCTACACCGAGGCAGATCTGGAGCGACCGTCAGTCGATGCCGATCCCGCCCTGGCGCTGCCGCAATCGCTGCCCGCCGACCTGCTCGGCCGCCGCCCGGACATTATCGCCCAGCGGCTGCGCATCGAGGCATCGGCGCAGGACATTGCGGCAGCCAGAGCGGCGTTCTATCCCAACCTGGATTTGACCGCGTTTTTCGGTGTGCAAGCCATCGGCACCAGCAAGCTGTTTGACATTGGCAGTCGCACCTACGGTGTCGGCCCGGCGTTGCACCTACCGGTCTTCAACACCGGTTCGCTGCGCGCCGACTTAGGCGCCAAGTACGCCCAATACGACTTGGCGGTCGAGCAATACAACCAGACCGTCATAGATGCGGCGCACGAAGTGGCCGACCAGGGTACCGCCCTGCGCTCGATTGCCGTGCAGCGTCAGGCGACAAAGGAGAGCCTCCGCTCATTCCAGAAAGCGTATGACTTGAACCTGCTGCGCTATCGCAAGGGCTTGACCAATTACCTTACCGTGCTGAACGGCGAGAGCGCGCTATTCATTCAGAAACGCGTTGACGCGCAACTGCGTGAACGGCAATTGCAAACGTCGGTGAACCTCATCAGGGCACTCGGCGGCGGCTATGCGCCATCTCTCGTTGCCTCAGTAACCTCCAAGGAAGCACAGCATGGCAAGTGAGACTCGCAACGCGCCAGCATCCAATGCCGCAGCCGCCGATGCCGCAGCCGCACCTAACGCGCCCGCCGGTACCGTGGCCGCCAATGCTCCTGCCAATCCCACGGGTAATGGCAATGGCAAGCGCCGCCGCGCGATGTTGATTCTCGCCCTAATCATTCTTGTGGCGGCGGCAAGCTACGGCATCTACTGGGCCAAGGTCGCCCGCTTCCACGAATCCACCGACGACGCCTACGTGTCGGGCAACCTGGTGCAGATAACGCCGCAGGTTGCGGGCACGGTGGTAAGCATCGCCGCCGATGACACGGATCTGGTGAAACAGGGCGACACCCTGGTGGTTCTCGACACCGCCGATGCCCAAGTGGCACTCGACCGCGCGTTAGCCGAGCTCGCCCAGACAGTGCGCAAAGTGCGCAACCTATTCGTCAATACCGAACAATTCGAGGCCACCGTCACGTTGCGCCAGGTAGAACTTGAGCGGGCACAAACCGACCTCGAACGGCGCAGCGGTCTCGATGAACCGGGCGCTGTTTCCGCTGAGGATATCCAGCATGCGCGGGCTGCGGTTTCCGCTGCCAAAGCGGCTTTGACCGTTGCGAAAGAACAACTGAACAGCACCCGCTCCCTGGTCGAGGACACCAGTATCGCGCAGCACCCGGACGTGCTCGCCGCCGCCGGGCGCGTGCGAGAAGCTTATCTGGCTTTGCAGCGCTCGACGATTCCGAGTGCGGTCACCGGCTACGTGGCCAAGCGCAGTGTGCAGGTCGGACAGCGCGTGAGCCCCGGCGCAGCACTGATGGCTATCGTGCCGCTCAACGAAGTCTGGGTGGATGCCAACTTCAAGGAAGTGCAGCTGCAACACTTGCGTATCGGTCAGCCTGTCACGCTCACCGCCGACTCTTATGGCGACAAGATCGAGTTCAGGGGCAGCGTGGCGGGTATGAGTGCCGGCACCGGCGGCGCGTTCGCGCTGCTGCCCGCACAGAATGCCACGGGCAACTGGATCAAAGTGGTGCAGCGCTTGCCGGTCCGTGTCGTCATCGACCCAGAGGACTTGGCCAAGCATCCGCTGCGCGTCGGGTTGTCGATGACGGCAACCGTGGATATCCATAATCAGGGCGGCGCCGTGCTCGCCGACGCGCCACGTTCCAAGCCGGCCTACAGCACACCGGTATTCACTCAGGACTCGCGCGCTGCCGAGGAGTTGATCGCGAAAGTCATCCGCGACAACGCGGGCAAGAAGAATGTTGGAACGCTGTCGACGGTATCCGTGCCGATGAAGCGATCAAGCTGGACAAGGCGACGTGAGCCGTAGAGCGCGAACGGATCTCAACCCACTGGCCAGGAACAAATGGACACTAAACCGCTGATCGGGGGCGAGCGTCTCGTCGTGACCCTGGCGCTCGCGCTGGCCACATTCATGCAGGTGCTGGATACCTCGATTGCCAACGTGGCGATTCCGGCGATATCCGGCGACCTCGGCGTATCTCCTACGCAGGGGACGTGGGTAATCACCTCATTCGCGGTGAGCAATGCGATCGCCGTGCCGCTCACCGGCTGGCTCGCGCGGCGCTTCGGCGAAGTTCGCCTATTCGCCATCGCGATCCTGCTGTTTACCGTGGCGTCCTGGGCCTGCGGCCTATCCACGAGTATCGGGATGCTGATTTTCTTCCGGGTCGTGCAAGGTGCGGTGGCCGGTCCAATGATCCCCCTGTCACAGAGCCTGTTGCTCGCCGTCTACCCTCCTGAAAAGAAAGGCACCGCGCTTGCTTTATGGTCGATGACCACGCTGGTCGCGCCCATTTCCGGACCGATTCTCGGCGGCTGGATCACCGACAACATCAGTTGGCCATGGATTTTCTACATCAATGTTCCGGTAGGATTACTCTGCGCCTACATCACCTGGGACCGCTTGCGCTCGCGCGAGACCAGAACTTTCAAGCTGCCCATCGACGGCGTCGGCCTGGTGCTGTTAGTGGTTGGCGTGGGCTGCCTGCAGGTGATGCTCGACAAAGGCAAGGAACTCGACTGGTTCCACGACAAGCTGATCGTGACGCTCGCCGTCGTCTCCACGATCGCAATCGCCGCGCTGGTGATCTGGGAACTCACCGAAGAGCACCCGATCGTCGACTTGCAGTTGTTCGCGCGCCGCAACTTTACCGCCGGAGCGATCTCCATCAGTCTGGGCTACATGGTGTTCTTCGGCAGCGTGGTGATCTTGCCCCTGTGGCTGCAGACCCAGTTGGGTTACACGTCGACTTGGGCAGGCCTCGCGACTGCGCCCACCGGCATTCTCGCGATCGTCTTTTCGCCCTGGGTAGGCAAGAACCTGACCCGTTTCGATGGACGCTACCTGGCGAGTTTCAGCTTCGCGATATTCGCTCTGTGCTCGTTCTGGCGAGCGTCGTTCAATACCGACGCAAGCTTCGGCTATATCGCCATGCCGCAATTGATACAGGGCATCGCGACCGCATTTTTCTTCGTCCCGCTGGTGTCCATTACACTTTCCGGCCTTCCCCCAGACCGCATCGCCAGCGCATCAGGACTGTCCAATTTTCTGCGTATTTTGGCGGGGAGTTTCGGCGCCTCGCTTTCCACCACGCTGTGGGATCGGCGCGCCGCCATGCACCACTCGCAGCTCACCGAGCACATCAGCGCCTACAATCGGATCGCCGCGCAGAGCATCGACCAACTGCAACAACTGGGGATGGCTCCAGGCACCGCTTATGCAACCATCGAACGCCTGATCACCAATCAGGCTTACATGCTCTCGACCAACGATGTGTTCTGGCTTGCGGGATGGATTTTTCTGGCCCTGATTCCGCTGGTCTGGTGGGCGAAGCCAGTGCCCGCCCCGAAGGGTCTTGTGGTTGCTGCGGACTGAACGAAGGATGGAAGAAGGAACAACTCGTCGGGTGGAAGTGAATTTTCCCGTAGCGCTATGCCAGAACGAACGTTCGTTCTATACTACCCCAGACTTACCCGCGTGGAGAGCCGTATGCCTGGCGCTGCCGAATCCCTGGGTCTCAATCTTGCCCTCGCTGATGAAGAAACTGGCGCGGCCGAGCCGGATATCGATCGGCTGATCGAGCGATTCAAGCAGAAGTACAAACCACGTATTACTGGTGCAATGGTGATCCCGGAGGTCGCCGCCAGGCACGCGGACTTCCCCGAAGCACTTGCACCGACGCTGCGCGCAGCGCTGTACGCGCGTGGTATCACGCATCTATACAGCCACCAGCGCGCAGCCTGGGACCATATCATCGCGGGGCGGCACACGGTGGTGGTCACGCCCACCGCATCGGGTAAGACGCTGTGCTACAACCTACCCGTTCTGACCGCGGCGATTCGTGACCGGGCGAAAGCGCTCTATCTCTTTCCGACCAAGGCACTCGCCCAAGATCAAGTCGCGGAAATTCTCGAGCTCAACCAGTCCGGGCAGCTCAATGTGCGCGCCTACACCTTCGACGGCGACACGCCGGGAGATGCGCGCAAGGCGGTGCGTACCAAAGGCGACATCGTCGTCTCCAATCCGGACATGCTGCACCAAGGCATTCTCCCGCATCACACCAAGTGGGCGCAGTTCTTCGAAAACTTGAAGTACGTGGTGATCGACGAAATGCACACTTATCGAGGCGTGTTCGGCTCGCATATGGCGAACGTGATCCGCCGCCTGCGCCGGGTCTGCGCATTCTATGGCTCGAGCCCGGTGTTCATTTTTTGTTCGGCGACCATCGCCAATCCGAAGCAACTGGCCGAGGCGCTGCTCGGCGAAGAAGTGGCGGCGATCACGGAGAGTGGTGCACCGCGCGGCAAGAAACATCTGCTGTTCTGGAACCCGCCGGTAATCAATGCCGATCTCGGTCTGCGCGCCTCCAACCGCTCGCAGACGACGCGCATCGCACGCCACACGGTGCGATCGAAGCTGAAGACCATCGTCTTCGCGAACAGCCGGCTGACGGTCGAAGTGCTGACCAAATACATGAAGGATGCGTTCGATCGCGATCCGCGCAAGCCGGCGCGGATCGCCGCCTATCGCGGCGGCTATTTGCCAACGGAACGCCGCGCCACTGAAAAGCAATTGCGCGCCGCCGGGCTCGATTGCGTCATCACCACCAATGCGCTCGAACTCGGCGTCGACATCGGCTCTCTCGATGTCTGCCTGCTAAACGGCTATCCGGGCACCATCGCCGCCACCTGGCAGCGTCTCGGCCGCGCCGGGCGGCGCAATCGCACTGCCCTCGGCGTGCTCATCGCATCGAGCGATCCACTCGACCAATACATCGTGCGCAATCCCGAATTTTTCATCGGTGCCTCGCCGGAGCACGCACGCATCGATCCGGATCAACTGCTCATCTTGATGGAGCACTTGCGCTGCGCCGCCTTCGAGCTGTCCTTTCGGGTCGGTGATAAGTTCGGCAACGAGAACCTCATGGAGCTGCTCGATTACCTCGCCGAGCAAGGCCTGCTGCATCGCGAAGGCGAGCAGTGGCACTGGATGGCCGACAGCTATCCCGCCGACAGCGTGAGCCTGCGCTCCGTTGCCGAGGGCAATTTCGTGGTCATCGATACCACCAATGGCCAGCAGAACGTCATCGCCGAAGTGGATTTTTCCAGCGCTCCGATGACAATCTACGAAGGTGCCATCTACATGGTGCAGAGCCGGCCGTGGCAGGTGGAACGTCTCGATTGGGAGGGGCGCAAAGCATTCGTCACGGAAACGCAGGCGGACTACTACACGGATGCCATCGACTACACCAAACTCAAAATTCTCGATGAGTTTGAAGCGAGCGTATCGCCCGGGACTGCCGCTTTTCCCCAGCGTTGCCCCACCGGGGAATTGGGTAAGGAGTTTCGCCAGGCGATCAGCCGCTGTGCACGCGGCGAAGTGCACGTGGTCCGGCGCATCCCAGGCTACAAGAAGATCCGCTACTACACGCACGAGAACATCGGCTACGGCAACGTGCGCCTGCCCGATCAGGAGATGCACACCACCTCGGTGTGGTGGCAGGTCGATCCGGCCCGCCTCGGCGCGGCCTTTCCCAATCGCTGGCAGGCGCTGGATGGTTTCCTCGGCGCCGCGCACGCGCTGCACTTCGTCGCTTCGCTCAGCACGATGTCGGAGCGCAACGATATTGGACGCGCCGTCGGTGACTCCAATGCAACCTGGTTCGCCGGCATAGGCGCCGAGGGCCGGGGCTCGGCGCGCACTCTGGCCGGTGCGAAGGTGGATCTCGACGGCGCATCACACGCGTTCGTGCCTACGGTGTTTCTGTACGATAACTTCCCCGGTGGAATCGGCTTGTCGGTGCCGCTCTACGATCTGCGCGATACCGTCGTGGCGCAAGCGTTGGATCTGGTCCGTGGTTGTATGTGCAAGCAAGGTTGCCCGGCGTGCATCGGCCCCATCCTGGCAACGGAAGAGGAGCACGGTTATTCGCCCAAGGAGGCGGCGACAACCGTACTGCAATTATTTGCACTTTGACGCCCCAGACTCCCACACGCTCACTTGAAGTAAACCAAAAACATGAATCTGCGCGATCGCCTGCAAATACTCCGACCGGCCGACGCGCCGCCCCCATCTCCGGCAACCGCACAGCTCGCCAGACGGATCGAAAGGATGGCCGCGCGGGCGCGCGCAAAGCAACCGCAGGATGCAGACATCGCAAGAGAGTTAGGCGGCGAGAGCATCAGCAACGGGTTGATCGTCATCGAACGCCGCTATCCATCAACTCAAGCACACGGCAACACGCGCTTGGACCGATTTCACGGCGCCGATGTTCACCTGCTTGGTGATGGGATACGACGCCCCTCCGAAGGCGCTCTGTTTCTCGACACTGAAACGTCGGGGCTGGCCGGCGGCACCGGCACCATCGTCTTTCTACTCGGCATGGCGCGTTTTAGCGGCAGCGAACTGGTGCTGCGGCAATGGTTGCTCACCGGCTTCAAAGGCGAAGCAGCGATGTTGGAGTCGGCGCGTTCATGGCTCAACGAAGCCGAGTACCTGGTCAGCTTCAACGGCAAGAGCTTCGACGTGCCGCTGCTGGTCGGGCGCCATCGCATGCACCGCATCGCGGAGCAGATGGCCAGCATGCCGCACCTCGATCTGCTCCATCCGATGCGTGCCGCCTTCGCGAAAAGATGGGACGACTGCAAGCTGCAAACGGCGGAACGGCGACTGCTACGCCTGCACCGAGACAACGATTTGCCCGGGGCGATGATGCCCGCAACATGGACCCGGTTCGTGAGCCTCGGCCTGCTCGACAGCATTCCCGCGGTGCTGGAACACAATCGGCTCGACGTGCTTTCGCTACCTGCCTGCGCAGCCGCGTTGGCGCAGGTGTATGCCGAGCCGGGCCATCGGGAATGCGACACCCTCGCCCTCGCCCGCCACCACCTCGCCCGCGGGCGCCGTGAAGATGCGCTCTGCCATTTGCAGGCCGCGCTGCCGCATCTCGGCGATGCAGGATTGCTGGTGCTCGCGAGTCTGCAACGCCACGCCGGACACGCAGAGGAAGCGTTGGCGATCTGGCGGGAGCTCGCGCAACGCGGCATGGCCGAAGCGCTCGAAACGCTTGCCAAGCATTTTGAACATCGACAGCGCGACTACGCAGCAGCGCTAGCCTATACGCGCCAAATGGCGGAAATCGCCGATGACGAACTCACTCAACGCCGCGCAGCTCGGCTCAGGGGGAAGCTCGCACGCAGAAGCGCTACGCTACTTTGAGCGCAGGAAGCCGGCCCGGCGCGCGACGCTGCGAGATGTTGTCAACGCAAGCCGCCCAGGCGCGCCAATGCGGCTAACGCTGTCAACCCGGCGGTCCAGGCTTCTCCTGTCGCTTGGAACATTAGGTGCAACGCGAGCTCTATTCCTCTCGCAGCCAAATCTGCGTACGATAGAAAACGGCAACGTAGCCACGCATCTGCAACTTCTTTCCGTCCTCGATCATCGTCAGCTTGCAGCGATAAATCTTGCCATTGGCCGGGTCGAGAATCTGGCCGCCGTTCCATTCGGCAGCGCCGGTCTTTTTCAAGCCCCACATGATGGTCATGCCGATAGCCGGCTTACCCTTACGTTCGCCCTCGCAGTCATCGCACATGGGATTGGGATCTTTGGCAGGCGGAGAGAACACCTTTTCCACTTTGCCTTGCAGGTCGCCATCCACTTCGGTAATGCGCACCACCGACTTGACCTTGCCGGTTTCGTCATCGATGGTTTTCCACAGCCCGATAGGCGAGGTGTCCTCCGCATTTGCCGAAACGCTCATCAATGCGCCCAGGGAAAACAGCGACACAACGACAAGGACCTTGCTCACGCTACGATTCATTATCTCTTTCCTCGGGTTGGTTTCTCATGGCCGGCGCAAGCGACAACGTGCCCGCCAGTGTAGCAGGGCGGAAGCCAATCGTTAGGGCTTGCGTGCTATAGTCATTTGAAACTTTCACGCCAATCGATGAGCGCGCCTTCTGCCGGTCCGTTGACACACCCCTTCCCCACCCTGCCTGCGCCAGGGCAGTTGTTGCAGGTTGCGCCTGGCGTAGCCTGGCTGCGCATGCCGCTGCCCTTTGCGCTCGACCATATCAATCTGTGGCTGCTCGACGACGAGGACGGCTACACCATTGTCGATACCGGTTACGGCGTTGCAGCAACCCACGCATTGTGGGAGACCATCTTCGCCAGCCTGCCTGCGGGTCGGCCGGTAAAGCGCGTCATCGTCACGCATTACCATCCAGACCATGTCGGCTGCGCGGCCTGGCTATGCCGACGCTGGGGCGTTGAACTTTGGATGACTGAAGCCGAATTCCTGACCGCTCATGCGATGCGCGCCGCTATCGCCGGTTGCGATAGCGCGACCATACAGAGGCACTTCGGCCATCATGGCCTGGACGGTGAACGGTTGAAAGCACAGGAAACGCGCGGCATCGCCTACCTGCAAGGTGTGCCGGATATGCCGCTGACCTACCGGCGCATGATCGAAGGCGACAAGGTCGCGATCGATCATCGGACATGGCACATCGCGACGGTTTACGGCCATGCGCCGGAACATGCAACGCTCTATTCGTCAGAACTGGGTGTGTTGATCTCCGGCGACCAGGTGCTTCCCAAGATCACGACCAACGTTGGCGTGTGGGGCAACCAGCCGGAGGGCGACCCGCTCAAGCGCTTTCTCGATTCGATCGGCCGCTTCGAACCACTGCCTGCCGACACGCTGGTATTGCCTTCGCACGGCCTGCCCTTCCGCGGCTTGCATGCCCGCATCGAGCAACTGCGCGCCCATCATGTCGCGCGCCTGGCCGAACTGACCGCCGCCTGTGACCAACCGCGGAGCGGCGCAGAACTTTTGCCGGTACTGTTCCGCCGCCCGCTCGATGACCATCAAATGGTCTTTGCCATGGGTGAGATCATTGCCCATCTCAACTATCTTCTGCGTGACGGCAGATTGACTCGCAGCCAGGATGAGCTAGGCGTCTATCGCTTCATGCAGACGACCCGGGGCGCCGTCGAGAAGGCCCATTCCCTTGACGGGAAAGCCTCAGTAGGTTGACCTACCTTCGCTTGACGAAGTTTCTAAGGCGGAGCGGGTTTGCTGATAAGGGGGGAAGCGGCTTTACCGGCTGGCGCTTCCCCCTCTAGTTAGGAGAGCGACAACACATGCCCCTCATCCGGCTTGGTGCGGCCGTCCAGCATCTCGAGGTATACGCGCTCCACATCGGCGGAGCCCCGGCCGCGCACCACCCGCATCCAGTCGCCGATCGGTTCCATGAAATGCCGCCACGCTTCGGCGAGGCGCTGTTGCATGCCGCCCGGACCCCAGTCGGCGGTGCGCTTCTTGATCTGCGCAGGCGCGAAGAACAGGGTAGGACGTGGCCCAGGCAGCTCAAGAGGAGCTAGAAACCGGTCCCAATGGGTCGAACCTACCGCGCAAGAATATTTCAGCTGCTCGCCAAAGTGATGATGCAGCGCGCTCCGCACTTGGCCGTTGCCCGCCATGTCGACGTACACCACGGGCACATTGTTCGGCAACGATTCAATCTGCTCATAGTTTGCGACGCGATCATAGCAGCCAAGGCGTTCGACGAAGGGTACATGGCCCGCTGAGGTAAGCCCAATCACCTCGCACTGTTTGCGCTGCGCAAGCAGGAAGGCCAGTCCGTAGGCAGTTTTGCTGGACGCGCTGGACAGTATCACTGATCGCGCCTCGAAAAACCCGTTGTCGGCGAGGAAGTCGTCGATCAGGAACGAGGTGGTGAAAAGCGGCCGCAACAGCATCTGCTCATCTTCGCGGCCCGCCTCGTACTCCGGGTCCGTACTGGTGCGGCGGTATTGGTTGTACACCGCGTGCAGCGGCTGACGATGCGGCAGCCCATCGAAGAAACCGGTTTCGCTCAAACGCTCCGGCTGCACGATCGCATAGCTGGACATCGGGAAGTAGCCGAAGAACCGCTCCCCCGGCTTGATTCCAGCAGGCTTCGAACGAATCACCTCGCCGAAACCCCACACCGGAATTCTTCCCCAGCCCTCGGTTGCAGGAAAAAAATTCCAATATGACATGGAATCGCCGAACGACGCGTAAGTCACGTTGTTCGCAGTGAAAGCGAACTTGTCGATCTTCATCAATACTTGGCCGAACAGCAATTCGAGCTTTTCGGGTGTTGCGGCAGGCACAAACTTGTAGGTGCGCAGGTCATCACGCCGGACCATGAAATCCAGCGCCTTGGAATCGATGTGTGGGGTTGCCATGGTTTCGATTTCTCCCTTGGCGTTTCAGGCTGCCTTAAAGTGACATCCTGAACCCGTCGACTTCACTCGGCAAGAGCGGGCCGAAAAAAACTCCACTGCTCTAGGATCCGGCGTTCTTGGGTCGATGCCTCCGCTAACAGGCGCGCAAACTGATCCAGCTCCTGCGCGGCAGGTCCGACAATGCCAAGAACGTCATTTCCCGGCCCGCCGCCAGTGCATCAGGTTACAGCCTTGATGTGACAAGCGCTTGTATGCGCCCGTCGCGATCGTTTCGCAGCCGGCCAACCGTAGAGGTCGATGATGTGCCGACGATGCTGATACGGCCAGCGGGCGATTATCGAGATAGTCAAGGTGACCGCCGCTGTGCGGCAAGCCCTGCACAGCAAGGTTGGCAACGGGCGGCGATAAATCCAGCTTGCCGTAGAACGGCTTCACCGTACTGGTCGGCCGATACCACGTCGACGGGACGATTGCCCACCAGCGCGCGCGCACAGGGCTCGTAATGGCGGGGTGCGCCACTTGCTCATCCGGGCTCGGCGGTGCCCGGTACAGCGCAATGTTGGAGGCGACAAGCGCCGCAAAAGCCATGCCACGCCCGCCCTCCACCATGCCGATCCACGCGGCATGACCGGACGGCGCGGTGCACTAGCCTTGCGCGGCAGCGGCCGTTATCCGATCCGTGAGTACGTCTGGCGCGGGAAAGTAATTCGCCCGCGCCTTCACGATACCGGCCAACGCGACCTGTTCGGCAAGTTGCTGCCGGCACTCGGTACACCCTTCGAGATGATGCGCCAATGCCACGCTCTCGCTGACGCCAAGCTCCCTATCGACGTGAGGGGGCAGCAGTTCGCGCGCCTGCTTGCAGTCTATCGCATCAGCCTCCGTTGGCACGCTTCAAGCGTGCCCGCAACAGTGTGCGGCCGCGCGCGAGACGAGACATCACCGTTCCAATCGGAACGCTCATGAGGCTCGCGATTTCCTTGTAAGAGAGCTCTTCCAGTTCGCGCAGGACCAGGACCTCGCGAAACTCGAGCGGCAAGGCCTGCAGCGCTGCGTTCAACTGCCGCGCGTCGTCCTGCCGAGTCAAGATCGATTCCGGATGGTCGAGCCCTTCGCTCAGTCCCGTGGCCGTGCCTTGCTCATCGAGGCCATGACAGTTCTCATCGAATTCGGCAGCGAGCTGTTGCTCGCGATTCTGCTGCATCCAGGTGTAGCAAGTGTTCCTCACGATGGCAAGCAGCCAGGCGCGGCCGGTATCGCCGCGAACGCCATCGAAGAAACGATAAGCACGCAAATACGCCTCCTGAACAGCATCCTGCGCATCCTGATCGTTGCGCACCAGCCAGCGGGCCAGGTTGTAGGCGGCGTTCAAGTGGGGCAGCGCGTTCTCCTGAAATCGTCTGGCCTTGTCCTCTTCACTCACTCCGGTTTTCCTGAGCCTGTACTGAGCATTACCGATGATGCGGCGATTTTATTCCCGCAGCGGAAATATACCGTAGGGGCTGGAATATCAGCACGACGGCGACGGCCTTGAGGTAGGGACGCCACCACGGCGCATCCGCGTAACCGAACCCGCACGGAGAATGATGATGCCTGCGCAAGCTCTGCTGCCCGCCACTAACTGGGGAACGCTCATTTGCGCCGTCGCGCCGCTCGCCGCTGAGGCACGATGAATCGTATCGGAAACAAATGGAAGTGAGCGACGGCGACCGGCCGGAAGTGCCGTACGGCCCGGTGCCAAACCGCCCGCAAACTCGCGCTGCGGGAACCAGCGTCGACGCCCGGCTGCGAAGAGCAAGACGCGATGCGATTGGTCCGGCGTACGCGGCAGCAACATAGTCGATTCCGCCCGCAGCAAGGGTAGTGCAGCGTCGCGGGGGCACATCTCTGGGCGGCAAGCACGGCTCGCCAGGCCCGGAGGGCCAATGCGCGCCTCGCGCGGCTTTCGGCGCTGCCATCAGCTTCGCGCCGCGCCCTTGTTCACTTCCGGCGGCACTGAGATTTCCGCTCCGTGAGCAGCATGCTGATTTGCCCGCGGCATAAATTTTCCGGCGGCGGGAATAAACACACGTTCGCTTCGGTACAGGAGGTGCCGGCTATCCGGTCAACCGAGGAGATACAGATGGAGAAGATCATCGACAGGCGCGACTTCTTGAAACTGGCTGGTCTCGGTGGCGTGGTGTTTGCTTCCGGGATCGGTTGCACGAGCACCGGGAAAGCCGCCAGCGCGGAAGAGTTCTATTTCGTCCAACTGTCTGATACCCATTGGGGCTTCAGCGGCTTGGAGGTGAACCCGGATGCCGACGGCACGCTGCAGAAGGCTGTGGATAGCGTCAACAGCCTACCCTCGCCGCCCGATTTCATCATGTTCACCGGTGATCTCACGCACACCACGGATGACCCCAAGGAACGGCGGCGGCGGCTCGCCCAATTCAAGGAGATCGTCAGCCAATTGAAAGTGCAGGAAGTGCGTTTCATGCCCGGCGAGCACGACGGTTCGCTGGATCGCAGCCAAGCCTTTCAAGAATTCTTTGGCCCGACCCACTACACTTTCGATCACAAGGGTGTGCACTTCATCGTGCTAGACAACGTTTCCGACCCGGGCGCGCGCATCGGCGAGGAGCAATTGCAATGGTTGAGTGCGGACTTGGCCCGCCAGGACCCGGCGGCGCGCATTGTGGTGTTCACGCACCGGCCGCTATTCGATCTCTATCCGCAGTGGGATTGGGCCACGCGCGACGGTGCGCAGGCCGTCGAGCTGCTGCTCAAGCACACTAACGTGACCGTGTTCTACGGCCACATCCATCAGGAGAATCACCACATGACCGGGCACATTGCGCATCACTCCGCCAAGTCGCTCATCTTCGCATTGCCGGCGCCTGGTTCGCAGCCCAAGCGAGCGCCCATCCCCTGGGACAACGCGGCACCGTACAAGGGGCTGGGATTTCGCGATGTGGAAGCCGATGTGGCACGCGCGAAATACGAGATCATCGAGATGCCGGTGCGCAAGGGCTGAGCATGAGCCACCCACCGTCGTATTGGCTAAGCTCACCGCGTTGGCCGTGCTCTTTGCCGCTCGAACTTTCGCTGCAGCCGAACCAGGGAACGGGTGATCAGATAGTGGGCCGTGCCTTCGAATACATCCCGACCGAGAGCGCTTTGAAGCCCGGTGAACCGGTGGAGCTGGAGCCCACTTCGCGAGATTTATTCCAGGGTTTCAACATCTCCGGGCTTGGCTGGCGTGCCGACCTCCTGCCACAGCAAACGGCGCGAAGTGCGTCTCGTCCCGCGAGCAACAGGCACCTTCGAATTTCATTGCGATAACTCCTGCGGCGCCGGCCACGGGGCATGAGCGGCAAGATCGTCGACAAGTGAAACGACTCCGCCTGCCGCGCCAGGCGGAGTTCGAGCCCACCGATGGGCGCTGGGTTGCGTGACACAAGTTTTAACGGCGCGTGATTTTCCCGTGATTCTCGCCTCGCATACTGCAAGCGTGCCGATGCCTTCAAATGCCGTGCATCGGGCGAGTTCGCAACATTATCTGCGAGGAGAATCTAGATGAGCACGATACAAACGCTGCCCCAGCCGTCCGCAACGCCACCGCGCAAGACCGTGTCAATCCGGTCGCTGATGGAGTTTTATGCTTCAGGCGACGATCGCGACGAGGAAAGCGAAAACGACTTGATGATACAGCTGAGCGGCATGATCGGCGAACAAACCGGATGGAGTGAGCGGAGCTAGCGCATCGAACATCTCGCCTGAACCGTCGGTCACCTTGCGCAGCTGCGTGACATCATTCAGCAGACTTCACGTAGCGTGCGGCAACCTGACCTGCGTTCCACGCTCGCTTTTGCGCTCCGGTGACGGCGCCCGCGTGAGAAACAAATGAATCCTGCGTGAGATTTGCGTGATAACTCGCCACCAGAATGAACGCCTGAGAGACGACCGGTTCACCTCGGCAACGATAGCCGCGCCGATTCGTCGCAGATTCCGCCTGGAGGGACAGTACATGCAAGCCGCTACCCGTGTCGCAAACGAAACGCTCGCCCACCATCGCCGCTATCTCTTCAGTTACGCTCTCGCCCGGCTACGCGAGGCCGACGCCGCCGAGGAACTGGTGCAGGATACCCTCCTGGCGGCCCTTGAGAGCGGGGGCAGTTTCAAGGGTAAGTCTTCGCTGCGCACTTGGCTTACGGCGATTCTCAAGCACAAGATAGTCGATTGGAAGCGCCGTGCGGCGCGCAACCCTGTCCTCGAACTGCGTTCGTTCAGCGACGATGACGGCGAGCATGAAGAGTCGATCGATGCGCTCTGCGATGCGCATGGCACCTGGATAGGCGGAGCGCAAGCCGCGTTAAATCCCGAGCAGTCCCTCGAGAACCGCCGCTTTTGGGACATCTTCGAGCGCGGTCTCAATCGCCTGCCCAAGGCCATTGGCCGTGCCTTCTATCTGCGCGAAATCCAGGGCATGGACACCGAGGAAATTTGCCGGGAGCTAGGCATTTCAACGGCCAATTGTTGGGTCATGCTGCACCGGGCGCGAGCGAGCCTGAAGCGCGATCTGGCGGAACGCTGCTTCGCGGGTAGCGAGTCCGTACAGTCCGCCTAGCCCCCAGCTTGCTTGCGAGACCGATATTCATTAAGGTCACACATCAACATCATCCAGGGGGCGCCATTCATGTCGCGCAGCGTTTTGGTTATCGAAGACGACCGTGACATTGCCCAATTGGTGAAGATCCACCTTGAGGAACTGCACTGCCGCGTCAAGCTTGCCCATGACGGAATCGTCGGGCTTGCCGAAGCGGAAAGCGGTGCCTTCAATCTCATCATCCTCGATTTGATGCTGCCCGGGATCGACGGCCTCGAAGTCACTCGGCGGCTGCGCGCCAAAACCAATTACACCCCCTTGTTGATGCTTACTGCCAAATCCACAGAGCTCGATCGCGTGCTCGGCTTGGAGATGGGCGCCGACGACTACCTCACTAAACCGTTTTCCGTGCTCGAGCTGACGGCGCGAGTGAAGGCGATCTTCCGTCGCATGGATAAACTGGCTGGGGCTCTGCCGCCAGCGACTGGCAAGATTTTCGAAGCGGGCTTGCTGCGCATCGACAATGAATGCCGGTCCGTGTTCATTGAAGGCAAAGCGGTGGAGCTCACCGCCAAGGAATTCGATCTGCTGCTATTTTTCGCGCAGAACCCCGGCCGGGTTTACAGCCGCGAGCACCTGCTCAACCGCGTCTGGGGTTACAGCCACAGCGGCTATGAGCATACGGTCAACTCGCACATCAACCGGCTGCGTGCCAAGATCGAACGTGATCCGAGCGACCCGCAATTCGTGCAGACCGTGTGGGGCGTGGGTTACAAGTTCAATGAACAGCTGAAGAAGGGTCAAGCATGACGCTCAATTCCATAGGAACTGTGCAAAGTGCCTATGGACTCGGAGCAGGAGATGAAGGACGAGTGGCGCATTCGTTTCGCTTTCGCGGGCCCTGAAGGTGTGCCTCTTTGATCCTCATCTCCCGTCATGTTTAAAACCCTCGACCGCAAAATAGCCGCGTTGCTACTGCTGGTCTTCGGCGCCATCGCTGTGCTGTTGGTTCTAGTCGTGGGCCAGATGTTGCCGCAGGGCAAATTCAACGAGCTGGTGGCCGGTCTCATCATCGGCGGCATCGCGTTCACGCTGCTTTCCGCGTTGCTGTTATTTCATTTGATCACCCGGCGGCTGCAGGAGTTGCTGGCTGCCGTCGAAGCGTACCGCGCCAGCAACTTCAGCACCGCCGTTTATTTCCGCAGTGCCGATGACAATGGTGATGAGATCGACCGCCTCGCTGCGGCAGTCATTCAAATGGCAGCACGCATCACCGAGCAGTTGTCGATATTGAAGCAAATCGATATCCAGCGCCGCGAACTGATGGCCAATGTTTCGCATGACTTGCGTACCCCGCTCGCGGCGATGCAGGGATATCTGGAAACGCTCTTGCTCAAGAAGGACTTCTTGCCGCCCGCGGAGGCGCGCAGGTATTTGGAAATCGCCCACAAGCACTGCGAGCGACTAACCCGCTTGGTGGCTAATCTCTTCGAACTGACCAAGCTGGAAGCGCGAGAAGTGGTGCCGAAGCCGGAACCTTTCTCGGTGGCGGAACTCGCCCAGGATATTGCGCAGAAATTCGAGCTGAGCGCACGCGGCAAAGGGGTGACGCTATCGGCCAGTCACGTCGAGGGCCTGCCCTTGGTGAGCGGCGATATCGGGCTGATCGAACGGGTATTGCAGAATTTGATCGAGAACGCCGTGCGCCACACGCCGACAGGCGGTGCGGTGCGCCTATTGGTCAGCCGCAACGCCGACAAGGTGCGCGTTGAGGTGACCGACTCAGGCGCCGGCATCGCCATCCAGGATTTGCCGCACATTTTCGATCGCTATTACCGCGTCGGACAAGAACACGCGGAGCATTCAGCAGGCGCCGGGCTTGGCCTTGCGATTGTAAAACGCGTTCTCGACCTGCACGGTAGTCGCATCGATGTGCGCAGCGAGCCCGGCAGCGGCACGACGTTTGGGTTTGAGTTGCCCCAGCAAAAACGCAGCTGAAAGAGGTGCCAGGCGGCGCGTGCGCCGAACGAGGGATTGTTCAGTCATCAAAGGAGCATCCATGTCACTTCCCAAACGTGTTCCGGTTGACGACCAGCCGAGCACGCCCCTTTTCTCTGCATCGTTAAGCGCAGCGCAATCTCGCCAACTTCGATCGACGAGCGTAGGTTCACGGGTCGTGGGCGCGCTGGCGGTGGGCGCTGTCGCGATGGGCGCACTGGCGATCGGCGCCCTTGCGATCGGTCGACTCGCCATTGGTCGGTCGCGAATTCGTCGTCTGGAGATAGACGAGCTCGTTGTTCGCAACCTGCGTGTTACCGACGTGCTGCAAACGCCGACCAACCCGAGCCGGAGCGGTGACGATGTGCCTTTGCAACAGCTCTAGTCGAGCCGGTTTGTCCGCCCATTCCCCCGCGAGTGCGCATTGCGCGAAGGCTTACCTTGGTCAGTGCAGGACTGCGGCCCGATAGCCGTCGGGCCACCTTTGCGAACCACGCATCGCTTTATCGCGAGCGACACGTTATGCGGCGCACGATTGACATCGCGAGCTGTGAGTGCACGGTGGCGGCATTGCGCTCTCTCTGTCTCATGGTGCTTGCGCTCGGGGCATCCAGCACCGTAATGTCGGCCGAACAACGGGCAAACTATTTCGACGACCCGTTCCTTCAGGTGACCGGCGCAATCTCCGACTGTCCGCCTCAACAAGGACCGTTGATCACTCAGGCTGAAATGCGCGCGGAGTCTCATTCGCGTGCCGAGCGGGGGACCAGTTGTTATCTGTCCGGTCGTTGTCGCCTTCCGAACGCCTACCTCTATGACAGGGAAATCATTCCGCGCGTCAAAAAGGCAATCCTTGCCGATGGCCGTTTTTCGGAAACGAGCATTTGGGTCGAAGGTCAGCGCCGCTGGGTCTGGTTGAAGGGCTGTGTTCACACTCAGTCCGAGCGCGACGCGTTAGACGGGTTGGTACGCAACATCGACGACGTCGAGGCCGTCATCAATGAGCTCGTCGTGAAAGGGCGTTAAACTGACTGTTGTTCGGTGCGCGGGGCCGTGTTCCCGCTGGGCTGCTTCGCATAAATCTTCCGTCGCGCAGACAGCCATCGGCCAGCTGGCGCCTGCCGCTCGAGCGGACTGCCAATGGATGGTTGGTATCGCGCATCCGGCATGGATACTCGCCGGTCTTCATCACTGGTATTCTGTAATCGCGCAGCCCGGTAACTGCGCTAGCCAAGCGAAAGCGCCCGCATGAAACACCGCATCGCCGTGGTGGGCAGCATCAACATGGATCTCGTGGTGCGCACTCCGCGCATGCCCGTGCCGGGCGAGACGCTGACCGGTTCGGACTTCCGCACTATCCCCGGCGGCAAAGGGGCCAACCAGGCGGTGGCGGCCTCGCGCATGGGAGCGCAGGTCAAGCTGGTCGGCTGCGTGGGCGCCGATGTGTTTGGGAGTGAGATGCGTGACCGACTTGCGGCAGACGGCATCGATCTCCGCTATGTTGACGTCGCACAAGACGTACCTACGGGCGTCGCGGTCATTCTGGTCGACGCCGGCAGCCAGAACTGCATCGTCATCGCTGCCGGTGCAAACGCCGTGCTAACTGCCCAATCCATCGAGCGCGCCGCCGCTGCCATCGAGGAGGCCGAACTGCTGATCTGCCAACTCGAAACGCCGCTGCCGGTAGTGCAGCGAGCCATCGAAATCGCGCGACGACAAGGCAAGCGAGTCGTGCTTAATCCGGCGCCGGCGCAGGCTCTCGACCCCGACCTACTGAATCAGGTGGACTATCTGATCCCCAACGAAACCGAGGCGACGCTGCTGAGCGGCGTGGCAGTGACAGATATTCCTTCAGCGGAAGCCGCCGCGACGCAATTGCGCGCGCGGGGAGCCCGCGTTGTGCTGCTCACAGTCGGCGCAAAAGGAGTGCTGGTGGCAGATGGCAGCGGAACCAAGCTGCTCCCTGCTCTCTCGGTGAGCGCCGTGGACAGCACTGCGGCGGGCGACACTTTTGTGGGCAGCTTCGCCGTCGGCCTCGCAGAGGGATTGCCGCTTACGGAAGCCGTCATGCTTGGCCAGCGCGCCGCCGCCATCAGCGTCACCCGCTTCGGCGCGCAGTCTTCCATTCCCTATCGTGCAGAAGTCGACCTGTTCAAGAAAACCGGATGAGGAACACTCCGCCCCTCGATGGCGCTCCGTGGCAAACCGTCGCATCTCCGGCCCATAGGATGAGGCCATGGCGAGACCGGCCCCATGGTGTTTGCGAGATCGAGGTCGCGTCGCGCCGTTCACTCGATCGCCGTGGAGCGGCCTTTCGGGCCAACACGCGGCGGGTCTTTGCGAAACGCGAACCCCCGTACCTAATCGAGTGCCTCCGTCATACGTGCAGTTGAGCTGACACCGCTTAAGGTCAGGGCCCAGTCGAATCGTGCCAAGAGGCACGGCATAATGTCCCATGATCGTTCATCTTGTAGACGGCACCTACGAGCTATTCCGCCACTTCTACGGCCTTCGTCGCTTTAACAAAGGCGAGGATCGGCCTTTCGGTGCCGTTGTCGGGGTGCTGCAGACATTGCTGCAGATGATCGAGCAGAAAGCAACTCATGTCGGTGTGGCGACCGATCACGTCATCGAGTCGTTTCGCAACCGCATGTGGTCTGGCTATAAGACAGGTGATGGTATCGAGCCCGCACTGCTCGCGCAATTTCACCCGTTGGAAGAAGCACTTAGCGCGATGGGCGTGGTTGTATGGCCGATGATCGAGCTCGAGGCTGACGACGCGCTTGCCTCCGCGGCGTCGATCGCCTCCGAAGATCGGCGGGTGGACAAAGTTTGCATCTGGACACCCGACAAGGACCTGGCGCAGTGCGTCCGCGGTGACCGAGTGGTGCAGGTAGACCGCAGAGGAAAGAAGATTCGCGATGCGGAGGGGGTTCGTGAGAAATTCGGGGTGGAGCCCATCTTGATACCCGATTTCCTCGCCCTTGTAGGCGACACGGCGGACGGATATCCAGGCATTGCGGGGATCGGTTCGGTCACGGCGGCACAACTCTTGAACCGCCATGGCATGATAGAAAACTTTCCCCCGGCTGTGCTAGGAGACCAACGCGACCTGGCGCTTCTGTTCAAAGATCTGGCAACGCTGATAACGGACGAGAGTCTGTTCCGCGATGTGGACGAGCTGCGCTGGCGCGGCCCCACCAGCGCCTTCGTCTCGTGGACGGAGCGCATGGAGGCGCCTCGTCTGCTTGAACGCTGCCTCAAAGCACAAATGGCTTTAGGTCGGCCGGATTAGCCGAGGATTGGCCGTATCTTGCCCAAACCGTTGCTGCCGCTGCGACAAATGTGAAAAGATTAACCTGCAGGGTAGGTGATCCACCAACGGGAGGCGAACATGACGCTGTTTCAGTATGGCACTTTTCTGATGATGACCTTCGGGGGTGCTCCTGATTCTCGCCCCTATCGCAGGTGCCATGAAAGACGCGATGGGCTTCGTGATTGTGAGTCTGGAAGAAGTTGTGCAGAAGGATGTGGCCTGGATACAGTGGCCTCAAGACGCGGCGATCGAGGGCGATCCATCCAAGGAGGCTATCTCAACGATCCGGGTCAAATCCCCGCCCGGAATAATGCCACGGCCCGACTGTCATCTGCAGGACCGCCACGCAATCATTATTTCTGGCACATCGTACTCGGGCGAAGGCGATGCCTTCTTCGATCCAAGCAAGACGGTGGCGCTAAAGCCAGGGAGCTACATGGAGCATCCGGCGAAGGCACACCGCCATGAGGGTGCCAATGATGGGAAAGTCGTACTTCAGATCATTCGCCATCGTGCGAGCGACCCCATCTATTCGCACGAAGCTCCTGCCGGTAGCTCGCCGAAGAGAAATCATCCTATTTTTGGCTACGCCGAAATTTCATACCCCCGCTCCTTGCCCCGAGTAAGGGCAACGTGGCAACGCTGCGGGGTCGCCGCGCCGTATGCAACAATGGCCGGATTCCGAAAGTACAAATCATGGCCCGATTGTCGGCGTCCGAGATAACGCACTACCGCTCCGAGGGCTGGGTAATCCCGCGCTTCAGCTTGCAGGAGGGTCGCGTGGCGCAGTTGCGCGCTGCGCTTGAGCGATTGCTTCGCGACAACCCGGGGGTGCGCCCCGAAAAGCTGGTCTCGGCCCACATCGAGGGCGACAACGGCGAAGGCGTGCGCGGCAGCAGGGAGTTCCTCGAACTCGCGCAGGATCACCACATCGTCGAGCTCGTTTCCGGTGTGATAGGCGACGATGTCATCCTCTGGGGCTGCCACGTTTTCTGCAAGCCGGCCGGCGCGGGTTACGAGACGCCGTGGCACCAGGACGGCCACTACTGGCCGATCCGGCCGCTCGCAAACTGCACGGTTTGGGTCGCGCTCGAGGCATCGACGGCCGAGAATGGCTGCCTTCGCGTCATCCCACGCTCGCACCGCGACCGTATGCTGCACGAGCATCTCCACGAACAGCGCAACGACCTGACGCTGAACCAACGCCTGGCGGCCGGAAGCTTCGACGAGGCGAATGCGGTCGACCTCGAACTGCAGCCGGGTCAGATGTCTCTGCACGATGTCTACATGATCCATGGCGCCAAGGCCAATACGTCGAACAAACGCCGCACCGGGGTCGCGCTGCGCTACATGCCCTCGACATCGGTGTTCGAGCGTGAACTGCGGCCGGCAGATGGCAAGACCGGGCTCGCCTTGAACTTCGCGCAGCGGCCGTTGTGGCTGCTCCAAGGCGTGGACCGCAGCGGGCGCAACGATTTTGAGGTCGGGCATCGTCGCCCGGGCGCGGGCTGAGCCTCGCTCACCCGAGACGCCCGTCGATGAACCATGGCGTCGTTGGCGGCTCCGCATCGATCCGACCAGCTCGACGACCAGATCCGCGGCACAATACCACCGCTCGCGTTGAGTCCCGGCAATCCGCGGACCATCTCGACTCTGGCTTCCCTCCCATGATTCATCTTTTGGAAAATGTTCATGAGCAATCTATTTGCCCCATTCACGCTGCGCAGCGTGAACCTTCCCAATCGCATCGTCGTCTCCCCGATGTGCCAGTATTCGGCCGAGGTCGGCGAGGCGAACGCATGGCACATGATTCACCTCGGAAATCTCGCGTTGTCAGGTGCCGGCATGTTGTCGATCGAGGCTACGGCAGTTGAGCCCGACGGGCGCATCACAGCGCGTGACCTCGGCCTATGGGATGACGTCACCGAAGCCGCATTGCAGCCGGTGTTAAAGGCGATCCGCCAGTATTCGAAGATCGCCGTGATCATGCAGCTCGCGCATGCGGGGCGCAAAGCGTCGAGTCAGGTACCCTGGGACGGCGGCCAGTTGATTCCGGTTTCGCAGGGTGGCTGGTTACCGTATGCGCCCTCGGCGCTGCCGCACAAGGAAGGCGAAACTGCACCGCGGGCACTCGATGCCGCCGGCATGCTCCGCGTGCGTGAGGCGTTCGTTGCGTCGGCGAAGCGGGCGGCGCGGCTGGGCATAGAAGGCATTGAAATTCACGCCGCGCATGGTTATTTACTGCATCAATTTCTGTCGCCGATCGCTAATCGACGCGCCGACGAATACGGTGGCTCGCTCGAAAATCGCATGCGCTTTCCGCTCGAAGTCTTCGCTGCCGTTCGTGCCGCTTTCCCGGCCGACAAACCGGTTGGCGCAAAGGTATCGGCGACGGACTGGGTCGAAGGCGGCTGGGACATCGAGCAAACCATCGCATTTGCGAAAGCGTTGAAAGAACGTGGAGTCGACTGGATCGCCGTGTCCTCAGGTGGCATTTCGCCGTTGCAGAAAATCAACCTGGGACCCGGTTATCAGGTCCCGTTTGCACGAGCCGTGAAAGAAACCACGGGCGTCAACACCGTGGCAGTGGGCCTGATCACCGAGGCGCGACAAGCGGAGGACATCGTCGCGAGCGAAAAAGCCGATCTCGTCGCACTGGCGCGTGCGATGCTATACGACCCGCGCTGGCCGTGGCACGCGGCGGCGGAACTCGGTGCAACCGTTGCTGCGCCGCCGCCTTATTGGCGAGCGCCACCGCGGGAGCATAGCGCATTGTTCCGTGACGCGGCGTTCGGCATGCGTTGAACTCTGTTTGACTTTAGCGCCCCTGGGCGGTGGATTGCCGGCAGCATTGAACTCGCGCAGGATAGATTTGCCACAATTTCTATCCCGCTTGCGGCGCACCATCAGAGAATCAAGGATTGACACCATCACAGCACAGCCGATAAAACATCTGGAGCCGATCACCCGATCACGATTGAGCCGAACCCGGCACGGCTTCTCTTCTACGTCGCAGGCCACGTCGTCGCCGATCGCCGATGCGCGGAGGTCAAGCGAAGCATCGCATCCGGCGGTCCAGTACCTTCCTCGCAAGGATGGCGACAGGTCTCTTCTACAGCGCACGGACCACGCCACCTACTGCCTGTGCGCGGGTGCGCTTACTGGCGAATCCCCTCTGGCGGGGAGCGTTCAAGCAATGCGGTTTGGACTTTTGAGGTTCCTTACTCCGCTGTTGCCGACATTAACGATCACCTCGCCTTCTATCCAATCGCGTCGAAGGGATGAAAGAGCAAGGCGAGGGCTGAGAGACCGCATCAGGGTACAGCCTGCGCGGTGCAGCCACGCCTAGCCCAGGGTCGAGGGCGCTGATAAGATTTGCTTACGATCCATTTCAACTATCCTGTGCATTAACAAGAATTTAGGGTAAAACATGACCCCGTCCAATAGTCGCTTCACGGCAAAACGGCAGGCGCTGCTCGCAAAGTTATTCCCGAGTGGAGTCCCACCGCTCTGGTGTCCCTTACTGACCCACTACCGGGACGATGGCAGCATCGACAGTGCCAGAATCGGTGCACACATCCGGCATCTCTATCCCGCGGTGCGCGGCCTGCTGGTCCCGGGAACCACGGGGGATGCGTGGGAGCTCGACGATCGGGAAATTCGCACCTTGATCGAATGCGTAATCGGCGAAGTTGTGCCGCTGCGCGTGAGTTTGCTGATCGGGGTGCTGCGGCCCGATACAGAAACAATATTACGTACGCTCGCCGACACCATGAAATGGCTCAAGCTGCGCACTGGTGCGGACGATAATCTGACAGCCATGGCTCGCTCCGGGGTCTGCGGTTTTACGATTTGTCCGCCCTCCGGGCAGGAGCTCGACCAGCAGGCAATCCAGTCTTCGCTCGAGGCGGCATTGCAGCTTGGCTTCCCTATGGCGATATATCAGCTGCCTCAAGTAACCAAGAACGAAATGTCGCCGGCGCTGGTGGCTGAATTGGTTGAGCGATTCGACAATTTCTATTTGCTCAAGGATACGAGCGGGCAGGACCGTGTTGCCCTGGCAGGCGTAAACGGTATTTTTCTGGTGCGTGGCGCCGAAGGCAACTACACCCAGCACCTGGCTGGGAATGGCGGTCGCTATGACGGATTTTTACTAAGCACCGCCAACTGTTTCGGCAAGCAGCTTGCTGAGGTGATCGAAGCGGGCCGCGGCGACGATCTGGCTGCGGCGGCCGAGACCTTTTCTCTTAAGCTCGGTCTGCTCTTTGACGAGCTGGCCGCGCGGGCAGTTGAAGTGCCGTGGGGTAATCCCTTCGCGAATGCCAACAAGGCGATGGATCATTTTTTTGCTTACGGGCCCGGCGCGTTGAGCGTTTCTCCACCCATGCTGCATGCCAAGCACAGGATGCCAAGGCAACTCATCGAGGCAGCAAGTACGGCGTTGACGCGCCATGGCCTTATGCCGATGCAAGGGTATTTGAGCTGAATGGCGCATCACAGAGCAGTCGTTCGATCACTCTCGGCCGGGAGTCCCATCTTGTCACAGCTTTGGTTGCCAAGCAGTCGGCACAGCCGAAGTCAGTAAGGAGTAAAACCTCGTCCGCACTCAGCGGCCGGCTGGCGATCGAACAGCCGGAACCAGCGAAGCGCATCGATATTTCGACGGGATCGGTTGTGCGGTATGGGATCAACACGATCTCCTGGGACCCTGTCCTGCTCGGCTTCCAAGGCGGCTTTACGCAAGCCGACTATGGCGCATCCTTTCGCCTTGCCCCGCGCAAAAATCCATTCGTTTCATTTGATGGCTTCGGCGCAACCGATCGGTTAGCCGTCGCTCAAATTCTGTTTTCCCTCAACTTGCGAAACCGACCACTCGAACAGATTGCTGCCCCATCCTGCAGCGGCGCCGATGCTTCTTTTAGATTTAGAGCACGCCCAGTTTCTGCATCACCTGGGAGCCCGTCATCGGCGGCAAAGTGCGGCAACTGTGGGAAGCCTCGCGGGACCAGCGGCAAAGCTTGGCAAATCCTCTTCGAAGGCATGTACGTTCCGAAAAAGTACGCTGGACCGACGAGTCAGTCGCCTGCCTGCTGCGGTGTTCAGGGGCTTCCCTGCCGGGCGATATATTGACTGACGCAGCATTCGGGAAATCGGGACCTGTCGGACTTGCTTCGCGTCGGCGCGAACGCTTGGGATTCGGCCGTAGGTCGTTGCGAAGCGACGTGATCAGAAGCAACTACACGGTACTACGCCGCGACGGGCAGAGAAAATCGCGCTTCCAGACCGCCTCCGTCCCGATTCAACAAGGTCAACGTGCCGCCTAATGCGGCGACCAGTTGTTGCGCAATGGCGAGACCCAGACCGGTGCCGCCGGTCTCGCGGTTGCGTGAATTTTCGACTCGATAAAAGGGGTGCAGAACCGCTTTGAGTTCGGTGGGTAGAATGCCCGGCCCGCGGTCGCGCACTGCTATTGAAACCCGCTCCGCCAGCTCGGCGTTAACTGCGATTTCCACGTCACGGCCAAACTTGATGGCGTTGTCCACGAGATTGGTCATGACGCGCCGCACCGCGTGCGGGCGCGTCACTAGCGGCCGGTCGAATCGTCCTGTCAGGCGGATGTCCTGGCCTGCATCCACGTAATCGCAGACGACGCTGTCGAGCAGCGCATACAGATCGGTGCGGCAGGGGAGCTCGGTGATCCCCTGTGCGCTGCGCGCATACGCTATGCCCTCTTCCACCAGCGCCTGCATGGCGTTCAAATCACCGTGCAGTTTGTCGCGCAGCGGTGCGCTGTCGAGCAGATCGGCGCGCAAGCGCATGCGGGTAATGGGTGTCTGCAAGTCATGGGACACCGCCGCCAGTATCTGCATGCGCTCGGCAAGCTGATCGCCGATGCGCCGCTGCATGGCGTTGAAGGCCTTCGCGGCGTGAACCACTTCCTGAGGACCCTCCTCGGCCAGCGGCTCACCTTTCAAATCGGGTCCGAGCGCATCGGCGGCTCGCGACAGGCGCGCCAAGGGCTGCGTCGCGAGCCGGACAGCAAGCCAGGTAAGCGCGGCAAGAATGGCCAGCTGTAAGGAAAGGACCAGGGCCACCCACGGCGAAATCATCATGCGCGGCGGGGCCAACTCGACAGTGAGCGGCGCGCCGTCTGCCAGGCGCAAATGCAGGCGTAGTCGGGGATCGTCGCGGTTCAGCGATTTCGTGGCAATCAACGAGTAGCCGGGACCCACCACTCCCGTTATCGCGGCCATCATTTCCTGCGCGAGCGGCGTTCGCACGGGTCCACCGTCCGCCGGCGAACCCAAGATGTAGCGGTAGTTGGCGCGCTCCAGGCGGCCCAGCCAAGTCGAGCGTTCTGTCGCGGGAACGCGCTCTAAAATCGCGACCGCGGCTGCGACGTCTTTCGCCAGATAAGAAACCATCATTGCGCTGGTCGCCCGACCCTTCTCGTAGAGTAACAAGGAAAAGGAGAGTGCATGTGCCACTGCCAAACCGAAAAATAGGATGCAGGCGAGCCGCCCGAACAGAGAGCGCGGCCACCAAGGAAGCGCCTTGCTGAAGCCGGGAAATTTCATGCCGCTTCCCTGCCCGCCTCGACGGCGGCTGAAAATACATAGCCCTCGTTGCGCACCGTTTTGATATAACGAGGCTCGCGTGCTTCGTCGTGCAGGCGCTGGCGTAGGCGACTCACCAACAGGTCGATGGAGCGGTCGAACAGCTCCGCCTCACGGCCTTGGGTGAGGTTCAATAGTTGATCGCGGGTCAGCACGCGCTGTGGGTGGTCGAGAAATACACGCAGCAGTCGATACTCCGCGCCGCTCAACGAAACCATCGTGCCGGAGGCATCGATCAAGTGTCGCGCCGTCACGTCGAGCGACCAGCCGCCGAAACAAAGCATGCGCGCCGTTTCTCTGACCCGCAGATTCGGTGGCAGCATACGCGTTCGGCGCAGCACGGCACGAATGCGGGCCAGCAACTCGCGCGAGGCAAAGGGCTTGGTCAGATAATCATCGGCACCCATCTCCAGACCCACCACGCGATCCGTCTCTTCATGGCGGGCAGTGAGCATCAGTATCGGCACCGGATCCACCTTGCTCGCCCGCAGGTCTCGGCACACCTCGAGTCCGTCTTCGGCGGGCAACATCAAGTCGAGCACGATCAGGTCGACTTGCGCCTCTGCCAATGCCGCGCGCATCTGTCGGCCATCGGCGGCGGTGCTGACCCTGAAGCCGTGCTTCTGCAGATATTCGGCGAGCAATTCGCGAATGTCGGCATCGTCGTCGACGATCAATACGTGGTCAGGTCGGTCCATGGATTCGATTTATATCCGATTTCGGCGTCTTCGCGCCGGCCTTTTGTATCCCACTGTATCTACCCTTGGACCATACACGTGAGGGTACAAAAATGCCTCTTTACCGACACATCCCGGATACGTGATGCGGTTTAAATCTCCGCAAGTCGCCTCGTCGATGGCGATCGAGTCCTTCCTTCACCAACCTATTCACCGGGAGACAATGCCATGCGATCAACTTCATTCATAGCTGCCAGTCTGCTTATTTTTGCAGCCTCGCCCTTGTTCGCGCAAACACCTAATGCCACGCCGACAATCATCCGCGGCACAGTCGAAAGGCTGGACCGCGCAAGGCCGCTCTCTTGCCCTCAAGGCCCGTGGGCATGGTACTACTACGATCAGACGCCGGGACAGTTCTACGATTGCACGCGAGCCGACATTCTAGTCGTGAACTCGCGCACCGGACAGAAAGTGTCCATCGCACTGGCCCCAGACTTCGTCGTAGCTGGGGTCGTTAAAAAACACCCCACCGACATCAAGCGCGGCGACTACGTGGCCGCAACCTCGGTCGCCGCAGCGGAAGGCGGCCTGCAAGCACTCGAAGTGCATATTTACCCAGAGGCCCTGCGCGGTCAGAACGAAGGGCAAAAGGATTGGGACCTGGTCCCCGGCAGCATCATGACCAGCGCCACCGTCGCGGGCATCGCCAACGCGCCGCAAGGCCAGTTGATCGAAGTCGCTTACCAGGGGCGCGAGTCCCGCGTCGCGGTGCAGGCCGACACACCGGTTGTGGGGTTCGTCCCCGGCGACAGCAGGCTGCTCAAGAGCGGCGCCACCGTGTTTATACCAGCGCTACAGTATGCCGACGGCAGCGTGACCGCGTCTCGGGTTATCGCCGAGAAGGATGGGGTAAAGCCGCCGATGTAAGGGGCGGCGCCTGCTCCCTGGCGCCGCACTTCCGTCCGCAACACGCTGCTGCGGCTTCACCACGCGAACACACGGCGAGGCCGCACGCAGCCTCAAGTAGCAGAAATAGCCGACTATCGTCTTTAATCCCGCCGGTGGTCTCCTCTGTTCCGGACAGGCCGTGTTCGATCACGACGCTCCGCGACACACCAGCGCACGCGAGCGTTGGGTCGTTGGAAAAAGCATTCCTTCAGCCCCAAAAGGATTTAGCGCATTTTCTTGCATTACTGCTGAGCTTTGCCATACTGAGATTTGCACACTGGGCTAGGTGCCATGAACTGTCTATTTTGCGCTGCCCACAGCGCTCCCCAGGCGAAGTTCTGCAGCGAGTGCGGCTCGCCCCTCTCTTTGCAGATTTGCCCGACGTGCGCGGCGGTAAACGAAAAAACCGAAAGCACGTGTCTGCAGTGCGGTCATGTCTTTGCACTACAGCACGAGCCGGACGTCGCTGCTGCCGAGCCGCACATCGCATCCCTCCGGCCAACAACCCCGGCGAGCAACGCTCTCGTCGATACGAGAGTCCACGACTGGGAGGTACTGCTGCAGGAGATCGAGCAGGAAGTTCATCGCCAACTAGCGGCTGAACAGCACGCTCCGCCTGTCCAGAACAGACCTAGCCTGGCGACGCAAATGGCGCGCATGGCAAGCGTTGCGACGAACCGCCACCCGACACGATACCCAGGCCGAGCCAGCGACACGAGGCTCGCTCGTTCGCGACTATCGGGACTGGTCGTAGTTCTGACCCTGGTGCTGGTCGGAACAGCGGCTCCCTATCTCCTTTCCTCGTCTTCCGCCACAACGACCCTGTCAAAGCATGACCATGCCAGCCCAAATCAGACTGCTGCAGCCCCTCAGCCGATATCTCTGACACGCGTTCTACCGCCCAGCGACGAAGTCGACCGCGGCGGCTCCGCTTCAGCCGCGGTCAGCGCTACCGCTACCAGTGTCTCGCTTACAAACTCGCAGCTCGTGCCGGCAAGCAACGATCTGCCCGCCATGGTGGAGACAAAACACGATGGCGAATTCATTCCCACTTCCCTTGCCCCATCGGCGGAGGTCGTGCTCGACGAACACAAGCAAGACGAAGGCGCGCAAGCGGCGGCAAGGAAAGCCACCCCACCGCCCCGTCGGACAAGCGCCCGGGGTGGGGAGGGGGCCATGCGCGTTCCCGGCTCACCGGTCGAGCATCGCGTGATAGCGCAGGCGCCCGCCCGTTACCCGGCGCAGCCGGCGGTTGCCAATAGTGCACCGTGCTCCGCCGGCATTCAGGCCTTGGCGTTGTGTGGCGACCCGTACAAAAAATAATGGAGCAGCCTTGCGAATAGCGACCCCGCTTCTTTGCCTCTTTCTGCTGGCGCCCACACTGGCCCCGGCTCGGGTGGAATACAAGATCGTCACTGCATCCGAGCGCGGCACCTACATCCAGATTGGCCGCGATCTTCAAAAATGGATCGCTGAGCCTGCCGGCATAGATCTTGCGGTACTTCCCTCCAAGGGATCGACGGAAAACGTTCATCGACTGCGTTACGAGGAGGGAGTCAAATTTGCGCTCGTACAGTCCGACGTTTATCAGGCCTTTCTCGACCAAGCCGCGGCCGGCAATAAAGAGGCCGGACAGGTGATCCGGCCGTTACGCGTTATTTTGCCTTTGTACAACGAAGAAATTTACTTTGTCACCCGCGCCGACTCACCGCTTTCATATATCCACGAGATCAAGGACAAGAAGATCAATGTCGGTCCGGTAGGCAGCGGCACTGCGCTTTCGGCGATCACCTTGTACCGACTCATGTTCGGCGAAAGCATCGCCGATGGCAATGCGAGCTACCTGTCAAATGAGGAAGCACTCACTAAGGTAATCAGCGACAAGTCGCTCGATGTGGTGGTCATAGTCGCTGGTCAACCTGCCAAGCTCTTCGCCGACATGAAGCCGGAAGCTCGGGAATACATCAAATTGCTGCGCCTCGACGACAATGCTCCCCAGACTGCCAAGGCCATCACCACCTACTTTCCCGCTACCATTCGCACTGAGAGCTATCCGAGCTGGCTCACCGAAGAGATTCCCACGCTCACGGTTAAGGCGTTCCTCGTCACCTACGATTACGACCTGCGAGCAACAAGGGATTCTCTGAAACGCTTCGCCCGTTCGCTGTGTACCAACTTCGACCAGCTACAAAATCAAGGACATCCAAAGTGGAAAGAAGTGAAGATGGAATTACCGGCGCTTGGCAAGGGCTGGTCTTATTACTCGCCCATGGAACATGAGTTGCGTGCTTGCATTACGGGTCGAGCAAGCAACGCAAAAGCGCCGCCCAGCGCAAAAGAATGCAGTCAGCAGCAGAGAGTACTGGGACTCTGCGGCAACTGAGCCGAGTCCCTGAATCGTTGATCTGCCCGCGCAACTGAATTACACACCTCGGTTTCGAGCCAGCCGGCACCCAAGTGCGCTCTGAGCTACGATAGCAACCAGGTTGCTGCAGCCGAGGATTCTTACCGGTCTACCTCGCCACCTTCCGAGAGGCTGGTGGATCACTTCCAGGAGACGGCCGTCGAGGTGCTCGAAATACACCCCGCGCCCATCGTCGTTGCGGTTGATTTCGCCGGCACGGCGCTGGCCGGGATCAGCCCGGTACGCGAGCCCTCGCTCACGAATGCGGCCGAAAATTTCCGTCGAAGTCGTTTTCGCTGATCAGAAAAGCGGAATGCTGGGCAGCCATCGCACCTTCGTCTCGTGAAAGTCGAGCAACGCACCCTTCCTGAGCTCGACGACGTGAACGGACCAAAGCGCATAAGGGGGCCGGCAGGCCGAGCACTTCCTTGAAAAATGTCGCCGAGTTCCGCTTTGTTGCGGCACCACACGATGGTGGGATTGAGTGGCACGCCCACTTTCGTGATCCGCCTTGGCGGCTACGCGCGCGAGCATTTAGGCTAGCTCAGCAATATTCGTACTCGCACCCCAACTCATTTGCGCTGACATGGAGCATCTTTAGTGGGTGGCTCGGTCGTGGTCGACCACGCTAATATCACAAGGCGCGGGCTCTAGCCTGGCTTGCTCTTTGCTTTACCGATGCCAAGCAGTTGCTCGAACAGGTCTTTACAGTCAGCGCAAGCAGCGTTTGCCTCGTTGCAGACGCTTCGAATGGATCGCCCGTGGTGCGATCTCTCCGTCGGCTTTATCAGATTCTTAAGCCGATTGTCGAGTTGGCCGCGCCTATCGAGCCTGCACCGCGGAGCGGCCCGATTCTTCAGCCCAATAGGAAGGCAGTGATGCAACGTTTGCAAATCCACCATGTAACCGAATACAAATTTACCGCTCCCGTGACGTTGCAGCCTCACCGGCTCTTGCTGCGCCCGCGCGAGGGGCATGATATTCGCATCGAGTCCTCGATGTTAGAAATCTCGCCCGCCCACGCCATCAACTGGCATCGCGATGTGTTCGACAATTCCGTCGCCGTAGTGCGTTTCCTCGAACCTGCTCAGCAGCTTACCGTTGCCAGCGAGGTGATCATCCAACATTACGAGCAGGCTCCTCTCGACTTCATCGTCGAGGACTATGCCGTCAACTATCCATTCGTCTACAACGCCGAAGAAAGAGTCGACTTGCTGCCCTTTCAGACTGCCGTTTATTCCGCCGACCAACGGCCGCTGCAAGAGTGGCTAGGCACCTTTGGCTTAGCCGGCGGATCGGTGGAAACCTTTGTTTTACTCGACCGGATAAACCGCAACATCGCCATGGAGTTCAGCTACACGGTGCGCGAAGAACAGGGCGTTCAGCCGCCGGCGCAAACGCTGGCTTCGCGCAGCGGATCCTGTCGCGACTACGCCACCCTATTCATGGAGGCCTGCCGCCATCTCGGATTGGCGAGCCGCTTCGTTACCGGGTATTTGCATGCTCCGTCGACTGAAGCGGGCAACGCCTCGACCCATGCGTGGGCGGAGGTGTACCTGCCTGGCCCGGGCTGGAAAGGCTTCGATCCCACGAGCGGCGAACTCACCGGCAACGAACATATTCCGGTAGCGGTAGCCCGCCATCCGGAATCGGTCCCGCCGGTTGCCGGAAGCTTCATCGGAACCGGCGGCCCAACGCCGACTCTGGTTGTCGATGTCCGGGTGAGTACGCTCCCGGGTTAGAGTCCGGCGGCCTGTTTCACGCTTGCGCCATTGGCGGTTGCCGACTCTCGCCTAAGCGCAGCATCGCTGCCGGTGATCAGCCGAGTGCCGCTCTGTAAGGGCAAGTACGAGCAGAACCAATCGAACATCACGGAGATTCGGTTCCAGGCGCAAGCGGAAACCGACGTGGACGAGTCCCCAAAACCACCAGGCGAGCGTTCCGCTGAACTTGATCGCGCCGAGAGTCGACGACCGCGGCCTTGCCGCCGATCGTAGGCAGGCTGCCGAGGTGTTTGTAGACGAATGCCCGGCGCCGAGCGGCCCTCGATGCGCGCGCGGATGACTTTGGCGACATACTCAACCGCCTTGCTTCGCGGCAGGAGCGAGTCCTGGCACCGGCTTGCCATTCCAAGTATTGGCCAGTGCCGTGTCGCCTGAACAAGGACATTGCTTAGTCGGCGCACGGATAGGTCAGCGTTCATCTTGAGGCGCCCGGCGTTGTCCGCGCAGGCACCCAGCCACTTGGCCGCTGGCGAGGCGCTCACCCCTGCGGCCCACAGCACGGGCACGCGAGGCGATGCGCCTGGCGCTCACGATGACGCCATCGGCATCGATCTGCTCGACCTTTGCTGCCCGGCAGCACTTCGACGCTCAAGCTTTCCAGAGAGCGCTTGGCGCTCTCGGAGAGAATTTCCGCAAAGGTCGGCAGGATGCGCGGGCCGGATTGCACCAGAATCACCGGGGATCAAAGTTGCGGAACTCCTTTCCATCCCATAGCGAGCGAGCTCACCGATCGCACCGGCCAGCTCTACTCCCGTCGCCCCGCCGCCGACGATTAGAAAGGTGAAGGAGGCTGTTGCGCTTGTCCGGCTCAGCGGTCGCCTCGGCGCGCTCGAAGGCGGTGAGCAGCCGGCGCCGTACTTCGGTCGCATCCTCTACCCGCTTCAAGCCGGGCGCGTAAGGCTCCCATTCGTCGCGCCCGAAATAGCTGTGGCCCGCACCGGTCGCGAGTACCAGGGAGTCGTAGGCCACGCGTTGCGCGGCAACGATGACTTCGCGGCGTTCCGTGTCCACGCCGGTCACCGTCCCACCAATCAACACTCGCGTGTTGAAGCTCTCGCGGAACAGTCCACGCACCGGCGAGGCGATGTCACGCGGCGACAGTGCTGCAGTCGCCACCTGGTACAGCAAGGGTTGAAACAAGTGATAATTGTGGCGATCGAGCAACCTCACCTGCACGCGAGCGCTGCGCAGCCTGGCCGCACAGCTGGGGCTGCCGCCTCTCCCGAGACTTGCGCCGACCGTCGATCGACCTTCGGCGCCGTTAAAGAACTCCCTTAGTTGCTTGCGCCGCCATGCTTGGCATCGGCCGAGGTGGTCACATGCCCGCCAGTGATGCGCGTGCAGGTCCCCTTCGGCACTTGGATCCAGGATTCAGCGTCGTTGTCGCCCTGCGCCTGACCAGCGCAAGCGTGCTTGCTGGTCCCGCAGTCGTTTTTGCCGGCCTTGACAATGCCGGCGCACTTTTCCGTATCGCCGGAAGCGGCAAAGCCGGCCTGACTGATTCCCGCTATGCCAAGCGCAACGAGGCTGGCGAGAGCGCTTCGAGTGATGCGATCTACCGAGTTCATGTTCAGTTCCTTCTGGTCAATTGAGGTTTCGGAGTAACAAGTCGTTTGCTTGTGTGCTGCGAATTGTGTTTGCCAACCATCACATGAAAATCACGAAAACCTCATTTGTTTGTAACGCCGGTTTGGTTTCGAAACCACCATGACCACAAAAGCGCGGCGCTGCTTCATTTCCGCGTCCCACGCAGTTATCACGGGGAAGCTCAAAACTGGCGCCACGTTCGCGATCCCGTGTTCCGAATCGCGCTCCGCCATATTGAGCAATATCGCGCGAAGGCAGCTGCGAATGCCAGCGAAGGTAGTTCCGGCCGTTTACACGAAGGCGCTAAAGGACCGACAATGACTCAGAGGCGCCATCGGAGTGGATTTGCATTGCTTTCCCAGTCTCGTTGACACGACCTCTTCGCTCATCACGAGACGCCCGCCCGCGCGGGGTGGGTGGCCTCGGCAAATGCGTCGACTTAATCCGACAGGGTAAAGGCAATGTTTGATCTGCTTATTAGAAACGCTTTGCTCTTTGACGGCTCAGGTGCGACGCCCACCATCAAGGACGTCGCGGTTCAACAGGGGAAGGTGAGGACCATCGGGCAGCGCATTTCTAAATCGGCGGCGCGAATAATCGATGCAGACGGCTTGGCGTTGATGCCCGGCATCATCGACAGCCATACTCACTTCGATGCGCAAATCACCTGGGACCCGTATGTGCGTCCCTCGCCGGCGCTGGGAGTGACGACCGCAGTCATCGGTAACTGCGGCTTTACCATCGCACCATGCAAGCCGGCCGACCGCGACCTCACCATGCGCAACCTAACACAAGTCGAAGGCATGTCGCTCGACGTGCTGCGCCAAGGCATCGATTGGGGTTTTGAGACATTTCCCCAGTACATGGCGCAGTTGCGCAGACGAGGCAGCGCCGTCAACATCGCCGCCTACATCGGCCACTCATCGGTACGCATTTATGCCATGGGAAAGGATGCATCAACTCGTGCGGCGACCGATAGCGAGATCGCACAGATGCAAGAGCTCGTGCGCGAAGCCATGCACTCGGGTGCGGTCGGCTTTGCCAGCAGCACCAGTCCGGCCCACAACGGTGAAGGCGGTTCGCCGATGCCTTCACGTCTGGCAGAGGACCGCGAGACGCGGGCACTGATCAACGCCATGGGTGAATCGGGGCGCGGTGTTTACATGCTAACCAAGGGTGGCCAAACACTCGTGCCGTTTCTGGAATCTCTCGCGGCGAGCAGCGGCCGGCCGGTGATGATTGCGGCATTGCTACATAACAGCACCAACCCGCAAGCGGTGTTTGACGATCTGGAGGCCATCACGCAGGCCAACACGCGGGGTCGCAGGCTGACGGGGCAAGTCTCGTGCTGCCCGTTGACGATGGATTTCACGCTCGCCTCAGCATATCCGGTCGAGGGCCTGGAAGGCTGGAAGCCCGCCCTTGGTCTGACAGGAGCCGCGCTGAAGACCGTTCTCGCGAACATCAAGTTTCGCGATGCGCTGCGCGCCGAGTTGGCGAGCCCTGCTACTTTCCGTTTGTTCAATGGCGAATGGCATAAGGTTCAAGTGATCGAAGTCGCCAAGCCAGAAAACAGGCGCTACGAACAGAGAAGCGTGGCCGACATTGCACAGGAAGACGCTTCTGATCCGCTCGACGTGATGCTCGATCTCGCCATCGCCGAAGACTTGAAAACCGTATTCACTGCCCAGCTTCTGAATATCGACGAAGATGCGGTGGGGCGCATGCTCAACCACCCGCATAGCATTGTAAGTTTGAGCGATGCCGGCGCGCACCTGACGTTCTTCAACGATGCCGGCTTTGGCCTGCACCTGCTCGGGCATTGGGCACGTGACCTGGGAACGATGCAGATGAGCGAAGCGGTGCGGCGACTCACCGCGCATCCTGCCATGGTGTTCGGTATGAAGAAGCGTGGTCAGATTCGTGAGGGTTTTGCCGCCGACCTGCTGCTGTTTGAACCGGACATCGTGGGGCGCGGCCCGAAGCGCCGCGTGTTTGATTTGCCCGGAGGCGCACCGCGGCTGACCACCGATGCGGTCGGCGTGCATGGCGTGTGGGTCAACGGCGTTCAGGTGGCCGACCGGCAAGGTTTGCTGCCGGACGCGCCGTTGGGCGGGCAACTGCTCACCGAATTCGCAGCTTGAGCGCTCACCGGCATCAACTTGGTAGATGCATGCCTTCGAGCATCAGGCGAACTCTCACCCGCCGACGCATTCTGCAGTTCACTGCTCGAGCAAAGCCTTGATAGAAGGAGCGAAGCAAATGCCAACACGTAAGGACCCACTCCTCAATTGCCGGTTCCGAGTCGAGATCGACGGCATCAATCAAGCCCATCTTCTACAGTTTGTTTCTGAATCATCCATCTGTTCAGTAACTTGCGAGAGTCCGGTAGGCGTAGTGACACGCCGCGCCGGGTTTCAGGCGATC
>Ga0209118_1000104_pt1 | contig 58703 bp, 47 predicted proteins | sample BlaSpr_A8_Ref_M1_FD_187988 | JGI IMG/M metagenome (GOLD analysis project Ga0209118, IMG submission 187988) | Forest soil microbial communities from Thunder Bay, Ontario, Canada - Black Spruce, Ontario site 2_A8_Ref_M1 (SPAdes) (version 2) | ecosystem: Environmental > Terrestrial > Soil > Boreal... | reverse complement strand
CCACGCGGAACGATATCCGGGCAGGGAAGTTCGCCTTGATCAATCCGGTAATCACGTCCACTGACGGTCGCTGCGTCGCCAGGATCAAATGGATGCCCACCGCACGCGCCATCTGTGCCAGCCGGGTGATGGACTCCTCCACTCCATTCGTATCCACCATCATCAGATCTGCCAGTTCGTCGATGACGATTACCAGGTAAGGCAGCGGTTTGTGCTCGCTCTCTTCCGCAGCTTCAAACAGCGACAACGACTGCCCCTTCTGAAATGTCCGGTTGTACTGGTCAATGTTGCGCACGCCGCGCTGCGCCAACAGCTTGAGCCGGTTTTCCATCTCTCTCGTGGCGTTGCGCAGGACATTCGAGGCGATCTTCGGGTCTGTAACCACCGGCGCAATCAAGTGCGGGATATTGTCGTAAAGATTCAGCTCCAGCCGCTTCGGGTCGACCAGCACCACCTTCACCTCTTCCGGGCTCGCCTTGTAGAGCATGGAAATTAACAACGAATTGATGAACACGCTCTTTCCCGTGCCCGTCGAGCCGGCGATCAATAGGTGCGGCATCTGCGCCAGGTCGGTGACGCGCATGCGCCCGTGTAGATCGCGTCCCATCGCCAGCGTCAGCTTGCTGGTCGAATTGATGAATTCAGGAGCCTCCAGAATCTCCCTCAAGGCGATCGTCTGCCGGTTGATGTTCGGCACTTCGATCCCAATCGTGGATTTGCCGGGAATGCGCTCGATTAAAATCGATTCCGCCTGCAGCGCCAGGCACAGGTCTTCCGTCAGGCTGGTGATGCGTGTGTACTTGATGCCCGCTTCTGGCTTGAACTCGAAGGTCGTGACAACCGGACCCGGGTTGATCTGTGTCACGCGGCCCTGCACGTCGAACTCCAGGCATTTTGCCTCGATGGCTCGCGCGCGATCTTTCAGCTCGTCTTCATCCAGCTTCTGGCTCCGCGCGCCCTCGCGCAGCAATGTCACGGGCGGCAGTTTGTAACTTGGATTCCCGCGCGCAATCTTCGGGTCGGATGTTTTCTTCGCCGCGCCCTTTTCCAGCTTCTCGGAATTCAGAAACAGAATCGGTGCCCTGTGCCCCGAACTCTCTCTTTCGTCAGTTTCGTCAACGTCGCTTGCTTCCTCTGAGCTGGCCCCTGCATTTCCTATTGATTGTGGCGGCACCGGCCGCCGCCCGGAGATCCGCGTCTCCTCCACACGCCGCCGCATCCGGCGCTGTGCGCGCTCTTCGCGCCAGGCATGCCAGCGCGCTTGAGCTTTTTGCAGAATCCCGAGTCTCTCGACCGCACCGATCGGTCCCCGCGGACCGTTCGCCCACGCATGCGCGCCGCTAAACGAAAAACTCGTGGTCATAAACAGCGCGGTAATGAGCAAAGCCACCGCAACGAGATTCGCTCCCCACAAATTAAAACCGGTTCGCAGCCCTGACGAAATCAGCGCGCCAAGTAATCCCCCGGGAGGCACAGCGCCGCGCACCTCGGGAAAGTGCCACAGTGACAACAGCGACGGCAGCGATAACAGCAAGAGCCCGTAGCCCAGCAGTGTCGCCACTTGCGATTCCACCGCCCGACCGCGAAACCATCTCCAACCGAGTATCAATATCGCCGCCGGCAATAGAAACGCCGCAAACCCAAGTATTTGGAAAAAGACATCGGCGCCATACGCCCCGACCGGACCAATCCAGTTTCGCGCCGGCCCGCCCTCGGGCGTAGGTGCCGCCACGTTAAACGCCGCATCGCGCGGCGAATACGAAATCAGCGCCAGCGCCATCAGCACGGCCAGCGTGATGCACAAAAATCCAACCAGCTCGTTGAGCCGCTTGTTTTCGGTAGGTGTTAGAAAGCGCACAAAACTCTCCTCAGCGTTTGGGGAAGGCTGAGTCTTGCGGCGGGTGCGTTGGCGCTAGCGCGCGCCCGCCTGGAGGAACGCTAAACCGCTTCGAATATACCAGAGAAGCCCGCGCGGGGAACAACTAGTTTCTATTCTCGTGTATCTAAAGTTGTTTACTCAATCATCCGCGATGCCCAGGCCAACACGACTCCTCCCAGGACGATGCGGTACACAGCGAAGGGTGTAAATCCATGTTTTCTCACCCAAGCCAGGAACCAAGCCACCGACCCGTAAGCCACGATGAACGAAATAACGAATCCAATGGCGAGCACAACCCATCCATGCGGGTCGATGTGGGAAACGCCGATGGCGTTTTCGCCCTTGCCTCTCAACGACTTCAACAAGTCGTAACATGTGGCCACCACCATCGTGGGGATGGACAGAAAAAAGGAAAACTCCAGCGCCGAAGCACGCGACATTCCTGCCAACTGGCCTGCGGCGATTGTGGACATCGATCGCGAAGTGCCCGGAAATACGGCCGACAGGATCTGGCAGGCCCCAATCCAGATAGCCTGGCCCAGACTCATCTCCTCCATGTGCCAGGTGTGAATGCGGCTGCCAGGAGCGCCCGTCCCGGCGGCCTCCGATTTTGCATTCATCGCATCCACGATCCACATCGCGATTCCGCCGATCAGCAGCGAACTGCCGATAATGTACAAACTTTCCAGATGTTTCCCGATAACCTTGGTAAGCAGGAACGCCGGAATTGCGGTGATCACAAACGCGACAATCGTCAAACCCAGCGGGTGGGTTATCACGTTGCGATCACCCCGTTCACCGCGGGGGAACGTCGAAAGAAAGCTCGCGATGCGATGGCGGAAATACACTGGCAGGCACAGAATCGCGCCAAGTTGAATGACGATGGTGTACATCTTCCAATAGCCGCTGGCGAGGTCGATGTGGAATAGGGCTTCGCTCAGTCGCAAGTGCGCGGTCGAGCTCACCGGCAGGAATTCCGTTAGTCCCTCCACAATTCCAAGCAGGACAGAAATCAAGTAGTCATTCAATTTGCTTCTCCGGATTGTCTGCCGCTTTTTGTGATTGGCGCAGGCAGGATTTTCCGCATTTCGTAAGCGTCGAGCTTGCCCAAATAATATCGCTTCAGCGTTGCTTCGATACGATAGCCATGCCGCTGCCAGAAGGCAACCGCCACTTCATTCGTGATTGCCGTTTCCAGCAGGATGGACCGCACCCCGCGCGCCGCCAGATTCGATTCGATTTTCTCGAGCAGCGCCGCGCCGACTCCCTTTCTCCGGTAGCGCTCCTCCACATCCAGCGTGATGATGTGCGCCAGCGGAGGATTCTCTTCGGAGACTATGAATCCGCCGATCTTCCCGTCTTCCACGGCCACCACGCAATCTGCCGACGGAATCGTCAAAAAATAACGCAGCGTTGTCTTCGAATAGGAAATTCCGGCAGGGAAGCAGGATTGATCCAGGCGATAGAGGACGGCGAAGTCGTGCGGCTCGTAAGCCCGAAGTGTCATCGCCATGCCGCGATTGTACGCTTCCGCGGCCCAAGAAAAGAGTAGGGGCCCACGCTGCGGCGTGCGCCCCTGCGGTTCAAGCCGATTCGAAAAGTTAAAGCTTGATTGTGACCGTCTTCACTTCCGTGTAATTCGACAGGCCATACTCGCCAAGCTCCCGTCCGATCCCCGACTGCTTGAATCCGCCGAACGGCGCTCCCGCGTCGAACACGTCGTAGCAATTCACCCACACCGTGCCCGCGCGAACGCCATCCGCGATTGCATGAGCTTTGGTGATGTCCTTGGTCCACACCGCCGCAGCCAAGCCATACATCGATTTGTTCGCGCGCTCGGTCACTTCTTCGATGTCCTTGAACTTCAGGATCGCCATCACCGGCCCGAAGATCTCTTCCTTCGCGATCTTCATATCATCCTGCACGTCCGAGAACACCGTCGGCTCGATGAAGTAGCCCTTGTTGCCCACGCGGTTGCCGCCGGCAACCAGCTTCGCATGCTCTTTTTTCCCAGCGTCAATGTAGCTCATCACCTTGTTGAACTGGTCCTGGTCCACTTGCGGTCCCTGCTCTGTTTTCTTGTCAAAGGGGTTACCGACGGTGCGCTTCTTCGCGCGCGCCACGCTCTTCTCCACGAACTCGTCGTAGCACTTCTCTTCCACGAACAACCGCGACCCCGCGCAGCAGCACTGTCCCTGATTGAAGAACAGCGCGAAGTGCGCGCCTTCGATCGCCTGGTCCATGTCCGCATCGGCAAACACGATGTTTGGGCTTTTCCCGCCAAGCTCCAGCGTTACGCGCTTCAGGTTCGTTTCCGCGGCCGCTTTCATGATCAAGTGGCCGACCTCCGTTGAGCCCGTGAACGCCACTTTGTCCACGTCCATGTGCCGCGCGATTGCCGCGCCGGCCGTCGGTCCGTACCCCGGCAGAATATTCACCACTCCCGGCGGAAACCCCGCTTCGAGCATCAACTCGCCGATCCGCAGAGCCGTCAGCGGTGTCTGCTCCGCAGGCTTCAGCACGACCGTACATCCTGTCGCCAGCGCCGGCCCCAGCTTCCACGCCTGCATCAACATCGGGAAATTCCACGGAATGATCTGCCCCACGACGCCCACCGGCTCATGTTTCGTGTAGCAGAAATAATTCCCGTTCACGGGAATCGTCTTCCCCTGATTCTTGTCCGCCCAGCCAGCGTAATAGCGGTAGCACGCCACGGTCAGCGGCACGTCCGCCGCCTTCGCCACCGCGTACGGCTTGCCGTTGTCCAGCGCTTCGAGCTGCGCCAGTTCGTCCGCATTCTTCTCAATCAAGTCCGCCAGCTTGTTCATTAGCACGCCGCGCTGCGACGCGCTCATCTTTTTCCATGCACCCTTGTCGAAAGCCGCGCGCGCCGCCGCCACCGCCTTGTCTACGTCCGGGGCATCAGACTCCGCCACCTGAGTGATCACTTCACCGGTGGACGGATTAATTGTCGGAAAAGTTTTCCCGGATACGCTGTTGACCCACTGGTTGTTGATGAGCAATTTCGTCGCGCTAATCTTGACATTCGGTTCCATCACGGTTGTTGCCGTTGCCATTTTGAAAACCTCCTTCATTTTTGTTTGCGCTGGCCCCTCGCTGCGTTCCCCGCGTCTTGGCACGGAGCGAGCGGGGATGGTCGGGTGGGTGCAGAGCAAGACCCCTCAAGCTCTGCAGAAGCGCAAACCTATCTCTAGAGCAAAGCCTATACCTCCGCTCCGTTGCGCGCAAGGTACCCCGCGCTGCTTCTTCGCCTTACGCAGCGTCGCGGTTGGAGTTTCAACTTTTCGAACGGGGCTTAGGGGGTTGGCGGGGGCGGAGGAGCCGGCACTGCCGACGCTGATGCTGAGTGCAATTCCAAGTCCGCCAATTTCTGTCGCGCTTGGGCAGCTTCATCGCGGTACTGCTGCGCCTCCAGGCGGAAATTCGGCGCTCCGAACGCCCCGAGGACATTCACGACCGCCGCGACGGCACCCCCGGCGGGGCGCTCGAGTGCGGCAGCAATGCTTTCCTGTTGCCGCGCGTCGGTTTCCAGCTCAGCAATCCGCTGACGCAAGCTAATTATCTGGCTGCGGCGCTCCGCCTGCGCATTCGCCTCCTGCTGCGCCGACGCATTGATAGAAGCCCAGAGCGCCGGGTCGCTCTGTAACTTTTCGGTGAGGGCCTTGAGATTGCCCTGGGCGTTCGAATCACCCTGAGCCGCTCCCGCTCGGTACCAGGCAAGCGCTTGAACATAATCCTGCGCAACCCCCAAACCCTTCTCGTACATATAACCGAGCTGATTTTCCGCGGTTGCGTTTCCCTGACCGGCGGCTTTGTAATACCACGCCAGAGCCTGCGCATAATCCTGCTCTATCCCCAAGCCGTGGTGGTACATGAAGCCGATATTCGATTGCGCGTAGGAATTGCCTTTATCCGCCGCCTTGTAGTACCACGAAAGCGCTTGCACATAGTCTTGCTGGACGCCCTTACCCGCCTGATACATGAAACCCAGCTGGTTCAGGGCATCGGGCTGCCCCTGATCGGCGGCCTTCTGGTACCACGTGAGAGCATTGGCATAGATCTGCGGGACGCCAGTGCCGCATTGATAGAGAAAGCCGAGTTCTTCTTCCGCATCCGGGTTGCCTTGCTCCGCGGCTTTACGAAACAGCACCGCCGCCTGCCCATAATCCTTGCGCACGCCGCGCCCGTTTTCAAACATGGATCCGAGGTTGAACTGCGCAAACGCATCGCCCTGGTCTGCCGCCGAGCGATACCAGATCATCGCCCGCGCGTAGTCACGTGCCACGCCAAGGCCGTGCTCGGACATGTAGCCAAGCTGGCCCCGCGCAGCCGCCAGCCCCTGGTCCGCCGACTTGCGGTACCAACTCAAGGCTTGCGCATAGTCCTGCGGAGCGCCGCGCCCGCGGAAATACCGGTTCCCGAGCGCGTATTGCGCCTTCGCGTCGCCTGTCGCTGCCTGATCCCGCAGCTTATTTAAATCGGTGTCCTGCGCCCGCAGCGGCGCCAAGAATGCCAGCGCACAAAGCGCAAGCATCGCAGCTCGAATGCTCTTCTTCATCGAACCATCTCCTGCTTTGCGAATTCCTCGGGAATGCCGGAAACCGGCGCTTATTGGGTAGCGTACTTGTCGCCAGGGGAGGGAACTATGGCCGGAAAGTCCAGTTTAAGAACAGGTGTGCCCAATCCTGTATCCGCCTGCCTTAGGAGCTGGACGATAGAGTCATTACCAGACTGGAAAGGCTTCAGGTGGCGGACTGGCCGCAGGCGGAACGGGGGGAGGCATCGAGTTCGTATTCTTGCAAGCTGTCTCCCTCCGAGAGCACTCAAACTATTCGCGCCGGCAGGAGTATTATCAACAGGAGGGAAAAACCATGTCCAACACAGCCGCCATTCCGTCCAGGATCGCCCCGGTGACAATCATCCCCGGCATGCGCTATCGCAACGCTCCTGCGGCCATTGAATGGCTGTGCAATGCTTTCGGATTCGAAAAACACCTCGTCGTGCCCGGCGAGAACGGAACGATCGCGCACGCCCAGCTCACCTTCGGCAACGGCATGATCATGCTCGGCTCCATCAAGGACAATGAGTTTAACCGCCTGATGAAGCAGCCGGACGAAATCGGTGGCGCCGAGACCCAATCCGCCTACGTTGTCGTCCCGGACGCCGACGCGCATTACGCGCGGGGGAAGGCTGCGGGCGCTGAAATCTTGATCGACATCAAAGACGAAGGCTACGGCGGCCGCGGTTACGCCTGCCGCGACCTCGAAGGCCACATCTGGTATTTTGGCACATACAATCCGTGGCAGCTCTAGAAGCTCTCGCCCACGACTTCTATTTTTCTCTCTTATCCAGACACGGCAGAACGCCGATTTTGTTCGCGGGGCTTTCGTATTTAATCTCGCCCGACGGATCCTGTACCGAAGTCAGCCGCCACTTTTTCGGCTCCCCCGTCGCGGCCGCAAAATCCAGCTCCACCGCCAACGCGTAATAATTCCTGATGATCAATCTTCTCCTGACCTCTCCCTCGCGGACCTCCGTCTCGTCCAGGACCGGCCTCCCACAAAGAACATTGGCCTGCTCCGGTGTCAGTTGGCTCAAAATCTTTTCGTAACGCCAAATTCGCACGCGCTGCTTCCAGGCAGGCCCCTTCATCACGCTCCCCGCCACCACCCCAACGAGAACCACTCCCACCGCAATCTTGCCCGCGGCCTTCATGCCCGCATTCTATCACCCGGTCACGCCGCGCCCTCTAGCTTCGACCCCGGTCATTTACTTTTCCAGTCCGCTCCGCTAACGTTTCACCTCCAGCCGATTTCCGTTACCCGGCGCTTGCGTCAATCGCTTGCAGCGCCTTAACAAGGAGCCACGGATGCCTTCCAAACCCCGCCAAAAAAAACCTCCTTCCGGAAAACTCCGCCGCCCCATCCGCATCGTCCCCTTGCATCCCGGAGCCGCTCGCGCCGCCGCCCCGCAGGTCCCTGCGCAGCTGACCTATCGCAACGGCCCTTTGCTCACCTCCGTTCAAGTCTTCACGATTTTCTGGGGCGCGGCCTGGCAACAAGCGCCCCAGAGCGATCTGCTCACGCGCACCAACCAGTTTTTCGATTTCATCCTGAGCAGCGCACTCCTCGACCAGCTCGGCGAATACAGCGTCCCCGGCAAAAAAATCGGCCACGGTTTGCTCACCGGAACCCACACTCTCCTCACCCCCGCCCCAGGCAAATCCGTGCAAGACTCCACCATTCAACAGGTGCTCCAGGTGCAAATCTCTTCCGGCGCCTTCCCGGCCGCCACTCCGGAGACGCTCTATTTCCTTTTTCTTCCTCCCGGCGTGCAGGTAGTTCAGGGAGGCGGCGCTTCCTGCAAAGTCTTCTGCGGCTATCACGACGCCATCAACAACAGCATCTTCTACGCCGTCATGCCCTATCCCGGCTGCGCAGGATGTCTCGGCGGACTCGCGGACTTCGACGCTCTCACCTCCACCACCTCCCACGAACTCTGCGAAGCTATCACCGACCCCATCCCCGGCCAGGGTTGGTACGACGATAACAACGGCGAAATCGGCGACATCTGCGCCTGGCAAACTCGCACCCTCGGCGGCTACGCCATCCAGCTCGAATGGTCCAACAAAGCCGGCAGCTGCATCTGAACTTTTCTCCCCTTGCTTTTGCTCTCGGTGCGAAGCGGCTTTGTAGCTATCCCAGTCATACCAGTACCACAGATGTTATTGACTTCTCTTTAAGGACGATGTAGTTTCCCGTAGCTTTTCAGCGAGAGGAGAAAATTGCCATGTCACCCCGCTTCCGTTTTCCCTTTGCCTTCGCCGTTCTGCTCATTGGGTTCATGCCAAACTCGTACGCGCAATCCGCACGTCCTGCTAACCGCTTTGTCAAGTCGCCGGTCGACGGCGAGTTCGTTCCTAACATCGCTCTTGCAAGTGAGCGCCAGATGACCGTCGTGTTGAAAATGGCTGGCGATCCCGTTGCCGTGGTCCGCAGCCGAATGCCCGGTAAGCAGATCGCCGAAGCTGATCGACAGGCCATCGAGAGAGACCTACGCATCAAGCAGGATGCGATCGCGCCCACCATTGAGGCCATGGGCGGCAAAGTGCTGGCCAAGTTTCAGCACGCTATCAACGGCATCAAGGTGCAAGCAACGCGGGACCAGATCGCATCTTTCGCCAACCTTCCTGGAGTGGTAGCGGTCAAAGGAGTGCGCACCTATCACCTGGACAACGCGCACAGCGTGCCCTTTATCGGCGCACCCCAAGCGTGGCAGGGTCCCCCAGGATTGCACGGCGAGCACATCAGGGTCGCCGTCATCGATACCGGGGTCGACTACACGCATGCGAACTTCGGCGGCCCGGGAACGGTAGCCGCATTCACAGCCGCTTTCGCGGCGAGTACGGCTCCCGCGGACCCGGCACTGTTCGGCCCCAATGCCCCCAAAGTGAAGGGCGGCACCGACTTGGTGGGCGATGCTTATAACGCAGACATCCCAGGCAGCATCCCGGTACCCGATCCCAACCCGCTCGACTGCAACGGCCACGGCAGCCACACTTCCGGCACAGCGGCGGGCTTCGGTGTGACCGCAGCCGGAACCACCTACCACGGGCCCTATGACGAGACTACGCCTAGCGTGCCTTTCACCATCGGACCCGGAGTTGCGCCGCTCGCCGACTTATATGCGGTCCGCGTGTTCGGTTGCAGCGGTTCGACGAACGTTGTGGTGGAGGCGATCGACTGGGCGATTGCGAACAACATGCAGGTGATCAGCATGTCGCTGGGCGCGCCTTTCGGCACGGAAGACGACGCCGATGCCGAGGCGTCGGAGAACGCGGTCAACGCTGGAGTAGTAGTGGCCGCAGCCTCGGGAAATAACGGATTTGCGCCATACATCACGTCCGACCCAGGTTCTGGGGACAAGGTGATCAGTGTTGCCGCGATCGATTCGCACGACTCGTTCCCCGGCGAAGACCTTGCGCTTTCGCCCAGCGGCAACATCGTTGCTCTGGACTCCGACGGAATTGCAGCGAGCAACGGCACGGCCCTAGGTGTGGTCGTTCTCCCGGATACAAAAGGGACGGGGCGGGGAGGCGTTTCGCTGGGCTGCGACCCGGCCGAATACACTGCCGCGGGAGTGAGTGGCAAGCTGGTCGTCACGGTGCGCGGCACATGCGCCCGTGTGGCCCGCGCGATTTTCGGCCAGCAGGCCGGCGCGGCGGCGGTGGCGATGATCAACACTGCGGTGGGCTATCCGCCATTCGAGGGGCCAATCAACTCGAACCCAGACACGGGCATCCCCTTCACCGTCACGATCCCCTTCCTCGGCATACAAGGGCCATCGCCCGCTTCGGGCGACGGCGCCACCCTCAAGGCAGCTGCGTCGGCCACTCTTACCACCGCCGCGATTGCCAATCCGACGTTCCGCCAGTTCGCCTCCTTCAGCTCCGCTGGACCGCGCCTGGGCGATGGGCACCTTAAGCCCGATGTCGCGGGGCCGGGAGTAAGCGTCTTTTCCACTGCCATTGGCACCGGCAACCAGGGCTTGTTTGAGTCCGGGACCTCGATGGCAACACCCCACGTCGCCGGCAGCGCCGCCCTGGCGATCCAGGCCCATCCCCGGTGGGAGGCAGACGAGGTAGCAACAGCGGTGGTCAACACCGCCGACGCTTCGCAGCTTAGTGGGTACTCTCCGCAACTGGGCGGCAACGGTTTGGTGCAGCCCTTCCCGGCCACGGAGACGTCGGTGATCGCTCGAACGGAGCGTGGCGCTCCCAACCTAAGCTTCGGGGTCGCCGAGTTCACCAGCAATTTCTCGGGCGATGGTGAGATCACCGTCGAGAACCACGGCTCTTCGTCCACCAGCTTCACGATTTCGACCTTACAGAGCCCCAGCTCTCCGCACACGATCGCGGTGAATCCGACCACGTTGTCGCTTGCCCCGCATGATACCAGGGAGTTGCACGTCAAACTGGAGGTCCCGGTAGCGACGAGCGGCGACTCCAGCTCCTTCCGCCAGGTCCAGGGTCGTGTTATCTTGACGCCCACTCGCGGGAACAATGGTGTGACATTGAGTGTGCCCTACTACCTGGTGCCACGCGCCCGCTCCAATGTTCAGGCGCGGCTCAGAGGCGACCTCGACGAGCACGCGTCTGGAACGGTACAGCTCAATAACAGGTCGAACTCCGTGGCTGGATCCGCGGATTTCTACGCCTGGGGGCTCAGCGGAGACCACGAGAACCTAGGTTCCATCGGGCTGCGCGCCGTGGGCGTGCAGTCTTTCAACGCGGGACCGCCCTTCGGCCAGTTGCTCGTCTTTGCGGTAAACACGTTCAAACCTTGGTCCAACGCGGCCACCAACGAGTTCGATATCCTTCTCGACGTGAACGGTGACGGCAAGCCGGACTTCGACGTAATCGGCTTCGACTTGGGGGCTTTCACAACCGGCAGCTTCAGCGGCCAGGTAGCGAGCGTGGTGCTCAATCTCCACACCGGGAAGGCCCGGATCCGGTTCCTTGCCACGGCTCCCGCGGACGGGGCCACGCTCCTGCTGCCGGTCGTCGCGAGCGATGTCGGCATCACCACGGCGAACCCTCGCTTCACGTACACCGCCCAAAGCTTCGACCTGTTCGGCACTGCGTCCGACGCAACGGCGGGGACGGCTAGTTTCAACGCCTTCAACAACTCCATCAGCACCGGAGCGTTCGATCTTCTGCCGCCCGGCACGACTGCCAGCGAGCCCATCTCCATCGACCCGACGGAGTTCGCGCTCACGCCAGCACTCGGCGCAATGGTCGTGTCGCTCGAAAACATGACGAAGGAGAATAGACAAGCGTTGCTGCTGCGCCTGCGCGGCGGTGGAGACAACTAGAGCGCATCTCCTAACCTCCGCCCACAGCGGCGGGAGGCCCGGGCGTAAAGCTCGAAGACAAATTTGGGTGGCCCATACGCCGGGTGTGCGTGTGGGGCTTATGACTTTCTTTGGATCATTCCGCTGCGCCTACTCTGCGATTTTTCCAAATTTCATTGGACACGCTTCTCGCTCCAAAACGATCTTGGCTGTCAGTTCAACTCCTCGAATCTTTTTGCTATCATCCGCCTCACCAATCACCCCGCCCAATCATCCTGATCGCTTGGAGAATATTTTTATGTGGGAGGATAACCATTACTGTTGGGTGGTGCTCTGCAAGAACCATTGGTTTCATCTTCGAAAGAATCTTTTCTTTGGACACAAAATTCCTCTTGGCGAAGCGGATGCCTTCAGCTCTTGCCCCGTTCTCGATGGCCCCTTCACTGTCGCGTGCGATGAATGCGGCAAAGAGTATCTTTACAAAGCCTCAGAAGTGCGGCGATTCGACCAGGAGCTTCCGGAGTCTTTCACTCCTCATCCGTTGTTCCGCTAAGCGGCGGGCGCTCGCCGTAGCGAGAGCGCCTGCCCGCCGTGGCGGGCGAGTCCCGAGTCCGATCGGGAGTGAGCTCTCACGCTTTGCAAGGTCAGCTCTGAAGCGCCGCGCCCGGAGGCACGCCGTGGAAGAGGACCCCCAGTGCCCCGCCTCCGATCGTGGATCGGCCTCCGGTAGGCCCTCCTTCGCGGCAACGATGGCCGCTGCACCTTCAAGAGGTGGTCAGGTACATGCTACGGCTACTAGGTGGCTAGCGGTCTGTCTTTGGAAAATATAAAAGTACTAAGGTGTTTCCTGGAACGGAAATACAGTCTTTCCCTACTTGCCTACTGACCGTTCCAATGGCATAGAACTAGCAAGGCTAGGAGGATGAAGAACTCGCAAAGGAAAGGAATAGACCCAGCCCCTTCCGTTGAGCGAATTCGAGTGAGCCATGGACCCCGCCACTCCACCGACGGACCTTCGTCGAGTGCTTTTCGACGGCAGAGTTGAGAAGCGCTTCGCCACGCAGCTCCCTGTGCACTTGGCAACAACAAAGGAACCCCGTGTTTCCGAAAGAACGTTCACGCGTAACGTCAGCCCCCACGGCGTTCGGGTGATTACCGGGAGGCAGTGGCAGCCTGGCGAAGAAACCCTGCTTACTCCGCTGACGGGCGAATTCCCGCAGCCCGCGCGCGTGGTCTATTGCCAACCACGGCCAAGCGGCGGCTTTTACCTGGGCTTGCAATTTACGGCACGTTCAGTCAAGTGGGATGAATCCCCGCGCAGGTAGCGCCACGAGGTCTCGGCGAAGTGCCCCACCGCGCGCTTCAGCTGCCGGTTTAGCACCTGCCGCTTCGGATTTTTTCTCAAACTTCTAGCTGGTTGTCACAGTTGCCAGTGTCGCACCTGGGATTTTTGACTTTGTCTTTTCTTTGTACCTCTTGTTGGCTCACCGCACCGTTAAACCTCTCAACTTGCCGTCCACTCCTCAATTCTCCCGGTTCAATGCATAACATTCCGCGCCCCAACCGCGATGACCCGGCCAAACCCTCATGACGCTTGTTGCCCGTAGAAGATTGGTCACCGGACGGGTGTACAATCGTTCAGCGATGGCGGAAATCCGGGTGGGGACATGCGCGTTTACCACCGGTAGAGCGCGGGAGAGAGTTTGGGGAGGTTCCTATGCGCGAGATGAGGAGAAGGTTTCTGATCGGACTGGCGGCGGGAATTTTTCTTGCGGCAGGAGGAAAGTTGTTGTTCGCGCAACGTCACGTGCCCCGACCGATGGTCCAACAACAGCCGGATCATCCACCGGTGATAGGGATAGGTAAGGATGCTGCGCCGCTCAATCCAAAGGATGCCAGGGCAGCCATGCTGCTGCAGAACGAAAAGGAATTCCGTCAGGGCGTGGAACAACTATCTATGCTGGTGAATGAGCTGAAAGAAGAGGTGGAGAAAACCCCGGCAACGGATACGCTGTCCGTGAGAATGTACAAGAAGGCGCAAGAAATCGAGAAGCTGGCGAAACAGATCAAAAACAAAGTCAAAGGATAAACAACAATTCGCGGGGTGCCGTACCTTTCGCTTTTAAGGGGAGGGTTTTGACTTTGCTTTTCTTGCTCGTTTTGTCGCCGCCCCCACCGTTAATCCCACCCCATTGCCGTCCACTCTTCAATCCTCCCCGTTCCCTGCCTATTACTTAACCTATCCGTACTGGCATGCTATCCTTTCCGGTGTTTGCCAAGCTCGAGCTCCGATCGGTTCCCCGTGCCCTCCGTGGCGGGCAAGCCGTGCTCTCTCGCTTCGTCCTCTCGTCCATTCCCGTCATTCAACCCATTTGCTTTCAAACTCTTGCGCACTCTCTTGCTCAACGGCGCTCACGCAACCCTTTGTTTTTCAATCGCTGGTGTACAAAATTGCACAGACGTCCGCCTTCGTCGCCCTTAACATCGCCCCGGCTGAGAGATAGGCTGCGCCCAAATATACTGGGAATACCGCATGTACTATGCACTGGCTGACCCAGCCAAGCCAAAAGTATTCAAAGTGAGCTGGCCGATTCGCTCGTCAATTCGCATGAGAGAGAGGGACAAGTGTTAAACCCGATTAGAAAGTTCAGTATGCTTTTTGCTTCACTGTTATTTCTCGCTGGGGCAATCGCTGCTCAGGACCGCTACGGCGGCTCCACGGACGCCAAAGAACATGGCTATCAACACGGCTACCGCGACGGCTTGCGGCGGGGCCGCGCGGACTTGGGCGTAAACGCAACGCACAGCTTCGATACTGAAGATTACCGGCGCGCGGATCAGGGATATGACCAGCGCATGGGGGAGCGCGATGACTTCCAACAAGGCTATCGCAACGGTTTCAAAGACGGGTATGACGACGGCTACTACAACAAGCCCATTCGCCAGACCGTTTACGGGCTCAACGACAGCTACGATCCCGATCGAGTGCCGCGCAGCGATGCGGATGCCGATGCCTATGCCAAGTGGAGCTACGAGGATGTAGCCACGGACACGGGCTACCGAGACGGCCTACAAGCCGGATTAAGCGATCTCCGCCAGCACAAAGACTTCAAGCCGGAAAAGCACGAAGCCTACGAGGACGGCAAGCACGGCTACCGCAAAGAATATGGCGACAAGAAACTTTACGTGGAACAATACCGCAAGGGTTTTCTACGCGGTTACGAAGACAGTTTCAACCGCAAATCTCGGTAAGCGGCGATAAAAAGCGAAGCACTAAACAGACGGATGGGACAGCTTTTTGAATTGGGTGGCGCACCCTTTGCGTTTGGGTTTTTCAAAGGGTGCGGCCGCTGGCTTCTCACTCCCATCGCCGGTGCCCCGGGTGCCTGGTTCGCACCTGGGGTTCTTGACCTTGCTCTTTGCTTATTCGTCTTGCCGCCGCCCGCACCGTTAACCCCGCCCCATTGCCGTTCAACCCTCAATTTTCCCCGTTCCCTGCTTATTACTTAACCTATCCGTACTGGCATGCTATTCTTTCCCGTGTTTGCCAAGCTCCAGCCCGGCCTGTTCCCCTCCTCCCTCTGTGGGCGCATGTCCCGCGATCCTCTAAGTCTTTTGTTTGCCACTCATACAGACTCAACGTCCTCTAAGTCCTTTCTTTGCCACTCATACAAAAACACGGGGGATGTATGCCAACTCTTCCCATTGTGGAACCCGCCCCTCGCCACTTTTCTACGCGACTCTGCGCTCCACAAGCGCAAAAACGACGCACGAATTGCGCACTTTTTCGCAACAACTCCTTTACTTGCCACACTTGCATTTTTAGTGGGGGGGGGTCAGTCGGAAGGATCGAGCGACGCAGCAGCCGACTCGGCAGTTTGATGCGCCGGCTGAGCAGCGTCTTCGCGGCGCGCGACGTACGCCGCCAGCATCAAGCTGGCCAAGAGAAGCAGCCCTGCCAGGAGATACGGCGCGCCGGGAAGATGGAGGATGGCGCGAGGCGAAATCGCCAGAGCGAATACTTGCGTGAAAAGAATAGGACCGGCCATCCCGGTAATGGCGCGCAACGAATTGATCGCTCCTTGGAGCTTTCCTTGCGAGCTCGGGTCCACGCGCCGGGACATCAGCGATTGTATGGCGGGTCCCGCGATGCCCCACAGCGCTATGAAAGGAATGACGGCAAAAATCATCCAGCCGCGGCTGGCGAGCGCGAATCCCGCAAAGCCGAGAAAGCCGCAAAATAAACCGGAGAGGAGGCTGATGCGTTCGCCAAAGCGCTTTACAAACGGGCCGACGAGCGCGCCGGAAACGAGCGCCGCGAAGACGCCGACAACAGCGAGCGAGAGACCCACGTCGCGCCGGCTCCAGTCGTAGCGATATTCGGTGTACAGCGCCCACATCGAAGGAAGGGAATTGTGAGCCAGGTAATAGAGAGTGATAACGACGGAAAGTCCCGCGAGTTCCGGATGCGAGCGGAGAAGCTTCAGCGAGCCTAGCGGATTCGCCATGTGCCATGCGGATTTGGCGCGGCGTTCCGGCGGAAGTGATTCCGGAAGAATGAAGAGGCCATAAAGTGCGTTGCCGAGGCTGAGCGCAGCGGCGGCCCAGAAGGGAAAACGAAGATTGATGTTGCCGAGAAATCCGCCGACGGCCGGTCCAATGATGAATCCGATTCCAAACGCGGCGGAGATCAAGCCGAACTGCTTGGCGCGCTTTTCCGGCGGAGTGACATCCGTGACGTACGCAAACGCGGTCGCTACGTTGGAGGTGGTGATTCCGGAAATGATGCGCCCGAGGAAAAGCCAATTGAGCGATGGAGCCAGAGCCATGACGATGTAATCGATGCCCAGGCCGAAACACGAAATAAGGATGACCGGGCGGCGGCCGAAGCGATCCGACCACGCGCCCAGGATCGGCGAAAAAATAAATTGCATGGTGGCCCAGGCAAATCCGAAATAACCGGTAATGCTCGAAGCGCGCGCGAAGTCACCGCCTTCGAATTGCCGCACGAGATCGGGAAGGACCGGGGCGATGATGCCGAAGGCCAGAAAATCAAACGCCACCATGATGAGGATGAAGACAAATGCGCCGCGCCCAGCGCTCGGAGCAGGAGTGGTGGTTGTTTCAGCCATCAGAAACTCAGCCTGCTACACCTCGAGAATCACGGGGAGGATCAAGGGCCGCTTGGAGGTGTGTTTGCTGATATATCGCTTCAGGTCGATGCGAATCTTTTCCTTGATGACGCCCCAGTCGGATTTTTCTTCGGCGTTGGATTCCTCGACCGTTTTCAGGATGACCTGCCGCGCTCCGGCGATAAGTTCCTGGCCGTTATCGCTCATCAATCCGCGCGTTACGATTTCAGGCTGCGATTCGAGCTTTCCGGTGTGCTTGTCAATGGCGATGATCGGCACCACCACGCCGTCTTCGGAGAGGTGCTTGCGGTCGCGGATCACCACGTCTTCGATTTCTTCCAGCGATCCGGAATCCACGCACACGCGTCCGGCGGTCACCGGATCGCGCCGGTGCACTCCGTCTTCTGTGAACTCGATCGTCTTTCCATCCTCGAGCAAGAGAATTTCGCCGCTGACGCAGCCTAGCTGGTGCGCGAGCGCCGCGTGCCGGAACAGATGCCGGTATTCGCCGTGTATGGGAATAAAATATTTCGGTTTCACCAGCTGCAAAAGCAGTTTTTGTTCTTCCTGGCTAGCGTGCCCCGAAACATGGATCGTTCCCGCGGAATTGTCGTAATAGACGAGCGCGCGCCGTCGAAACATGTGATCGAGCATGCGGAAAATTGCTTTTTCGTTGCCGGGAATAATGCGCGCGGAAAGAATCACGCTGTCGTTTTCGTCCACGGAAACAAAGCGGTGATTATCCACCGCAATCCGTGAGAGCGACGACATCGGCTCGGCCTGGCTTCCGCTCGCTAGGATCACAAGCCGTTTCGGGTCGAACGAGCGGATGTCTTGCGGGCGCACAACCATTCCGTCGGGAATGCGCAAGTACCCGAGCGAGTGCGCAATCTCCACGTTATCAACCATGCTGCGCCCGACGAACGCGATTTTTCGCCCGACTCGCGCCGCGATATCGATCACTTGCTGGATGCGGTGAATCGATGAAGCAAAACACGACAAAATCACGCGACGCGGCGCGGAACGGCACAGCTCCTCGATGCGCGGAACGATGGCCCGCTCCGACGGCGTAAAGCCGGGCCGCTCGACGTTTGTCGAGTCGCTGAAGAGCGCCAGCACGCCTTCGTTGCCGTAGCGCGCGAAAGTGTGCAGATCAAACAGCGCCCCGCCCACGGGCGTTTGATCAATTTTGAAATCCCCGCTGTGAATGATGACGCCCAGGGGCGTGCGGATGGCCAGCGCCACGCAATCGATGGTGCTGTGGGTGACGGAAATAAACTCAATCTCGAACGGTCCGATTTCTACCAGGCGCCCAGGCATTACTTCGCGAAGCGTGGTCGAATCGAGCAAGCCCGCTTCTTCCAGGCGTTTCTTGACGAGCGCTAGTGTAAAACGTGTTCCATAAATCGGCACGTTCAAATCGCGCAAAATATAGGGAAGGGCGCCGATGTGGTCTTCATGCCCGTGCGTCAGCACGATGGCGCGAACGTGCGCGCGATTCTGTTTCAGGTAAGTGATGTCCGGAATGACGAGATCAACGCCCAACAACTCCGATTCTGGAAACATCATGCCTGAGTCGATGACGAGAATTTCATCGCCAAGGCGCAACGCCATCATGTTCATGCCGAATTCGCCGAGACCCCCGAGAGGAATCGCCGTGAGGGATTGGGTGGACTTGCTCAATGAGGCGTCATCTCCGAGACGCAAACGAGAATCGTATCACACCGATGGGACGCACGCCGCGTAAGAGCAGGGCGTCAATGCTAATCGTGGCTGGAAAAAAGATGCGCGATAGAGACGAGGATCACCGCGCCGAGCGTGGCTGCGGCGAGCGAATAGAGGAAGCCGCCGCCCAAAATGCCCAGCTTGCCAAAGATCCAGCCGCCGAGATAGGCGCCGACCAGGCCGAGCACGACATCCGTGATGCAGCCAAAGCCGCGGCCGCGCGCGAGTTTTCCGGCCAGCCACCCGGCGATCAATCCGACGAGCAGCCAATAGATATACCGCTGGCGGTATTCAACCACGATAATTCGGGAATCGAGCAATGATCCAAAGAGTGTTACGGTCATCACGCCTCCTTGAGGAAGGGTCATTTTACTCAATTCTGGTAGCAGAACAATCAGCAAATGGAGAAGAAAAGTCCGTCGTCGCTGCGTTCCTCCCTTCGATTTCGCTCAGGGTGAACAGAACTCGCATCCTTATCGGATGCTCGGTTGCTGCTGGGTCATGCAGTGCAGCGTGCCGAGTCCGAGCACGAGGTCGCGGCAAGCGATGCCCACGATTTCGCGGCCAGGAAAGAGAGCCGCGAGGGTGTTCAGCACGACGCGATCATTGGGATCGTTGAACGTGGGGACCAGGACAGTTTTGTTCGCGATGTAGAAATTGGCGTAGCTCGCGGGCAGCCTTTGCCCATCGAAATAAACGGGAGCGGGCATGGGAAGGGTCTCGATGCGAAACGAGCGGCCGTCCATATCCTTCGCGGACTTAAGGCGAGCGAGATTTTCGAGCAAAGGTGCGTGATTGATGTCAGACGGGTTGTCTTCGACGACGGCGACGATCGTTGTCGGATTGACGAATCGCGCGAGGTCATCCACGTGGCCATGGGTGTCGTCGCCGGCGATGCCATTGCGCAACCACAGAACTTGGGTTGCGCCGAGATAGTCGCGAAATAAGTGCGCATAATCTTCACGCGTGAAACCTGGATTGCGGACTTGCGCCCTGCCGAGCAGGCAGCCTTCGGTGGTGAGGAGGGTTCCGCGGCCGTTGACGTCAATGCTGCCGCCTTCAAGAACGACTCTGCGGCCTTTGTGCACGGGTTGCCAGACGCGGCGTTTGAGCTTCTTGTTCACTTTCGTGACGATGACGGCGTCTTTTTGATGGTTGCTGTATTTGGCCCAGCCGTTGAAGAGCCAGTGGGTAAAGGCAACTTCGCCGGAGGAACTTTTCACGCAGATGGGTCCGGAATCGCGCATCCAACCGCGATTGGTAGGAACGCGGAAGAAGTCCAAGTTTTCAAGATGTACGCCGGACGATCTCAGGATCGCGCGAACACGCGATTCGGCTGCACGATTTTGGACCAGCAAATAGACGCGTTCGGAGTTCGCTAGATGGCGCACAATTTCCGCGTAGGCCCAAGGAATGGGGCCGAATTTGCCGGGCCAGTCGGAAACTTCATGCGGCCAGGCGAGCCAGGTGGCTTCGTGGGGGTCCCACTCCGCGGGCATCCAGAGGCCTTGTTCGAACGGAGTAGCCAGCGGCGAGGCTTTGCGAGATTTGCGCTTCATTCGCCCAGCCAGCGGTTGAGAATGGGGGAATAGGCATCAATGCGGCGATCGCGGAGGAACGGCCAATTGCGGCGTGTTTCTTCGCTCCTGGCCGGGTCGCATTCAACGACGAGAATTTCCTCTTTGTCGTTCGAAGCCTCGGAGACAATCTGGCCGAAAGGGTCCGCGACGAAAGAGTTGCCCCAGAAATCCAGGCCAGCATCTCCCGCCGCGGGCTGGCCTTCGAATCCGACGCGATTCACGACGGCGACGTAGACGCCATTGGCGATGGCGTGCGCGCGCTGAATGGTGCGCCAGGCGTCGAGCTGTCCTGCGCCGAATTGGGCTTTCTCGTTTGGATGCCAGCCGATGCTAGTGGGATAAAAAATAACCTGCGCACCGTTGAGCGCGGTGATGCGCGAGGCTTCCGGATACCACTGGTCCCAGCAGATTTGCACACCGATTCGTCCATAGCGGGTGTCGAAATTCGGGAAGCCCAGATCGCCGGGAGTGAAATAAAATTTTTCATAGTAGAGCGGATCGTCGGGGATGTGCATTTTGCGGTATTTGCCGAGGAGGGTTCCATCGGCATCGAGAACGGCGCAGGCGTTGTGGTAAACGCCGGGCGCGCGGCGTTCGAAGAGAGGAACGACGAGGGCCACCTGTTTTTCTTTGGCGATTTTTGCGAGCGCTTCCGTTGCAGGGCCCGGCACGGACTCGGCGAGATTGAAAAGTTCAGGATCTTCCTTGCGGCAGAAATATTCGCTGCGGAAAAGTTCGTGCAAGGAAATAATCTGCGCGCCGCGCGCGGCGGCTTCGCGGATTTTGTCGACCGCGCGCGCAAGATTTTCCTCGGGGTTCCGCGTGCATCGCATCTGCACGAGACCGATGGTAAATTTGTTTGCCATGGATTTTAGTTTAGCATGAGCGCAACGCACGCTTTCGCTCGCGAATTGCTCTTCCTTTACGGACGAGTTTGTACTATCAATCTCCGAGCAATTCAATCCTCTGTGCGCCACAAGTGCGCTTGTGAAATATACTTGTGACAATTTGTTCATTTCGAGGAGTCGAGGAGAAGAGATGGCCAAGCAGCCAAAAAAGACGGTGACGGGGCGTGTGCTGCACGATCCGGTGAAGGACAAGCTTCGGCCGATGTTCCCCTTAGATTTGGCGAAATGCCGCACGATTGACGCTCTTGTGCGCGCCATGGGCGATACGGCGTTCACCGGCCGGCAGATTGGCGATGCCGCCGACGTGCTGGAAGCGATGGCGCGGGACAAAGACTGTTTCGTGGTCATGACGCTTTCCGGCGCGCTTACGGTCGGCAAGATGGGGCTGGTCTTCTGCGACCTGATCGAATCCGGCGTGGTCAAGGCTATCGTCTCCACCGGCGCGTTGATGGCGCACGGGCTGGTCGAAGCCACCGGGCACTCGCACTTTCGTTATAACGATAAAATGGACGACAAGGCGCTCTTCCACGCGGGCTATAACCGCGTTTACGATTCGCTCGAGCCCGAGGTGAATCTCGATCACGTGGAAGAAGTAATGGATCACATCCTCGAGAATTGGGAAGCCGAGGAAGTGGTGTGCAGCTGGAAGCTCCACCGGCGCATCGGAGAATTCTTGCAGAAGAAAATGCCGGGGCGGGGAATATTGAAATCCGCATTCGAGCACAAGGTTCCGGTCTTTGTGCCGGCGTTTACGGATTCGGAGCTGGGAATCGATTTTGCGCTCCACAAGATCGCCCGTCAAAAAGCGAAGCGTCCGCTGCTGCGCTTCGATCCCTTCGAAGATTTCGAGAAATTTGCCGATACCATGCTGTCGACAAAGCGCATGGGGATTTTCACCGTGGGCGGCGGCGTTCCGCGCAACTGGACGCAGCAATTCGGGGTTTACGCGGAATTGCTGGCGCGGCGGGGCTACAAAAAGTTGCCGCTGAAACGTTACAACTACGGCTTGCGGATTTGCCCAGAGCCGGTGCACTGGGGAGGTCTTTCCGGCAGCACGTACACGGAAGCGGTATCGTGGGGGAAATTCGTGCCGCCGGAAGAGGGCGGGCGTTTCGCGGAAGTTTTTGATGACGCCACGGTGGCGCTGCCGCTGGTGGTCGGAGCCGTGCTCGAGCGCATCGGATATTTCGACAGGAAGTGAGCACCGCTGAAGAGCGAATCAGTCGTCTTCGCCGATGAGAATGGCGGCGCCGAGGACGGTGGTCCACAGGCCGCGCTTGTCACCGACCGCGGACTGCGTCACGTTCATGGTGCGGACGATCTTGTTGGAGATGCGGTAGACCTCTTTTTTTTCATCGAACGACAAATCCGGGTCAAACTCCACGTTCAACGTGGTCGCGAGCATTTCCGCGGCGAGCTCTTCGGCGTACTCCCCGGCAACTTCCTCGGTCTCGCCGAAGGAATGGTGCTCGGACAAATATCCGTACATGGATTTGTCGCTGGGCAGAGCGAGCCCGATGCTCGCGGCGATCAAGCGGTGCGCTTCCTTGGTAGAGTTTTCACTGATTACCGTGAAGGCCACCTGGCCCGGCCTGATGTACTTCAAGCCTTCGCTGCGGGAGATCAGCTTGCAGTTGGGCGGAAAAATCGAGGACACGCGGACAATATTGCACGCGGCGATCCCCGCGTTCCGCAACGCGAGTTCAAAGCTCGATAATCTTTCCCGATGTTTGCCGACGCCTTTGGTGAGGAAGATCTTCTTAGCGACGAACGCCATAGTGCCGGTGTGTGGTGCCTCCGTTAGTGGTCTGACGGCGAAAAATCTTCCCGCTGTGGAAAACTAACAAGAAGGTATCCGAGTGTCAACGCAATTCACCGAAAACTTGGGGTGACGGCCCGCGGCCGGAGGCGAAAATGAACAGGAGGTTACAGGTCTTAGGTGACGGAGCACTACTCGCCAACGATGTGCTGGAGAAGTTTGCCGAGGGGCTTACACAGGGAGAGCACTTTTCCGAGATCCTCAGAGGTGAAGTCCGGCCCCGCAGAAGGCGGGCTTCCGCCCTTGCGGCTGATCTGAATGATGCCAATCACGTGGCCATCGGAAAGAATGGGGGCGCTGATAATTTTCTGAATCGCTTCCCCGGATTCTCCGCCTACTTTGACGCCTTCAAATACCGTGGCGTGACGCGCGCCAGAAAAATCATTGTTGATCTCCGGCCGGCTATCCCGCGCAGTGCGGGCCGCGAGCGCCGAATTGCTCGAAAGCGGAATGAAGCCCACGTTTTTCAGCGCTTCCGGAACGAGGAAATGAAGATGGCGCCACTTCGTCGACAATCCGAGGATGGCCACTTCGTCGGTCTTCACACCCAAACTCTTGGCAATGCGTTCCGCGATCGAGGGGAGGGAAATTTGCGATGTGCCGGAGTCGTTTGTGCCCAGAGCATTCGCGATGCGTTCGAGTTCCGAAACAAGACTGATACTTGTGCTCATGAAAAATCCGTTTGTTTTCTTACTCTATAACTGGGCGGAAGCGCACCGGGCGAACAATTCCGGTTCAAGGAGCATTGTATCGGAGTCTCGCGCGGCGTCGAGGGGAAAATTCCCGAAAGTGTCGTTTTCTGCGAACTTTTGGAACGATGCGAAAAATACGGGGCGCCGTGGCGCGGCTTGCAGGAACTATTCCAACTCCCTATACTGAACGTGCCGCGGATTCTCAGCGCCTGAAAGCGCCTGCGCGGCGGAGAGGGCATGTCCGCAACGGCAACCCCGCCTGACGCAAGTTATCTTCTCAGAAAGCTTCATTCGTTATCTGGCATAGTGCCTGTTGGAGCATTCCTCGCCGAACATTTTTGGTCAAACAGCACCGCGCTCGTGAGCGCGGCGAAATACAACGAAGCTTCTCGCGAGCTGCAGACGATTCCATTCCGCCTGGTTGTGGAATGGGCAGTGATCTTTCTCCCGATGTTGTTTCATGGTTGCTATGGCGTTTACATCTGGCTGCGCGGCAAGTCCAATGTCTCGGCGTATCCCTGGGTTTCGAACTGGCTTTACACCGCGCAGCGTTATACCGGATTAATCGCGTTCGTTTACATCGGCTGGCATCTCTATACGCAACGTTGGCTTACCCACGGAAAATCCACCTACGCCGACGTCGTGCAGCTCTTGCAGAATCCTTACGCGCTGGCGTTCATGATCGTGGGGATTCTTGCCTCTTCGTTTCATCTCGGCGTGGGCATCTGGAATTTTCTCTGCAAGTGGGGCCTGGCGGCGACAGTGCAGGCGCAGCGCGCGGCTGGCCGATTGGGTGTGGTAGTGGGATTCACGTTTAGCGTTGTCGGCGTCCTGATCATTCTCAGTTTCCGGTTGAACTGGCATCCGTTCGAGTTTTATTACAGATGAGAGAGCCGAAGATCATCGTGGTGGGCGGCGGTTTGGCCGGCCTGATGGCAACCATCCGTGTGGCTGAAGCCGGGTTGCCGGTGGATCTTTTTTCGATCGTGCCGGTGAAACGTTCCCATTCCGTGTGCGCGCAGGGGGGGATCAACGCGGCGAAAAATCAAAAGGGTGAGGGCGACACCACCGCGAAACACTTCGACGACACGATTTACGGCGGCGACTTCCTGGCGAATCAGCCGCTAGTGAAGCGCATGTGCGAGGCTGCACCCGGCATCATTGATCTGCTCGACCGCATGGGAGTGATGTTCAATCGCACGCCGGAGGGATTGCTCGATTACCGGCGCTTCGGCGGCACGCTATATCACCGCACGGCGTTCGCGGGCGCCACTACCGGACAGCAATTGCTGTATGCGCTCGATGAACAGGTGCGGCGGCACGAGTCCGACGGTAGGGTGAAGAAATGTGAAGGCTCGACGTTTCTTTCTGCGGTGATCGACGACGGCGGAGTCTGCCGCGGCATTACCGCAATGGATCTTCGCTCGATGGAAGTGAAGACCTACGCCGCGGACGCCGTCATCTTCTGCACCGGCGGGATCGGAGCGCTTTTCGGGCGGTCCACGAACTCGGTCGTGTGCACGGGATCCGCGCAATCCGCTTTGTTTCAGCAAGGCGTGGATTACGCCAACGGTGAATTCATTCAAGTGCACCCGACGGCGATTCCCGGGGAAGACAAGCTGCGACTCATGAGCGAATCCGCGCGTGGCGAAGGCGGACGCGTGTGGGTGCCGAAAAGGCCCGGAGATTCGCGCCCGACGAAAAGTATTCCGGAAAACGAGCGGTTTTATTTTCTCGAAGAATGGTATCCGAAATACGGAAACCTCGTTCCGCGCGACATCGCGACGCGCGCGATTCACCGCATTGTTTATCAGGAGAAGCTGGGGATCAACGGGCAGGCGGCGGTTTATTTAGACGTGACGCACATCCCGCGCGAGACCCTGGATCGCAAGCTCGAAGGCATTCTGGAGATTTACGAAAAATTTCTCGGCGTCAATCCGCGCACCGAGCCCATGAAAGTTTTCCCTGCGATGCACTACACCATGGGAGGCATCTGGGTGAACGGGGAAGACCAGGCCACGAATGTTCCAGGCATTTACGCTGCGGGAGAGTGCGAATACCAGTATCACGGGGCCAACCGGCTGGGCGCGAACTCGCTGGTCTCCTGCATTTTTGGCGGAGGCCTCGCGGGCCCGGCGGCCGTGAAGTATGCCCGCAGCCTCGAAAAAGGCGCGGAGTCGAGTTCTTCGAGCGTATTCGAGAGGGAACGGAAGCGTCAGGAAGAAAAGAACCAGGCGCTCATCTCCTCCGACGGCACGGAAAATCCCATGACCATCTGGCGCGAACTTGGCGAAATCATGACCGAGCACGTTACGGTCACGCGCATCAACAAGAATCTTGAACTCGCCGAGGCGAAACTTCGCGCACTGAGCGGACGGATGAAGGAAGTCAATCTGAGCGATCGTAGCAAGTGGTCCAATCAGACGCTGAATTTCGCGCGGGAGCTGGAGAATATGATTCTTCTCGCGCGAGTGATTACGCTCGGCGCGCTGGCGCGCAATGAGTCGCGCGGCGCGCACTACAAGCCCGAGTTCCCGAACCGCGATGACGCCAATTGGCTGAAAACCACGCGGGCCAAATGGGTGAAGGGGGAAATTCAGATTACGTACGAACCGGTGGACATTTCGCGAACTCCGCCGCGGGCGAGGCGTTATGACGCCGCCAAGTGAGCGTGGATGCCGGCTCGCTCTAAGAGGATTCCATGGCTGAAAACAAACAGGTCATCGTTCGAGTCAAGCGGCAGAACGGTCCCAAGGACTCGCCGCGCTGGGAAGAATTCGCGCTGCAGTGGCGTCCATCGATGAACGTCATCATCTGTTTGCGGGATATTGCCGAGTATCCGGTCACTCGGAGCGGCAAGAAAACCATGCCGATTAGCTACGATTCCAACTGCCTCGAAGAAGTCTGCGGCTCGTGCGCTATGCTCATCAACGGCCGGGCGCGCATGGCGTGCTCGGCGCTCGTGGATCAACTCGATCAGCCGATACGCATAGAGCCGCTATCCAAATTTCCCGTCGTGCGCGATTTGACGGTCGACCGGCAGTTCATGTTCGAAAGCCTGAAGCGCGTGAAAGCGTGGATCCCCATCGACGGCACTTACGACCTCGGCGAAGGCCCGCGCATGTCGCCCGAAGTACAGCAAAAAGCCTATCCGCTTTCACGGTGTATCTCCTGCGGCAATTGTTTGGAAGTCTGCCCTCAGGTTAACGAGCACAGCGACTTCATCGGGGCAGCAATCATCAGCCAGGTGCGCCTGTTCAACATGCATCCCACCGGCGCGATGCACGCGAAGGAGCGCATTCGCGGCGTGATGGGGCACGGCGGCGTGGAAGACTGTGCGAACGCCCAGAATTGTGTCAAAGCCTGTCCAAAGGAAATTCCGTTGACTGAATCGATCGCCGAAGTGAACCGGCAGGCGTGGAAACTGGCGCTGCTCGGGTGGCTAATAGGATAGACTCTCTCTCCGGAAGCCGCAGTCTGGGGGGATTCCATGCGCCGTGCGTTTGCGTTGTTGTGTGTCGGTTTTTGCCTCGGTTTCGCAGCGCTGCTTGTTCGACCTACTTCCGCAGATGACATCGCGGAGCGAGCTCACAAACTTCACTTTTCCTCCATCGTCCTGGACACACACGACGACACCACCCAGCGCTTCTTTTCAAAGGATTTCGACCTCGGCAAGCGCAATCCGGACGGGCACGTGGACATTCCGCGCATGCACGAAGGCGGCATGAACGGCATTTTCTTTTCCATCTGGATTGATGGACGCATCATGGGACCGCCCGCGGTGCAGAAAGCGCTCGACCAGATTGATGCCGTCCACCAGAACGTCGAGAAATATTCAAAGGACATGGTGCTTTGCCTTACTGCTGAAGATGTTCGCCGCGCCCATGCGCAGGGCAAGATTGCCGCGCTGATCGGCATTGAGGGCGGCCACATGATCGGCAACGACATCCGCGTTTTGCGCATGTTCGGGGACCTCGGCGTGCGCTATATGACGCTTTCGCATTTTTACAATGACGAATGGGCGGATTCCTCGACCGATAAGCCTGTTCACAATGGCCTCACGGAGTTCGGCAAGGACGTCGTCCGCGAGATGAACCGGCAGGGAATCCTGGTGGACATTTCGCACGTCTCGGACAAGACATTCTACGATGCGCTGGAGGTCAGCAAAGCGCCGCTCATCGCTTCGCATTCCTCCTGCCGCGCACTTTGCAATCACCCCAGGGACATGTCCGACGACATGATCAAGGCGCTTGCGGCCAAGGGCGGCGTCATCCAGATCAATTATGAGAGGAGCTTCCTCGATCAGACTTATAAGGATGCCTACGACAGAACCGTCGGCGGCGTTGTCAGCAGCTTCGATCAAGAATCAAAGCTCTGCGGGGAAGATACCGAATGCCTCATGCGCAAGATTAAAGAAAGAACAGATCGGCTGACGGCCGAAGGCAAACTGCCGCACGTGAGCTGGGAGAAAATCATCGAGCATATCGATCACGTCGTGAAGCTCGCGGGCCCGGACCACGTGGGCCTTGGCTCCGATTTCGACGGCGCGGACATGCCAGAGGGATTGGAAGATTGTTCGAAACTGCCTAAAATTACAGAAGCGCTGCTCCGAAAAGGCTATTCCGATGATGACATTCGGAAGATTCTCGGTGGCAACACTCTCCGAATCATGGAACAAGCCGAGCGCGTCAGCAGGGAATTGCAGGGACAATCTCAGTAGCTGGCTGTTGGAGAAAAATGCGAGGTGAAATGCTTCGGACCATATTCGTGGCCGGCTTGTGCGTCTCGACCGTTTTTTTGCTGGCGGCGGGCGTGACGGCGGACGACATCTCGGCACGGGCGCGGAAGCTGCATTTCTCTTCGATCGTGGTGGACACGCACGATGACACGACACAGCGTTTTCTGGATGGCAAGTTCGATCTGGGCCCGCGAGACGCTAACGGCAGCATCGACATACCGCGCATGAAGGAAGGCGGACTCAGCGCCATTTTCTTTTCGATATGGATGCCCAGCAAAATTACCGGCCCCGAAGCCGTCAAACGCGCGCTGGTGCAGATTGATGCGGTCCGTGAGCAGATCCGGAAGCATCCCGGCGACCTGGTACTTGCCACGACAGCTGACGAAATTCGCGCAGATCACAAACAAGGCAGAATCGGTGCCCTGATGGGCATCGAAGGCGGCCACATGATCGCGAGCGACCTGGGTGTGCTGCGCAGCTACGCGGCGCTCGGTGTTCGCTACATGACGCTCACGCACAGCGGCAACGATGAGTGGGCCGACTCCTCGACGGACACTCCGGCGCACAACGGCCTGACGGACTTTGGCAAAGAGGTCGTGCGCGAAATGAACCGCCTCGGCGTCATCGTGGATATCTCGCACGTAAGCGACAAAACGTTCTACGACGCCATGGAAGTCAGCAAGGCGCCTTTGTTCGCCTCGCATTCCTCCTGCCGCACGATCTGCGACGCTCCGCGGAATATGACCGACGAGATGATCAAGGCGCTGGCGGCAAAGGGCGGCGTCATCCAGATCAATTACCACGTAGGATTCCTCAGCCAGGAATTTCGCAAAGCATCCACGCCGGAAATCGCCAAGCAGATCGGCGAGGAAGTGAAGAAGCGCTGCGGAGACGATGAGGGCTGCCAATTCATAGAAGGCGACAAAGTGACACGGGAATTCGTCGGACAGGGGAAGCTACCGCGCGTGGACTGGACGAAAATCATCGAACACATCGACCACGCCGTCAAAATAGCGGGAGCTGACCACGTCGGCCTGGGCTCGGATTTCGACGGAGCCAACATGCCCTTTGGTATGGAAGACGCCAGCAAGCTCCCGCAAATCACGGAAGCGCTGCTGCGCAAGGGCTATTCCGAAGGTGACATCAAAAAGATTCTCGGAGAGAATACTCTCCGCGTAATGGCGGAAGTGGAGCGCGTCAGCCGCGAACAGATTTCCGCAACTCAGAAATAACATTTGGAGCACTGGGGAGAGAGGGCAGAGAACATGGCAATGAAGAGAATCGTTTGCTTCGTACTCGCGGGGATCATCGGAATCGGAGCCAAGGCCTCCGCGCAGGCTCCGGCACAATCCGCAGCTAAGCCCCAAGCGGGCGCGGCAGCAAAGCCGGGCACCCAGGCAAAGAGCGGCGCGACCGCTGCGCGCTCTCCCTACGATCGTGCTCTCCTCCGGCCCGCGCTGCTGAAAGCGCAGGCTCCGGCGAGCTATCAGGTGAAATTCACAACCACCCGCGGCGAATTTGTCGTCACCGTCACCCGCGCGTGGGCTCCTGTCGGCGCCGACCGCTTCTACAACCTCGTCAAGCACCACTACTACGACAACGCCAGCTTCTTCCGAGTGGTCCCGGATTTCGTCGTGCAATTCGGCATCAGCGCGTATCCGCCCATTTCCGCCGCCTGGAAGGACACAAACATCAAGGACGACCCCGTTACCCAGAGCAACAAGAAAGGATCCCTTACCTTCGCCACCGCTGGACCCAACACCCGGACCACTCAAATTTTCATCAATCTGAAGGACAACGTCCGCCTGGACAGCATGGGCTTCGCTCCCTTCGGCGTTGTGGACGGCAAGGGAATGAACGTCGTGGAGATGATGTACGACCAGTACGGCGATAATGCGGGGCCGGATCAGGATCAAATCTCCAAGCAGGGGAAACCGTATCTCGACAAGGGCTGGCCAAAACTGGATTCCATCAAGAGCGCGACTCTGGTTGCTCCGGCAGGGGCGGCAGCTGCGAAACCCGCCGCTGCGCCTGCGGCCAAGAAACCCGCCCAATGACGAACGAGCTCGTGGGCAGAGCCCGCGAGGCGGAAGGCGTTTCGTCAGCCCAGCCGATTGCTGCCGGAGTGTACTATCTGGCGGGCGCCGCGCTGCTGATCCATTTTGCTTTCAACGGGCGCTTCGGCTACTTTCGCGACGAGTTGTACTATGCGGCGTGCGGCCAGCATTTTTCCTGGGGCTACGTGGATCACGCGCCGCTTGCGCCCTGGCTTGCGCAGCTCAGCCGTGCGCTGCTCGGAGACTCACTCTTTGCGCTTCGATTCCTGCCAGCTCTTGCTGCGTCCGCGAAAGTCTTACTCGCGGGCTGGATCGCGGCCGAGCTCTGCGGGCGAGGCTTCGCGCAGTTTCTCGCCGCTTTGACAACCTTGATCGCCCCCGTTTATCTCACCTTCGACAATTTCTTCTCGATGAATTCGTTCGAACCTGTTTTTTGGATGGTTTGCGCCGCCATTGTTCTGTGCATCCTGAACGGCGGCGACGCCCGGCTCTGGCTTCTTTTTGGCATCGTCGTCGGTGTGGGCATCCTCAACAAACACTCCATGCTCTTCTTTGGTTCTGGGATTGTCCTCGGACTGCTGTTCACGTCCGGTCGCCGGCACTACACCGCCAGATGGATCTGGGCCGGCGCTGCGATTTCCTTTTTCCTTTTTCTCCCGAATCTCGTCTGGGAGATTCGCAATGGATGGCCGACCATCGCGCTCCTGCGTTCTGTCGTTGGGACCAAGTACGCGGTCGTTTCCTCCTGGGACTTCATCTGGCAGCAAACGTTGCTGACGCATCCGCTTGCCGCTCCGATTTGGCTCGCGGGTTTGTGGTATCTCTTCCGCGACTCGCAAGGGAAGAAGTACGCCGTTCTTGGGTGGGCCTACCTCACGGTCCTGGCCGAAATGCTTGTCCTCCACGGAAAGATTTATTACCTGGCGCCGGCGTACATCATGCTTCTGGCGGCGGGCGCGACGTGGATCGAACTTCGCTTGCTGCCGCGCACCGGAGCATGGCTCAAATACGCGATTGTTGCACCGCTGCTGATCGGCGCGGTGATCGCCGCGCCGCTCGCCATGCCCATGCTTTCCGTGGACGCAACGATTGCTTACGCCCGCTTCTGGGACGTGAAGGCCGTGCGCGTGGAAAACGTCCCGCAAGGTGAGCTCCCGCAACTTTTCGGCGATATGTTCGGCTGGCAGGAACAAGCCGCGGGGGTTGCGTCCGTTTACAATAGTTTGCGTGTTGCGGAGCGAGCGCGCGCAGCAGTGTTGGCCTACAACTATGGCGAGGCGGGCGCCATCGACTATTTCGGCGGGCGCTATGGACTCCCGAAGGCCATCAGCGGTCACAATCAATATGGGCTTTGGGGGCCGCGCAATTACTCGGGTGAAATCGTCGTCGCCATTGGATTCACAGAAACCCGGCTCCGGCAGTTCTTTGCCGAGGTGACCCCGGCCGCAAACGTCTCGCCGCGGTATGCCATGCCTGAGGAAACCAACCTGACCATCTTCGTGTGCCGGCGGCCAAAGTCTTCATTTCAAGACTCTTGGGGGAGTTGGAAGTATCTCAATTAGACGGCCGCGCATGCTCGGTCCATGGCGATTGGGCTTCTCCCCTATACAAAACAAATGATGTCCATGCACATATTTCATGCTTCTAGCGGTTGTTACTCTCGGTCTTGTCGCCGGGGCAGGGAAGCTCTTCGGCTTTTAGTCTGCCGGCACAAAAAAGGCGCAGTGGATACGGGTCGCCTCCTGCCCGTCTCCTACGCCTTGCTTTTTTATACTCTTTTCTCTCCGTGCGCTTCGCTTTAAAACTTTTTCCTCTTACAGCCCGAGCACCGTCACCAACTCCCGCACCGCCGCCGCCGATTTCTGCAGCGCCGCATTTTCTTCCGCGGTCAGCTTGATCTGAATAATTTCCTCGATGCCTTTCGCACCGAGCTTCACAGGAACGCCAACGAAGAGCCCTTTGATTCCGTACTCGCCGTCGAGATACACCGCGCAGGGCAAAATCTTTTTCTTATCCTTCAAAATCGCTTCGACCATCTCGACCGCGGCTGCCGAAGGCGCGTAATACGCCGAGCCCGTCTTCAGCAGATTCACAATCTCCGCTCCGCCTTTGCGCGTGCGCTCCACGATGGCATCAATCCGCTCCTTCGGCAGCAAGTCCGGCAGCGGGATTCCCGCCACCGTCGAATAGCGCGGCAGCGGCACCATATCGTCGCCATGCCCGCCCAGCACGAAGGAGTGCACGTTCTCGACGCTCACCTTGCACTCCCTCGCAACGAACGCGCTCATGCGCGCCGAGTCCAGCACGCCGGCCATACCGATCACACGATGCCGGGGAAATCCGCTCACCTTGAACGCCGCTTGCGCCATCGCGTCCAGTGGATTAGTTACCAGGATGAGGATGCAGTTCGGCGAATGCTTCACGATCTGCTCGACGACCGCTTTCACCACGTCGTAATTGGCCTTCAACAAATCGTCGCGGCTCATTCCTGGTTTGCGCGGGAATCCCGCGGTGATTACCACGATGTCGCTTCCCGCCGTCGCGGCATAGTCACCTGCGGCAGTCGAAATCCCGATCGCGCCCGAATCCGTCCCGGTAATCGGCCCGGACTCCAGCATGTCCAGCGCTTTTCCTGCGGGCGGTCCATCCAAAATGTCGGTCAGCACGACATCCGCGAGCTCCCGATCCACAATCCGCTGTGCGGTGGTCGAGCCCACAAACCCGCCTCCCACAACCGTCACTTTCTTCCGCATTCGATTCCGCTCCTCACCAGTCTCATGGGATCTCAAACATGCAACGATCGTTATCGGGCAGCGACCCTTGTGGATTCCATATTCTCAATGATCGCCGAAGCAAACGCTGACGTTCCCAGTTTTGTCGCGCCCGGCATCAACCGCTCGAGGTCATACGTCACGCGTTTCTGCTGAATCGTCTTTGCGATGCCGTCTTCAATCAGCTTTGCAGCTTCCTTCCATCCCAGAAATTCAAACATCATCGCGCCGGACAGCATCACCGAGCTTGGATTGATCACATCCTTGTCGGCATATTTCGGGGCTGTGCCGTGCGTCGCTTCAAAAATTCCGTAGCCGTCACCGATGTTCGATCCCGGCGCCATGCCCAGCCCGCCCACTTGCGCGGCGCAAGCGTCGGACAAATAGTCGCCGTTGAGATTCGGCGTCGCCAGCACACTGTATTCATCGGCCCGCAGGAGCACCTGCTGGAACACGGAATCCGCGATGCGGTCATTGATCATCAACTTGTTTTTCCACTGGCCCTTGCCATGCGTCGCGTAAATCACATCGAGCGTTTGCTTTACCTCAGCGTAAATGACTTTCTTGAAGGCGTCGGTCGCTTGCTCCAGGCCTGGTTCGATCAACTCCGCATTTTGTTCCAAGGAAAGATTCGGATTTTTGTCGCGATTGTCGAGGATCCAGCTTTCGCGCTCGGTCACGGTCTGCGCGCGAAATTCCTCGCGCGCCAGTTCGTAGCCCCAGTCGCGGAAAGCGCCTTCCGTAAATTTTTGAATGTTTCCTTTGTGCACCAGCGTCACGCTCTTGCGGTTATTCGCGAGCGCGTACTTGATGGCACGGCGCACCAGCCGCTTCGTTCCAAAAGGCGAGATAGGCTTGATGCCCACGCCCGAATCCCACCGGATCTGTTTTTTGCCGTCCTTCAACATTTCATGGTTCAGGAATTCCAGCAGTTTTTTTGCTTCCGGCGTGCCGGACTTCCATTCGATCCCCATGTAAACGTCTTCGGTGTTTTCCCGGAAGATCACCACATCCACCTTTTCCGGGTGTTTTACCGGCGAAGGCACGCCCGCGTAGTACTTCACGGGCCGCTCGCAGGAATACAAATCCAGCGATTGCCGCAGCGCCACGTTCAACGAGCGAATTCCGCCGCCCACCGGTGTCGTCAGCGGCCCTTTGATGGCGATGCGGAAGTCGCGAATGGCTTCCACCGTTTCATCCGGCAACCATTCCTTGAAGGAGTTGAACGCCTTTGCGCCCGCAAACACTTCGAACCAGGCGACGCGACGCTTTCCACCATAGGCGTGCTCAACCGCCGCATCAAATACGCGGCGCGACGCCTTCCAGATGTCCCGGCCTGTCCCGTCGCCTTCGATGAACGGAATCACCGGGGTGTCCGGCACCTGCAACTCGCCGCCGCTGTATCCGATGACTTTGCCTCCGGGGGGAACGGCCTGGCCGTTGTAGAAGCTCTTCATGAGTCTGGGTCCTCCGCGTAATCGGATGGGTACGGCCGCGCTTTGCTTGCTCTGGAGAATTCACCGGCTGCAAGCGGACTTGAAAAGATATCACATCGCGCGCGCAGGCCGAAATTTGGAAAGAACAAAAAGGGGGGGGGCAGGAAGCGCGCGCCCCAGAGAGGAGTGCTACCTATCAGGTAGAGACTAGAACAGGTTCCAGAGGTACTGGTTGTAAACCTCGTGGTGATACTGCACTTCCGTGGCTTTCACAACCGTGCCGAGCAAACGCGGGCAACGGTCCGCGGAGGCTTGCTTCAAATCTGCATAGCGGGCCTTCACGTCCGCGCCCAGAAGCTTCGTTGTCCACTCGGCGTTCCGGAAGTTTTCCATTGCCGTATAGATGTTGTCCGGCAGGAAGCGTTCCGCCTGGCGGAGGTTCTTGATCTTCGCGGTGTCGCCTTCCAGGCCCGTCTTGAAGATCGCGTACATGACCATGTACGGATTCGCGTCGGGCGCAACCGCGCGGACTTCGGTGCGCATGCTCTTATCGTTGCCGATGGGGATGCGGATCATCGCGCCACGGTTGACAGGCGAAGCATTGAGCTGGTTCGGCGCTTCAAAGTGCGGGTCGAGCCGCCGGTACGCATTGACGCTGGCGTTCAGCAGGAGGCAAATGTCGTTCCCGTGCGTCAGGATGCGGTCCACAAACGCCCAGCCCATCTTGCTCAGCTTTTCCTCGCCTTTCGGGTCCCAGAATAGGTTCTTCCCGCCTTTGCTGATCGAAACGTTTGTGTGCATGCCGCTGCCGTTCACGCCCACGACCGGCTTCGGCAGGAAACAGGCCGTAAGCCCCATCCGAGTCGCTACCTGCCGGCAAATCAATTTGTAGAGCTGGATCTGATCCGCCGCGGCCACCACTTCGCCGTAGCCGTAGTTGATTTCGAACTGTGATGGCGCGACCTCGGGATGATCCTTCTCGTTTTGAAAGCCCATGGAGCGCTGCACTTCGGCGGTGGTGTCAATAAACGTGCGCAGCGGGTCGCCCGGCAGGGAGTGGTAATAACCGCCTGTATTGACGTATTCGAACTTGCCTGTCTCGTGGTAGGTGCGTTCCGCGTTTTCACCTTTGAAAAGAAAGCCTTCGATCTCGTTCGCCGCGTTCAGTGTGTAGTCTTCCTTCTTGTGCAGCCCCTCGGCAAATCCCTTGAGCGCGCCGCGGATGTCGGCAGTGTAGGGCGAGCCGTCCTTGTCAATGACCTCGCCGAAAACCAGCACCTTTCCCGGCCCGAACACATCGGCGGGACCCCAATAGAAAGCGGCCCAATCCATCGCCAGGCGCAGGTCGCTTTCGCGCTGCGCGGTAAAGCCCCGGATCGACGACCCATCAAACGTGAGATTGTCCCAGCTCTTGATGAGGAACTTTTTGTCGTAGTCCAGCATGTGCAGGCGGCCTTCGAGGTCGCTGAAGAGCACGGTGACCGCCTTGATGCGCTTCTCGTCAGTGAGATATTTGATCCGCTCTTCCTGGATCTTGTGAGCGGCGACACGATTCTTGCGCTGCTCTTTGGCCTTCAGGTTCAGATGCTCGAGCTCGTCATAGGAAAGAGCAAGGAAATTACGCAGTTCGTTCGACATGAATCTCCTCGATGTGCGATGAATTGAAATCTGGTGATGACTTTTTGGGTGAACAGTGACTGTCCATCGGGCTGTAGGTTATCGCGCCGCTCTTGCGACCGTCAAATCGAAAAATGACGCCAACCAATCGAAAAAATGAATGAGAAGTGCGCAGCGTGCTGCGCCTCCACGAATTAATCGTAATATTCCTGGCCGAGATGGGTGATGAGGTCCTCGCCCATCATCCAGCGGAGGGTGTTCTTGAGCTTCATGGACTGGATGAAGAGATCATGCTCGGGATAGAGCCCTGGAGCTGTCATGGGCGACTTAAAATAGAAGCTGAGCCATTCCTGGATGCCGCGCATGCCGGCGCGCTGCGCGAGATCGAGAAATAGAACCAGGTCCAGCACGATGGGCGCGGCGAGAATCGAATCGCGGCAGAGGAAGTCCACCTTGATCTGCATGGGATAGCCGAGCCAGCCGAAAATGTCGATATTGTCCCAGCCCTCCTTGTTGTCGCCCCGGGGCGGGTAATAGTTGATGCGCACCTTGTGATGCATCTTGCCGTAAAGCTGCGGGTAGAGCTCCGGCTGGAGAATGTATTCGAGCGCGCCGAGTTTCGATTCCTCTTTTGTCTTAAACGAGCCAGGATCTTCGAGGACTTCACCGTCGCGATTGCCCAGAATGTTGGTCGAGAACCAGCCATTGAGGCCCAGCATGCGGGCTTTAAAAGCGGGCGCGAGAACGGTCTTGAGGAGCGTCTGGCCAGTCTTGAAATCTTTTCCGGCGATCGCGACGTTGTGATCCAGAGCAAGCTGCTGAACGGCGGGGATATCCACGGTGAGGTTGGGAGCGCCGTTGGCAAAAGGCACGCCGCTGGTGATACAAGCCCAGGCATAAAGCATCGAAGGCGCGATGGCCGGATGATTCGATTTCATGCCCTCGACAAACTTTTCCGGCGTGGAGTGCACATCCTCCGGCTTGAGGAAAATTTCCGTGGAACCGCACCAGCAAGTCACGATGCGCGAAACGCGCGTCTTCTTGCGGAAATTATCGATGTCTTCCTTGATCTGCAGCGCGAGCTCGTACTTATTCTTGCCCTTCTTGATGTTGGGGCCATTCAGTTTCTTGACGTATTCGGGATCGAAAGCGGCCTTCATGGGCTTGATGCCGGACAGAAAAACTTTCACTTTTTCGAGGTCTTGCGGATTGAGGACTCCGGCGTTGGCGGCTGATTGATAAGCGTTGTCGCGGAAAATATCCCAGCCGCCGAAAACGATGTTTTCGAGCTTCGCCAGAGGAACAAATTTTCTGATCAGCGGCGAACGGCCTTCGGTGCGCTTGCCGAGGCGGACCGTGCCGAGCTGCGTGAGCGAGCCTACGGGTTGCGCCTTGCCTCTCCGCACGAGCTCGACTCCGGCCATGAAAGTCGTGCTGACGGCGCCCATGCCGGGTGTGAGAATTCCAAGTTTCCCCCTGGGCAGCGCAATCTTAGCGGGCTTATCCATCTCTCTCCTTAAAGTGAGCGATCACGGGGTGATCGACAGCAGTGATGTGAACCGGGAGTGAGGCCGCCAGTAGGCGCTCCGCATCCCCAAACAAACCAGTAATGATGCGCGAAGCGCCGCGGATTTGCAAATGAAGGGCAAAGGAACTGACGGTCCCCCGTCGCAAAATCTTTGCCTTTATTTTCTCCCTGCGAACCGCACTCTCGCGGTGAACGCTCTCCCTTGTCCACCAGAAAAGGCCCCAAAATTTGGCGCGTTGGTGTTGTTTACTACGGTATCGGGGTTTTGCCGGGCAAAGGCGTTCACCATTTCGATCCGTGCCGCCCACAAATATCCGCGAAATCCAAATTTTTTCTCCAGCCCAAGATTTAAACTTGCATATCTCGGAAAACGCACCGAGTTTGGCGAGCCGACCAATTGCTGCTGCAGATTTACGACGCTGAAGGGATACCCCGTTCGATACTCGAAAAAGTAGCTCAACTGTACGCCCCATATGTGCGTCGGCGTCCAACCCCACGTCAGTAGCCGGTTGGGCGCATCCCACGCCACCGGCCCCGGCTGCTGTGCGACATAGAAGATGAAACCCAGCGCGGGGTTCAGCACTTCGTCCGAGCGTGCGCGTGATCGGGTATAAGCGCCGTAAACTTCAGTCGTCTCGGAGAAGACATGCCGTATCGAGAACGACACCGAGCGATAGCGGTCCTTTCGGTGATCCTGTAACAGAAAAATGCCTCCGGGTTGCGAGGGTTGCTGATCGACGTAGGCAAATCCGTGGTAGCCATTCCGGGCCAGTAGCTCCAGGCCAACGAGCGTCTTCTTCCCCAATTTCTCCTGCCACCCAGCGCTTGAAATCGTAAAGCGTGGCTGCTGCAAACCGCCGGGAGGAAGCACAAACTGGCTAACCACGGGCCCGAGAACGATCACCTTTCCCGTGTTGTCATAAAAGGCGTCACTCTGCCGCTGGTCGAAGGCCTGCCCAATCAGCGACAAATTCAGCGGCGCATTGTAGATTCCCCAGCCGAGCGATAGTTTCGCGCGGTCATCTCCGAAAGGCAGGACATTACCCGAGAGACGCGGCTCGGCCATTGCGCCCTGCGTAAACCGATCCCAGTCCGCCCGGAAGCCCGCCTGCAGGATGAGCCGCTTCGAAATCGACCAGGTGTCCTGCGCATATCCGCCAAATTGCGTGTTCGAGAGTCGCAGGCTCGCGGGCCCCACAAAAGTGGACTGTCTCACCAGCGTCCCGTCCGCTCGCAGCGCCTGGATCTCCCCGCGCTCCGCAGATTGCGAATAGATCAAGCCTGCCGCGTTGAGCCCTGAAGCAAGCTGATGTGTGCCGTGCCAATGCCGCGAAGCTGCGGTCACGCTGGCTACGGCCTGCAACCGCCGCCCTCGCTGATGCAAATGCTCGAAGAAATTACCGCTCGTCCCGTTGATCAGCAGGATGAACGGCCTCGTACCTTGAGGGGTAAAGTCCAGCACTCCGCTGTCCGCCGCCACGCCAAGTTCGAAGAGCGTGTCGTGTAGCCACACTTGATCTTTCAGCGAAACGAAAGCCCGCCGCTGCTCCGCGGTCAGCGTCGTTGATTGCGGATCGAGCGCGTCCAAGCCGAGGTTCGTGTCGTGCGCCCTGTTATAGAGGAAGCTTGCGTGCAGAATGTGCTTTGGCGTTACGTTGTATTGCAGCCGCAGCAGGTTGTCGCCCGCCCACTCTTCTGATGTGTTGGCCCCCGCCGGTTGCTGCTTGACGACGGCGAAGGTGTGCTGGAGGCTGACCGAGTCGGAAAACCAAAACTGCACACGCTTGATCGGTCCGGAAAATGTAAATCGTGGGTACCAGTTTCCCAGGTGAGCGCCTTCCTTAATGTTGATGCCGGGGATTGGGTTGGTTGTTCCGAACCGCCATCGGTCATCTCCATCGGGAGTTTCCAGACTCAGAATGTTCGCCCCGGCGTGGGCGTAGCCTGCTCCGAAGCGTCCCGTTTGGACTTCCGCCGCTCGGGTTGCATCCACATTGAAGCGCGAAGTCAGTGCTCCGCTCACCGGGTCACCAATCTCAAATCCATCGAGCAGGTACTGCGTCTCTCCCGACCGCGCTCCAGCCACGTGGAGGTTATCCTGATGGTCCTGCACGATCTCTGGCAGGGCAATCAGGCTTTGTTGGAGAACATGTGTGTTCGGCACGGGAATGTCGCGAATGTCCCGCGCGGTGAGCGTCGATCGCTGGGCTGTTTCCTGGGGGTCGATTTGATCCGGCCGGACGGTGACTTGCACCTGCTCATGAAGCTCTTGCGCGTGGTTCAGGGTCAAACTGAGTTCATTGTTCCCGGCGTAAAGAGTGATCGCGTAGTCTGTAAGTAAGAAAAACCCTTCCTTGCGAACTTCTACTTTATACTCTCCGGCAGGAAGACTCTGGAAGTTGAATCGCCCTGCATCGTTCGTCTCTGCTCGATATTCCTGTCCGCCCGGACGTTCAAGCCTGATTTTAGCGGCCCCGACCGGGACGCCATTTTCGTCGAGCACTACTCCGGTACAATCGCTCGAATCCGCGGCTTGAACATCCACGACCGCAAGAATACAGAGAAAAGCGAATACTGCAGCGCATAGACGACCAGAAACCATTCAGGAGTGCTCCCACTGGCTCGCCCTCCATTAAACTACAAATCATTTGCTCTGGTTTTGCTTTCTTGATCCGGCTCGGAATCGGCTCATCGCCGAGTGTCAGTTGAACCGCGTGATTTTCCATAAGGTAATTCCGGAGGCAACCAGGAAAACCAGCATCGCCAAGGAAAGGACCGCAACAGCATTCCAATTCAGCGCGATTTGGGGAACACGTGCCAAAGAAGCGAAGACCACGAAGATGCAGGTAACCGCAATCACCAGCAGCCAATCGATCCACGTCCGCGAATGCTTTCCTTCGACGCCTTGCCTGCCTTCCAGACCCGCCTGCACATAGCTGGCCTCGATGCCGTAGCGCCGCCCTTCGCGTTCGGCCGCTTCGTGCCAGCGCTCATGCTCCTTTGCGGTTGCGGAAGAGAGCGCGATCGCCACCGCGCCTGCCGCCATCAAGGCGGATCCACCAATCACATAGGCGTACAGCGAAGAACTCTTGCCCTGCAATTCGCCGAATACCAGAATGCCCCACGCCAAACCCCACAATTGATTCGTGTTCGAAAGGGGAACCCCGCGGCTGATCCCAACGTACTTCGCGGCGTATTGCTGAAACAAATCTCCGATGACCCAAATAAAGCCGCCCAGCATCAGCCAAAAAAGCACATCCTTCGCGCCCGCCAGTTCGTGCCACAGAACGGCTGGCCCGCCTGTGTAGCTCACGGCGAGCGTCGTCATCATGCCCAGCTCACCGATGGTAAAGAAAGCGATGAAGGAGAGTGGATTCATTCCAGTCAAATAAGCTTTCCGGTAGGGGATGTACATCGTCCCCCAGAGAATCCCGGCTCCCAGCGCCGCGCAGATGCCTTGCGTGGCGTGCACCGCGGGACCTTGATTTGAAGAAGCGATGGCGAGCAGGGTCGCGCCCGCGAACATGACCACCGCGCCTCCCAGCACGCCCAGCCAGCGCACCCAGCCGGCTTGGCGCAATTCGTTGAAAAGAAGAAAACCCCAGAAAATTCCAAGCAGGCTATTGGTGTTCCACAAAGGAAAAGCGATGCTGAGTCCGATGTCGCGAATCGCAAAGATCGTCATCGTATTGGCGACCGCCCAGAGGCATCCCGCAAGTACCGCCCAGACGATCAAATGGGGCGCTTGCCGTACGTCCGCGCCAATGTGCGATGTGCCCCGAATGAGAGCGGGCACGCTCCACCGCGCCAGGAACACGCCCACGACCATGATCAGGGAGATCACGAGCGGAGAGACGCCCACCGTCACCAGCTTTGTGGGCGCTTCGGCAGCGCCCAGCCAGGCGCCCGCGGCAAAGCCGCAAAGTATCCCCACGCCTTGCAGGCTTCGCAAACGGCCAGCCTCTACCGTCGTCAAAACGGTCCCAGAACCCATTTTTCCTTTCACCTCGTCTCAGCGAATCCATCGGAGAGCGATCAAGCCAGCCAACAACACGAGCAAGGGCACCCAAAAGTGGAGATCCTTCAGGATCGGAGTCCACCAGTTCTGCGAATCGCTCTTCGAATTGCGATCAGGCATTGAAGTCTCTCCGGAATGTACCGTCCTGTTCAAAAGAAATCGGCAAGCAATTGAGCTTGGCTAATACTCTGCTTTGCCCACGCTGTCAATCAAAAGCTTGACACTACTGGCAACATAGTGGGATTTTCCAATCCCTCAGAATTCTTGCAATCGAAAGACCGGAGCAATGAAAAAACTGGGAATGGGAGTGATTGGAGTCGGCAGGCTGGGCCAGCACCACGCCGAAAATCTGCGTCGCGCGATTCCCGCAGCGCGGCTCATTGCTGTGGCCGACGCGGATGGTGCGCGCGCGAAGCAAGTGGCTGCCGAGCTCGAAATCGAACATTACTACGCGAATTGGGAGGCGCTTCTCGAGCGAAAGGATATCGACGCCATAGTTGTCGCGGCGCCCTCCCGATTCCACGCGCCGGTGACTCGAGCCGCGGCTGCCACTGGAAAGCACATTTTTTGTGAGAAGCCTCCCGCGCTATCGATGGAAGAAGCGGAAAGCGCCGCAAGCGCAGTTGTCAAGGCAGGTGTCCAATTCCAGATCGGTTTCATGCGCCGATTCGATCCGCCGTATGCCAAAGCCAAAAACTTGATTGCTGCAGGTGATATCGGAGACCCCGTTCTAATCAAATCCATTGGCCGAGATCGCCAGCCGCCACCCCGCACGTTTTTCCAGGAGGGCATCAACGGAACACTCTTCCTCGACGCGATGATTCACGAATTCGACCTTGCAAGATGGCTTATGAAGGACGAAGTCGTCGAAGTTCATTCCTTCGGCAGTGTGCTGTCATGCCCGGAGTTGACGGATTTTCGCGACGTCGATTCGGCCGTGGTGAACTTGCGATTCAGGAGAGGCGGAATCGGCAATGCGGAATGTCATCGAAAGTCGAACTACGGCTACGACATTCGAACAGAAATCATTGGCTCGAAAGGCGCCATCCAGATCGGCTACCTACAGCAAACCGCGCAACTGCTCTTGACGAGTGCCGGCGCCTGTCAAGACGTTGTGGATCACTGGACCGTGCGCTTTGCGGATGCCTATCGCAACGAGGTGCGAGACTTTGTGGACTCCGTTCTCGCCGGAAAACCCACGCGTGTCACGGCACAAGACGGTCTGCGTGCCCTCGCAATCTCGATCGCCGCAGAGCGGTCTTATCACGAGTCTCGCCCGGTCGCTTTGGATGCCAAATAGATGGCGCCGCTCTTCTCGGGATTGTCAGGTGTTCTTTGAAGTACGGCGTAGCTCCACTACCAAGTACGCGACGATGCCGGCATTGGCCAGCACCAGGATGCCTTTCGCAAGACTTGCGTGCTTGGCGAGCTCATAGACTTCGAGCGGGATAAACAACGACGTCGAGACAATCGTAAAATATTCAGCCCAGCGTTTGCGGAGAGCTAGTCCAATCCCCTCGGTGAGAAAAAGAGCGGAATAGAAAAAAGTTCCCACACTGAGCTCCTTGAGCTTGCGAGCGTCAAGAATCGATAGTTTTTCCAATACCCGATGGATGTAATGATTGTGGGGATCGACACGAAGCAGTTCTATCCACCGCTTCGCCTCCGCCGCCACGTCTTTGTGCAGTAGCTTGAGCGCGCCAACGGCCACAACGAGCAGGGCCAGGCCCTTGAAAATCTTAAAGATCGCGATCAGCCAAAGACCCCGCGATTGTGACTCTCGACGCTGCATCGCATTGCTCAAGCCCGGCATTGTACCTCACTGACGGTAGCCCTCCATTCTTCGGCGTTCTACGGGACCTCAGAAACCGTGGCCTCCGCGTTGCACACAGAGAAGTCTATGCACTTATTGCCTGTCAGTGGCATATTGAATTCGGAATGCGGATGTTCTGGATAACGAAAAGATGAGCGGGAGGCGTCATCTGAGTACGATTTTCTCGCCTAAGTTTGACGTGCGGCCCTCCTTGCTGTGGCAGCCGCAACAATTGGAAGCTCTACACTTAGGGTAGACAAAGGAGATATACAGTTGAGACGCCGGATGCCACTGCGCGAACCGATCGAAGTGGCTCTGGAAACGTTGCGGGCGCACAAGCTCCGCTCGTTCCTTATGCTGCTCGGAATCATTCTGTCGGTTTCGACCCTCATCGTGGTTATCGCTTTGATTTCCGGAGTGGACCAGTACATCGCCGACCGCGTGGCCAATCTGGGGTCAAATGTGTTTCTCGTGATGCGATTCCCGATCATCACCGAAGCAGAAGAACTCGTAAAGGCCATGAGGCGCAACAAGCAGATCACGTGGGAGGACTATGAAGCTCTCCGCGACAACTTGAAGCTTCCTTCGCGAGTGGGTGCTGAGTCGTGGACCTCCGGAAAGGTTCGCGCCGGAACACAGAGCATCGAGGACACCAGCATCCGGGGCGTGAGCGCCAATATGGGGGAAATCGACGTAGAAGAACCAGCGGATGGCCGGTACATTTCCGACGGGGACGAGAAGAATCACGCCACGGTTACAATGATCGGTGCCGACCTGGCCACCAAGCTTTTCCCCAACCTGGACCCGGTGGGAAGGGAAGTGCTTATTGACGGGCGGCCGTTTCAAGTAGTCGGTGTGGCAAAATCCATCGGCACGGCATTTGGCCAGTCGAAAGATAATTTCGCCTACATTCCCATTGAAACGTATTTCAAAGTCTACGGCACTCATCTGGATTTTTGGGTCGATATTCAGGCACGCGGGGCGGACTGGATGGAACAGACACAGGATGAGGCGCGCGTCTTGATGCGCGCAAGGCGCCATTTGCCGCCGAATGAGCCGGATGCCTTCGGCATCCTCGACGCAGGCATGCTGATGGGCCTGTGGAAGAATCTGACCGGTGTGATCGCCAAGGCCATGGTTGGTGTGGTCTCAGTATTTCTCGTAATCGGGGGAGTAGTCATCATGAATGTGATGCTGGCCACGGTCACCGAGCGCACGCGCGAAATTGGCATCCGCAAAGCGCTGGGCGCGCGCCGCCGCGACATCCTGTTGCAATTCCTGGTGGAAGCATCCGTAATGGCTGCGGTAGGCGGAGCCATCGGAGTCGGCGTGGCGTACGCCATCTCCGCCATCACCAAAGCGGCCACTTCGGTGCCCATGAGCGTCCCGATTTCCGCGGTCATCATTGCAGAATTAATTTCCGCCGCGGTGGGTTTATTCTTTGGCGTTTATCCGGCGCAGAAAGCAGCACGCTTGGAACCGATTGAAGCGCTGCGCCAGGAAGTTTAGCGGAGAGAGATCGCCATGCGCATGAATATCGGTGAAAACGCGCAGATGGCCTTCACCACCCTGCGCGAGAACAAGGTGCGGTCGTTCCTCACCGTGCTCGGCGTAGTTATCGGAATTACCGCGCTGCTCTCGGTGGTGGCTATTTTGGTAGGTGTCTACGAAGATGTAAATTCTTACCTCACCGATTACGGACCAGAGACGCTGTTTATTTTCCGGTTCGACCCGGGCATTCACACGGGACAACTCAGCCCAGAGGAAAGGGCGCGCAAAACCCTCACGCTCGAAGATGCCGAAGCAATCGGGCAGCTCTGCCCGGCAGTGCGCGCCGTTACGGCAAGCGTGTTTCCGCGCATCGTAGAGGACGGCCCGCCTAACAGACTCGTCACGGCGCGCTATCGTAACAAGGAAGTCGCGGGGATAAATTATTCCGGAACGTTGCCCGCCACCGAACAAGTTTTCAATTCCACCGCGGAACGCGGAAGATTTTTCACCGAGGCCGAAAATCTGCATCGCGCCGACGTTGTCCTCATCGGTCCCGACTTGGCTAAAGCGTTGTACCCGGACGAAGACCCGCTGGGCAAACCTATTCTTGTCGGAGGTGTCACGTACGAAGTCATCGGCGTGCTGGCGCCGCGAAAAGGAAAACTCGTCAAGGACCAGTCTGCCGACAAGGACGTGATGGTGCCATACCGCAGCTATCGAAAACACAACCCGGAGGACGATGAGAACATGATCGGTGCGGTCGCCTATCCCGGGCGCATGCCGGAGGCCGAAGACGAAATACGAGGGGTGTTGCGCCGCCGGAGAAACGTGCCCAACGACAAGGGTGACAATTTCGGCATCTCGAGTGCCACGCAAATCGCCGACGAGTTTCGCCAGATTACCTCTTCGGTGGCTTTGTTGACCTCCGTGGTCAGCTCGATCGGACTGCTGGTGGGTGGCGTCGGCGTCATGAACATCATGCTGATGTCGGTCACCCAGCGCACGCGAGAGATTGGAGTGCGCAAAGCCTTGGGGGCGCGCAGGCGCGACGTCATCTGGCAATTTTTGACTGAGGCCATGGTCCTGACGGGCGCTGGCGGCGTGATTGGCGTGCTGCTTGGGATAGGCATCAGCTTGTTGATTAACGCCCTGGTGCCCAAGCTGCCGTCCGCGGTCCCTCTCTGGTCGGTTGTCGTCGCGGTGGCTGTCTCGATGAGTGTGGGGTTGTTCTTCGGGATCTATCCGGCGGTAATGGCCGCGAGGCTCGATCCTGTGGAAGCCTTGCGTTACGAATAATTTTATGCGTTCCACCGCCAGACTAGCTGCGGCTTAGGCGGATCGAGCCGTCGCCGGTATGAATCGTAAGCGGCTGCCCTCCACCGTTCATCTTCCCGTGAAGCTGTGAAGTGCTGAATGTACCTTCAACCGTCACAGGGATTCCGAGGCTGATGCGGCCGTCGTTCGTGCTGGCGTCAATATTAGCTTGAAGTTCGCCTGGCAGGACGAGGTCCACGCTGCCGTCGCCCGTGTGAATACTCCAGCCGGAGACCAGCTTGGAGCCCGGGAGAACGTGGGCATCAATGCTGCCGTCGCCCGTCTTAATGTTCAGGGCATCGAAGCGGCCGTCAATTTTGATGTGCCCATCTCCCGAAGTGGCGTCGAGCTTGCCATCGACGTTGCGCGCGTCAATGTGGCCATCGCCGGTGCGCAGGCGGACCTCACCCTTTGCGCCTTCGAGAGTGATGCTGCCATCGCCGGTGTCAACGTCCACGTCGCCGTTGACGGCTTCGCATCGCACGGAGCCGTCCCCCGTGTGGATCTTGACTTTGCCATTTACGGGTTGGGTTTGCACGGAGCCGTCGCCCGTATCCACTTGCAGGTCAGCGTCCCGGGGCATGCGGACTTCGATCCGGACATTGCGGTGATTTCCCCCCCAGGAAAAGCCCCAATGTCCGCTGACGCGGGCGCTGAGTTCGACATGATCGCCGTCCTGCCGGGATTCGATGTGGAGATTCTTGTCCAGCTGGTAGCCCACGTAGTCCACGACGAATTCAACCTGCTTGCTGTCCGTCGTGGCAATGCGGACGCTGCCGTCATTGGTGTCCACGCGGACATTGGCGCGGCCAGAGCCAGAGATGGTGTAGGACTTGGTCCATTCCTCGGCCTCGGCCCTAGGGACCATGGCGATCAGTGCCAGCAGGGCGGCCAGAGAGATTCCCATCCGAATGGTGGTTGTCCGCAAGTGGTGCAGATTCATGCTCATAGCCTCCGTTCCGTTTCGGTCGGAACCTGGGATCAGATGGCGTACTAAGCAAATATACGACAGGGAGGGGAGAAAAGTTCACTGTCGGAGAGAGGCAGGGATGGCCGAATCTCGACTCACCGGTGGCCTTTGGCAGCATGTTTTTTGTGCGCAACGCCGGGCTTGGCGCGCAGAGCAGCTAGGAACTGCTCAGTAGGGAGGGTGTTGATGACGTTATGCCTTTCCAGCCAGCCTCGGCGGGCCATGGTGACGCCGTAGCGTATGAAAGAGAGGTTCGCGGTGTTGTGGGAATCCGTGGAGATGACGACTTTGACGCCGCGGTCTTTGCACATGCGCAGGTGAACGTCCTTGAGGTCGAGGCGGTCGGGGTAGGAGTTGCATTCCATGGCGACACCATGTTTTGCGCAAGCTTCGAGAATTTTTTCCATGTCGTAGTCGAAGGGGTCGCGGCGGAGGAGGAGCCGGCCGGTAGGATGGGCGATGATTTGCGTGTAGGGATTTTCGATGGCGGCCAGCAGGCGATCCGTCATGGCCGCGCGGTCCAGATTCATATAGGAGTGAACCGAGCACACCACCACGTCCAACTGGGCGAGGATGTCGCCGGAATAGTCGAGCGAGCCGTCTTTGAGGATGTCCACTTCGGCGCCGGCCAGGACGCGGATGCCCAAGCCCTTGTCATTTGCGGCGTGAATCTTCTTGATGTGTGCGGCCATGCGCTTTTCGTCGAGCCCGTTGGCCACGGTGACAGCCTTCGAGTGATCCGTGATGGCGATGTACTGGTGGCCCAGCTTGCGGGCGGCTTCCGCCATCTCCTCGATGGAATTCTTACCGTCGCTCGCCGTCGTATGCATCTGGAGGTCGCCTTTGATGTCTTCGAGCTTCAGAAGATGCGGCAGCTTGTGCTTTTCTGCGGCTTCGATTTCCCCGGTGTTTTCGCGAAGCTCGGGCGGGATGTAGTCGAGCTTGAGTTTCGCGTAGATTTCTGCCTCCGTACGGCGCGCGACGGGCCTCTCTCCCTTCAAGGTGGCCAGGGCGTACTCATTCAGCGTGTAGCCCATGTCGTTGGCGCGGCCGCGAAGCGTGACGTTGTGTTCTTTCGAGCCGGTGAAGTAGAGCAGGGCAGCGCCGAAGCTTTCTTTCTTCAGCAGGCGAACGTCCACTTGCAGGCCATTTCCCAGCATGAAGCTCACTTTGTTTTCGCCGTGGGCCAGCGTCTGGTCGATGCCCGGGAAGGCGAGAATGTGCTTCGCCAGTGCGTCCACTTGTTTTTGCGAAGTGTGGCCATCGGCAAGCGAGACAAGGAGATCAAGGTCGCCGACAGTTTCTTTCCCGCGACGCAGCGAACCGGCCGGAGTGACGGAGTCGATGGCCTTGTCCGCTTTTTCGATGTGGGCGACGATCGCGAGCGCGGCGGTTTCGGCATCGTTGATGTGGAAGCGGCCGGAAGACTTCTTGAAAACTTCGACCCCTTTGAGGATGTTCTGTTCGCTCTTTTCGCCGAAGCCGGGAAGGTCGCGGAGCTTGCCGGACATGGCGAGTTTTTCAACGTCCGCCACGGTGCCGGCCTTGAAGTTGGACCAAAGAAACGCCACCTTCTTCGGGCCGAGAGACTGGAGTTGCAGGAGGTCCAGGATCGTCGCCGGGTATTTCTTCAGAAGTTTTTTGCGGAGAGCATAGTCGCCGGTCTTAACGATTTCTTGAAGATGCTCGACCATGCGGTCGCCGATTCCGGGGAGCTCTTTGAGTTTTTCCGGTTCCATGACAAGTTGCTCGATAGATTCGGGCAGGCTGTCAATCAGTTCGGCGGCTTTTTCGTAGCTGCGGTAGCGGCCAATGATGGCGCCGTCGATCTCGAGGAGTTGAGCAGTTTCGCGGAGGATACGGGCGATCTGTTTGTTGTCCATGGTGGAAAGATTATATGCCCGGCGGGAGAGAATTGATGAACGTGAGGAATGTGCCTCCCTTGCCTCCGTAATTAAAAAGGGCCGGCAGGGGAACGCCCTCTGCCGGCCGGATAAGTTCCAGTTCGTTCAGCCCGCCGCTTTGGCGACATTGGAAGCCTGGGGACCTTTAGGTCCCTGGACTATCTCAAATTCGACAGGATCTCCTTCCTGCAAAGTGCGGTAGCCATCGCCCACTATGGCCGAATAGTGCACAAATACATCTGGTCCGTCATCTCTCCCGATAAACCCATAACCTTTAGAGTTATTGAACCACTTTATATTTCCTTGCACTTGCATGAACCTCCTCACGAAAACTCATTAGTTTCCGACCACGACGCTGAAAAAAATCGAGCGTCACCACGAGCATATTTTCGGCGAGTGTACCAGAACGGTAAGTCCGGTCAATAGAGTAATTGGTGTTTTTTGTTGGAAAATGAAGGAAATTTCACATACAAAATCGATTCACGCTCGGTGCCGTCTCGAATCCGGCTTTTGAGAGAGGTACGAAAAATAGTAGAGCAGACCGGCAATAGTTTTGGCGTCGCGGAGTTTTCCACGGCGAATCATGTGTTTCAGCCGAGTGTAAGTGAAGGCGCGTGAAATAATTTTCTCGTCTATCTCTGGGCGCGCTTCTCCACTCGTAAGCTCCTGAGCGAGGAGAATATACATGCGTTCCTCAAGAAATCCTGGGGTCGGAAAAAGGTCCAGAAAGACGCGGAACTTCCCAGCGCGGTAGCCGGTTTCCTCGATAAGCTCGCGGGCAGCGGCCCGACGGGGACTTTCGCCCGGCTCCATGCGCCCGGCCACTAGCTCCCACAGGAACTGGCGGGTGGCATGCCGGTACTGCCGGATGAGGAGGATGCGCCCGTCCGGGAGTACTGGTAGGACAACGACGGACCCAGGATGGGTGATTACTTCACGGGTCGTGCGGATGCCCCCGGGTTCCAAGACTTCATCGCGGCGCACACCGAAAACTGGACCTTTGTAAATAACCTTACTGCGCAAGATCCTGGCATGGGTGGATTTTTTGTTGGACATGTTTCCTCGGAAAAGTTCGGAGATATCTTAGCCGATGACGGCAAAACAGCACAGACAGCAATGCATTCCGCGAACAATTGCCACGAACGCAGCGCGCGCCTATACTCAAGGCAAGCATCGGATTTAAGACGGTAGATTCGCGGATGAAGTTTGGCAGAATACTGAGCAAAGAAGATGGCGCTTAATACGATCATTGTGGATGATGAAAAACCCGCGCGGGAAGAGCTAGCCTTTTTGCTGAAAGGATTTCCAGAAATCAATGTGATCGGGCAGGGGAAGAACGGAGTGGAAGCCGTTGCGTTGATCAAGGAGCACGCGCCGGATCTGGTGTTTCTGGATGTACAGATGCCGGGGCTGGATGGATTTGGCGTGCTAAAGAAACTAGTCGAACGCAAGCTGAAAGTGCCGCACGTGGTGTTTGCGACGGCGTTTGATCACTACGCGGTGCAGGCATTTGACGTGAACGCCGTGGACTACGTGCTGAAGCCGTTCGACAAGGGGCGCATTGCGAAAGCCATCACGCGGGCGCGAAAGATGCTGGACACGCAGACTTCGACGACGGAACGGCTGGAACAACTGTTGAATCAACTGGGCTCGGCGAAACAAGCGGCTCAGCCCGTGAAGCTGCTGGTGCAATCGCAGCAGCGGCTATTGCTCGTGGACGCGGAGGATATGCTCTTCGCGACCATCGATAGTGGATCGATTTCCGTGATCGCGCGGGATACGGAAGGAAGGTCGAATTACCGGACGCTCGAAGAATTGCACGCGGCGCTGGACTCGGAGTCGTTCTGGCGGCCGCACCGCTCGTATCTGGTGAACGTTCATCACATCAAGGAAGTCGTGCCATGGTTCAAGTCCAGCTACATGCTGAAGATGAGCGACAAGAAGCGCACCGAAATTCCCGTGAGCCGCGGGCAGACAAAGCGCCTGCACGAATTGTTCAAACTCTAAGTCACAGCCTGAAGACGAGCTAAGCAGGGCACAGCGCGCCGCGGCGGGCGTCCTTACAGGCGACATTGAAGCTGTGTTAGCATCGTGTGTACACTCCGTGTACACCTGACACGATGGATTTTTCGCTCACTGACCAACAAAAACTGATTCGCGATACCGTCCGCCAATTCATGGAGGCCGAGGTGCGGCCGGGCGTGCGGCAGCGCGACCGCGAAGGGCGATTTCCCACCGAAGAGATCAAAAAGCTGGCGGAACTCGGCTGCTGCGGGATGATGACTCCCGAAGAATGGGGCGGCCCGGGACTGGATACGGTTTCGTTTGTATTGATGATGGAAGAAGTGGCGCGCGTGGATGCGGCGATGGCCACTTCGCTGGGGGTAACGAATTCGGCGGTACAAGTGCCCCTGCTCGGCTTTGGCACCGAGGCGCAGAAGAAGAAATATTTGAGTCGCATGGCGAGAGGAGAAATTCTTGGCGCGTTTTGCCTGACGGAGCCGCAAGCCGGTTCGGATGCTGCGGGAATTCAAGCGCGTGCCGTTCGTCAAGGCGGCGTTTACCGGCTGGGCGGAACGAAGACGTGGGTGACCAACGGCAGCGTGGCCGGCGTCTTCATCGTTTTTGCGAAGACCGACCCGGACGCGAGCGGGAAGGGCATCACCGCGTTTCTGGTAGAGCCGGGATTTAAGGGATTTCGCGTGGGGCGTCATGAGGAGAAGATGGGGCAACTGTCTTCGCCGTCGGTGGAGATTGTGCTGAATGATTGTGAAGCGCCGGCGGAAAATCGATTGGGGGAAGAAGGGCAGGGATTGAAGATTGCGCTCGGCACGTTGGACGGCGGGCGAATTGGAATCGGTGCGCTGGCCGTGGGGCTGGCACAGGGGGCGCTCGACGAATCTGTAAAGTATGCGAAGCAGCGGCGGGCGTTCGGGAAGACGATCGGCGAGTTTCAGGCGATTCAGTGGATGCTGGCGGACATGCAGACGGAAATCGAAGCGGCGCGCGGGCTGGTGTACTACGCGGCGTGGCTGAAGGATGCGGGCAAGCGGCTGGGTTCGATGGCGTCGAAAGCGAAGCTGTATGCCAGCGAGATGGTGAACCGCGTGGTGTATAAGGCGGTGCAGGTGCATGGGAGTGTGGGCTACTCGCGGGAAACGGATGTGGAACGGATGTACCGGGATGCGCGGGTGATCACGATTTATGAGGGGACCAGCGAGGTGCAGAGGATCATCATCGCCAGGGAACTGCTGGAGACGGCGGCGAAAGCACACGGCGTAAGCTAGGGTCTACGGGCTGTGGCAAAAAGTGGAATAGGGACGCCCCCCTATGTTTTTGTAAGAGCGGATTCTAAAAGACTTACGGGAGGGGTTGTTCGTAAGAGCGGATTCTAAAGAACTTACAAAAACATGATTTCCCACGAATTTGTAAGAGCGGAAAATAAAGGACTTAGAGCGCAGACTTGGCGGCGGATTCGCTTCAATGAGGTTGGCAGACAGGGTTAGACGCATCACGGGGCACTTTTGTTTGACAGCGGGGGAAGAACGCAGGAAAACTTAGATGTGATAGTACCAAAGAAGTGAATGGCAGTCAAGGTAAATTGCGGAGCCGAAAAGCAAGAGTTTTGACCCAAAGGGCCACAGGGAAGAGGAGCGGAGATTGGGAATAGAGACTCAGGTGAAGAAACGGGTGGTGAGCGGGATGCGGCCGACGGGGCGGCTGCACATCGGGCATTATTTCGGCGCATTGCAGAATTGGGTGCGGCTGCAGAATGATCCGGAGTATGAGTGCTTCTACTTCATTGCGGATTGGCATGCGCTGACGAGCGATTACGCTGACACCTCTGCAATTGCAGAAAACACGCTGCAGATCATGACGGATTATCTGGCGGCGGGACTCGACCCGGAAAAGAGCGTGATTTTTCAGCAGTCGTTGGTGCCGGAACATGCGGAATTGCATTTGCTGCTGTCGATGGTGACGCCATTGGGGTGGCTGGAGCGAGTGCCGACGTACAAAGAGGCGTTGGAGAACGTCAAGGACAAGGATCTACACACCTACGGGTTTCTTGGATATCCGACGCTGCAGACGGCGGATATTGTGATTTATAGCGAAGAGGGCGTCCCACTTTATGTGCCTGTCGGAGAGGATCAGGTCTCGCATGTAGAGATTTCGCGTGAAATCGTGCGGCGATTCGATTTTTTCAACGCTGGGAAGATACGTGGTGGCCTAACGGAGCGGCAGTGGAAAGATGCGTTAGATCTCGTGGCGCGTAACCTGCCACCAGGACACTACGAAGGCTCCACCGGCAGCGAGCCTGTCGTTCTCCTCTCGAAGGCTCGCAGTGAATTAGGTCTCGAAAGGTATTTGGACATGATCCGGAGTAATCCAGAGTACTTTACGTCACCGGACTTGTTGATGCCTCCCTCGGTGATGCTGACGAAGACACCGAAGATACCGGGGTTGGATGGGCGGAAGATGTCGAAGAGTTATGGGAATGCGATTACGTTGAGCGAGAGCGACTCGGACATACGGGCGAAGACGAAGGTGATGATGACGGACCCGGCGCGGAAGCGGCGGACGGATCCGGGAAATCCGGACGTGTGTCCGGTGTATGACTGGCATAAACTGTTCTCAACGCGGGAGACGCTGGATTGGTCGGCACACGGCTGCCGAACGGCGGAAATTGGGTGCATCGAGTGCAAGGCGAAGATGGCGGATCATTTGATTGAGTGGATCACGCCGGTGCGGGAGCGGCGCGTGGAGTATGAGAAGCATCCGAAGAGGGTGCTGGAGATTTTAGACGAAGGATCGAAGAAGGCGCGGGTGGTGGCGCGGGGGACGATGGAGCGGGTGAGAGAAGCGGTGTTTGGGTGGGAGAAGAAGAGGAAAGAGATTGATGGTTCGGCGGGGAGCGCAAAGGCATAAGAAAAAAGGAACGGAATTTAACGCCCCGACCGTGTCGGGGCTGGCGCCGGGCGCGGAGTGCGCAGAGCAGAGTAAAGAGCACAGTAGATTCCTCGCTTCGCTCGGAATGACAATGTTGGGGTGGGGCGGACAAGAAGAAAAAGAACCGGTCTAAAGACCGGCCACTACAGGGAAACAGCGGCCCGCTTCGGAAAGCGGCCGCTACAAAGGCGAGAAGGAAGAGTGGCGAGTGGCGGAACGAAGAAAAGAGCGAGAAGCAGATTCCTCGCTTCGCTCGGAATGACAGTGTAAGGGCATAACGAATGGCGACGCCGTACAAGATAACGATACCGATGTATGAGGGGCCGCTGGACCTGCTGCTGGATTTGATCCGCAAGCAGGAGATGAATATCCACGACATTCAGATTGCGAAGATCACATCGCAATACCTGGAGTATCTGCACAAGCTGGAAGAGCTGAACGTGGACGTGTCGGCGGACTTCATCTACATGGCGGCGACGCTGATTTACATCAAGAGCAAGATGCTGCTGCCGCCGGACCCGCTGGCGGGGCCGGAAGATCTGGCCGACCCGCGGGCGGAGCTGGTGCACCGGCTGGTGGAGCACGAAAAGTTCAAGAACGCGGCGCAGCTTTTGTACCAGAAGCAGCAGATCGAAGAGAACGTATGGTCGAAGCCGGACAAGTCGCTCTATCACGACGAAGGAACCGAGGGCGAGCTTGTTGTTTCGCTGATGGATTTGATCAAGGTGTTCCAGCAGGTGCTGGAGCGGAAGAAAGAAGTTTCGCGGATCGAGCTGCAGCACGAGCAGTTCACCGTCGCGCAGATGATGGCGCAGATCCGGGCGCAGATCCTGGCGAGCGAAGCGAACACGGTGAATTTGATAGCGTTTTTTGAGGCGTGCGCTTCACGGCACGCGATGATCGTGGCGTTTCTGGCGGTGCTGGAGATGGTGAAGTTGCAGGCCATCGCCATGTCGCAGGAGAAACAGTTCGGAGAGATTGTGCTGCGAAAGCATAAGATGTTTGACGCGGTGTTTGATGAGAGCGGGGCGATACGGCAAATCGACGAAGAATACAAATGAAGATGCCGGGCTCCCGACAGGAGTCGGGATAAATTCCGCCCGGCGCTATAAAGAGAGTCTATGACGAACGAAGAGAGAAGAGCGGCGCTGGAAGCGATTATTTACGCGGCAGACGAGCCGGCGACGATCGAGCAACTGGCCGGCGCGCTAGGCGAAGAGAAGCTGGTAGTGCAGGCGGCGCTGGACGAACTCGTTGCGAGTTACGCGGCCGAAGAGCGCGGGATTGAAATCCGCGCGGTGGCGGGCGGCTACAAAATGTATACGAAGCCGCAGCAGCACGATGTGGTCCGGCGGTTCATCAAGAGTCTGCGGCCGCCGCTGCGGCTGACGATGCCGGCGCTGGAGACGCTGGCGGTGATTGCGTACAAGCAGCCGGCGACGGGACCAGAGATTGGAGAAATTCGCGGAGTGAATACTTCGGGCGTGCTGAAGACCCTGCTGGACAAGCGGATGATTGTGACGGCGGGGCGGAAGGATGTGATTGGGCGGCCGATTCTGTATAAAACGTCGAAAGAATTTTTGATGCGGTTCGGGTTGAGCGACCTGGATGAGCTGCCGAGCCTGAAGGAGTTTGAAGCGCTGGCCAGGGAAGCGCTCGGCGGCGATGAGGGAATGGCGCCGGCGGAAACGGAATCCACCAACGAGGCGAGGATCGGAGAGATGAAGCCGGAGAGTTCAGCGAGCGCGGAGATGGAAGCGCGCGAGGAACTGCTGGAAGAGACAGCGGCGAACAATGAAGGCATGCCGGAAGCGGCGAGCGATGAGTCGCAGAAGGCGGCAGCGGCGGGGGAATAAAGAAGGACTTTCCAACCGGACATAGATCGTCAGGGCATCCAAGACAATTTCATGCAGGAAAGATTGCAGAAGATTATTGCGCGGGCGGGGATTGCTTCGCGGCGGCACGCGGAGCAACTGATCCTGAGCGGACAGGTACGCGTGAACGGACAGATTGTGAGGGAGCTGGGCACGAAAGCGGATGCGGCGGCGGACCGGATCGAGGCGGCAGGGCAAGTTGTGCGGGCGGAAGAGCGGCATGTGTACCTGGTGCTGAACAAACCGCCGGAAGTGGTGGCGACGATGGCGGATCCCGAGGGACGCAAGACGCTGCGAAATTGTTTGCGGGGACTCGCTGAACGCGTTTACCCGGTGGGGCGATTGGATTACGCGGCGGCAGGGCTGGTGTTCCTGACGAATGATGGCGACCTGGCGGCGGAGATGCTGCGCGATTGGGGGAATCTGCCGCAGGTGTATCAGGTGAAAGTGAAAGGGCGGTTGACGGCGGAAGATTTGGCGCGGCTGGGGAAAGAAACGGGCGCGCGAATGCGGATGATCCGGCAGCCGGACGCGACGCGGGGGCTGCGGGGAAGCCGCGGCGGGCAAGTGGGGAATTTCTGGTATGAAGCGACGCTGAGGGATTCGAAGAGGGATGTGCTGCGGCGGGCGCTCTTCGCGGAGCAACATCCGGTGGAGAAACTGAAGCGGATTGGATTGGGGCCGTTAAATTTGGAAGGCCTCCCGCCGGGACGATACCGGCTGCTCGAAGAAAAAGAAGTGGACGGGCTGCGGAAGGCATTGGAAGCAAAGCCAAAACGGGTAGCACGATGAGAGTCTTGCTGCCGGAAGGCGCGAAGGCCAGCGCCGATCCCATTCTTGAAATTTTGCGCAGCTACCGGACGATTGCTGTGGTGGGGCTGTCTTCAAATGCGGCAAGACCGAGCCATGGCGTGGCGCAATACATAAAATCAGTCGGCTACCGGATAATTCCGGTGAATCCCAATGAGAAGGAAGTGCTCGGGGAGAAGAGTTACGCGCGGCTGGAGGACGTGCTGGAGAAGATCGAAATCGTGGACATTTTCCGCCGGGCGGAGGAGGTGCCGGCGGTGGTGGAGAGCGCGATTCGCGTGGGAGCGAAAGTCATGTGGATGCAGCTGGGGATTGAGAATGCAGGAGCGGCGGAGAAGGCGCGGGCGGCGGGGCTAATGGTTGTCGAGGATGCGTGTATTTACGTGGAGCATAAAAAGCGCGCGCGATTGTTGATGGGCTGAATTGGTGCAGAATTGAGGAAAGAGCCGGACTGAAGACCGGCCTCTGCAAAGGCAAAAGAAGATTGAAAATGGCCCGCGCGGCGATGCTGCGCGGGCCGAATTGTTTTTTGCGTGGAGAGACCGCCCTCGCTCGATCATTGCGTATTGCAAGCACGATAGGTTGAGATCCTTCGGCTCCGGCAGCAAGCGCCGGAGCCGAAGGATGACACCTAAATGGGGGACTTCGGTAAATTGTCAACGCTGGGGGAGGGGGAAGACGAGGAGGTTGCGCTTGCCGGGGGCGACAACGGTGAGGAAGCGGCCGTCGGGGGAGATGGCGAAGTCGCGGAAGGTGAGGCCGTGGAGGATGGGTGTGGGAATGGGCTGGCTCACGGGGATGTTCTGGTTTGGGGTGTTGGCCGGTACGGTCGAGAAGGGAGGGAGATCGATCCAGACCAGGTCGCCGGATTTTTTTTCGATGGCGCGTTTCAGGAGGATACGGGTTTCGTCGGCGGACCATTGAAACAAACCGAGACCAATACGCACGCGGGCGACGCGATTCGGTGCAGTCAGGTCGCGCACCTCAAGAACTTCCTTGTCAATGTAGTAGGCGACTGTTTTTGCGCTGGGGGAAACGGAGATGCCGCCTTCGTAGCCGTCGAGGGTGGCGAGTTCTTTGTCGTCCTGGGCGAGGAGGTCGAGCCGCTGGAGGCGCGGCGGGCCGGAAAGATTGCGGTCGCGCTCGACGGCAATGGCAATGTTGGTGCGCGGGATGTAGTCCACGTCAAGGAACGTGCGGCCGTCGAACGCGGGGCCAACGGGGCCCGTCGCAATGTTGATGTATTTGAAGGAAAAGAGAACATGGGGCTTCACGACCTCGGTGAGATAGATGATGGTGGAATTGTCGAGGAGCCAACAGGCATTGGAGGAATCCTTGATGACGCTGTCGAGGCCGCCGAGGCGGATTTCTTTGCCGTTGTCCTCGAGGACCAGGGTCATGAAAGCGTCTTCGGTTTTGCCGGTTTCGTCGACGACGGAAGTGGTGAATAGCAGGGCGAGGATGAGGCGGCCGTTGGGCGACCAGCGGTACGAGCCGACCAGGTAAGTGAAGGGGGCATTGCCGCGGATGAATTTTTCCCCTGCGAGGAGACGATGGCGCTTGCCGTTGAGGTCCTGGAGCCAGATGTCGTCGCGCTGGAGATCGTAGAGCTTGGTTTTGAAGAGGCGGCGGACGGAATAGATGATGCGGCCGTCGGGAGCGTAAGCGAAGCCGGTAATGTCTTCGTCGATGGATTGGAGAGGCTTGTCGAGATTGATGTTTTGGGCGCGTGAGGGAGAAAGAGAGCAACAGCCGACCGTGGCGCAGACGAGCGCGCACAAACGGCGAAGCCAGCGGAAACGGCTAC
>Ga0209118_1000103_pt1 | contig 59374 bp, 48 predicted proteins | sample BlaSpr_A8_Ref_M1_FD_187988 | JGI IMG/M metagenome (GOLD analysis project Ga0209118, IMG submission 187988) | Forest soil microbial communities from Thunder Bay, Ontario, Canada - Black Spruce, Ontario site 2_A8_Ref_M1 (SPAdes) (version 2) | ecosystem: Environmental > Terrestrial > Soil > Boreal... | reverse complement strand
ACGGCCCTCTGAGCTTGGGAGATTCCACGCTGCAAATCGCAACCAAACGCGATGAAGGAAAAGACAGCGGCTATGAACTACTTTTCGACCCGGCTGACAACCAAGATCTGAAACACCTCATCGAGCAATTAGACACCCGGCAGTGGGAGAGAAAGAACGCGCAGATGACTCCCACTCTCGAAACAAAGCCCGATATCGAACGACGCGAGACTACTGCAACTGTCGCAACGCACCAGCCCGGAAGTGCGGCTGTCGAGATTCACGACAAAATTTCAGGTACTGATGTCCGCAAGTTGCTTGGCGGGGGAGAGTTGCCCGCAGGTCTCCAGGCCGCACTGAAAAAAATGGGGCCGGATGCGCTCGTTAAAGATGCTCAAACCGATAGCGGCGTTTACCGGGGCGCCGTGATCGGTGAAACCGACAAAAAGCTCATCCAACAAATCACTTCGCGCACCGTGGTTCTCCATCCGAAAGACCTCCTCGACAAACTCCCATCAGTCGGCGACAACGTGCGCATCGGCTACACCAACAACAGCGCCCGAGTCCTCTCCGTCAAGGAAAGGAGCAAAGCGCAGGAGTTGGGACGGTGAAGCAGTTAAGCGTTTACCGAAAACCGAAAGATCCCGGCTACGTCGGTGGTTTCTATTGGCCCCCAACGATTGTCGGTTTCATCGGGCTTTTCTTGACGAACGTCGTTGCCACGCAGTTTGTCGCCTGGCGATTTGAGTTTCAGCCCGCACTTGGCCCCGCCTTGACTCGCATCGGGTCGTTTTCACTCTACGCCCCTTATAAATGGCTCGTCTGGGTGTGGACAGAGGCGGGCACGTCGGATATTCGAATTAAGCTTCCACTCCTAATCGGAGCAGGCATCATTGTGGGCGGGTCCTTCGCCTCCGGGGCACTCTTCTTCCTCCTCAATCTGGCGCATACAAAGGCACTCTCGAAGAATACCGAGGACCTACACGGTTCGGCGCGGTGGGCCACCAAAGCCGATATCGAGGAAACCAATCTCATCCAGGCACGGCGGGGCGTCTATGTCGGAGGCTGGTACGAACAGTCCATCAAACACCTCCACTACTTGCGCCACAACGGCCCGGAACACATCCTCGCGTTTGCTCCGACCCGGAGCGGCAAGGGCGTGGGCATCGTTATCCCGACCCTGCTGGCGTGGGCAGAGAGCGCTGTGGTGTACGACATCAAAGGGGAGAACTGGGCCAAAACCGCTGGATTCCGCAGCCAGGCCGGACAAGTCTGTTTCAAATTTGCTCCCGTGGAACCTGACCAATCTTCTCGATTTAATCCTCTGGCGGAAATCCGGCTCTTCACCGAACGCGACGTTTCCGATGCGCAAAACATTGCGGACATGCTCGTCCGCTCGGACGAAGACAAACCAGAGGATCGCTACTGGCAGGAAGCCGCAGCCTCCATCACGACGGGGATGATCCTGCACGCGTGTTATGCCGCGCTGCTAGAAGGTCGTCAAGCTTCCCTCAGTCTGCTCGGCGGCGTCTTTACGCGGCCCGGCTTTACCTTCCGCGAAACTCTCACCGAGCTTCTCACCTACACGCATGACAAAAACAACGCACATAACTGGCGGCTTCCCACCGGCGAAGCGACATGCACGCATCCCGTCGTGAGAGAGAAAGCACAGGAAATGCTCGATAAGGAGGATAGGGATTTCTCGAGCGTCTTATCCACAGCGAAAACGGCATTGACGCTGTATAGCGATCCTCTTGTTAGCCGTGCCACTTGCGCGAGTGACTTTACGATTCAAGACCTCGTGAATCACGAGCGGCCAGTGTCGCTCTACCTGGTTGTGCCTCCGAGCGACAAGATTCGGCTTCGTCCGCTCATGCGCCTCATCTTCACCATGATTGTTAACCGGCTCACCGAAAAGCTCGACTTTCACGGTTCCGAGCAACTCCGCAACAAACATCGTTTGCTCTTCCTGATTGACGAATTCCCCTCCCTAAAGCGGATGGAGATTTTCGCGGACGCGCTTTCCTACATGGCGGGGTACGGCCTAAAGGCATACCTCATCACACAGGACATTCGCCAAATCGTGGACGAATACGGGCCCAATGAAAGCATCGTCAGTAACTGCCAAGTTCGCATTGCTTTTGCGCCCAACCAGTACGAGACCGCGGAACTCCTTAGCAAAATGACCGGGACGCAGACGATTCGGAAAGCCTCCTTCAATTTCTCTGGCTCGCGCATGTCACCCGTCCTCGACCGCATCAGCACGCACATGGACGAGATCGAGCGCCCGCTCATGACCCCCGACGAGATCATGCGCTTGCGGCCTCCGAAAAAGGAGCAAAGGGGCGATCAGGAAAAAATCATCGCGCCCGGCGACATGCTCATCTTTGTTTCTGGGCACCACCCCATCTACGGCAAACAGATGCTTTACTTCTTTGACCCAATCCTGCGGTCCCGCGTAGAAATTCCGCCTCCGACCAAGTGTTACTCGATTCTCGACGGAGTTCTTTCGCCTCAGCAGCCACTCCAGAAGCCTGCTCTGCCGTCGAAGCCAACATCTGGACCACGTACGCACTGCCGGTTGCCGGCTTCATCTCGCGGCCCTGCCACAGACCCGCCAATCAAGCAACCTCCACCACCCACAGGTTCTGCGCTTCAGCCATCCCCTGGTTTGTTGGAACGCTTGGATTTGACTACGGAGAGGTAGGCAATGCAGGAGAATCGTTTTCAACTGGCTGGTTATCTCGCTGCGAAACCCACGTTGCGCTATTTGCCGTCCTCCATGCCAGTCGCCAATGCTCGGCTTGGACAGACCTATCGGTTTACGCGCAAGGAGATTCCCGCTGAGCACACCAATTGGTTCAGCCTGGTCTTCTATGGGGATTTGGCGATCCTTGCGACCGAACTTGAGAAAGGCACCAACCTTTACGTCGATGGAACCTTCGACCAACGGCCTTTCGTCGGGAAGGACAAATACACGCGCTATGTCTATGAAGTCACAGTGCACAAATTCTTCGTCGTTGGTGGCGCGGAGCAAGAATCACCAGTTCCGCCCAAACCGCACGCCACGCTACCGAACGAGGTCATGACCGATGGCGCTCCGTCTATCGAATCCTCTGAAACTCAAGATATCTGGCTCTTATGAACTACACCAACGACTCCGCCGCGCAGTTTTCTGGGCCTGCCTGCTGGCATCTCCTTTCTTTCTCGGGCTTATTGCGGGCTGGGTTTTCGGCATCCGCCTTAATCTTACTCCCTCGCTACCGCTTGGCTTCTACATCACCAGCCATTCGTCAAAGACAATACTTCTTGAGTTCTGCCCGCAAGGAAACGCGGCCTATATCTCGCTCATCCGTCAATATCGCACCGCAGGGGCTTGCCCGGATGGCGGAGCGCCGCTTCTCAAACCAGGCGTCGCATTTCCCGGCGACGAAGTGGAGGTGAGCGCAAATGGAATTCGAGTCAATGGACAATTGCTTCCCAACAGCGCAGGACGATTCCGCGACCACCTTCAACGGCCGCTCGATCCGTGGCCTTATGGCATCTACAAAGTCGAACGGGGAACCGTGTGGGTCGTCTCGTCGTTCAACAGTTACAGCTTCGACAGCCGGTACTACGGCCCCATTCCAAATTCCGCGATTCGGCACCATCTCCGCCCGCTGTGGACATTCGCTACGGAAGTTCCTCAGCAGTAGACTGACGCTTCCCGTCGTCGCCGCTTCGACAGCGGCGATTGCGTGGAACGGGCACCTTGCGGCAATCCCTTTTTCCCTTGTTGCTCCGCTGCTTGTCTATCACACGAAATCCAGAAAACACGCCTATGCTTCGATGTTCAGCTACTACGCGGCGGCAAGCTGGCCTCTCATCCCTGGAGCGCGCGCTTTCTTTGGCGTCCAGGGCACTCCGCTCATTGGATTGTTACTATGCTTGGCCGGCGGGGCACTACTGGCATTGCCGTGGGGTTTGCTCTTCACGCGCGGACGGGAGAGAGCTGCATGCTCCGTGCAGCTCTGCATACTGCTCACTGCGATACCGCCGCTCGGGATCATCGGATGGGCTTCGCCACTTCTTTCCGCAGGTGTTCTTTTCCCTGGCTCCAAATGGTTCGGACTGGCGCTAATCACCGTCTTTCTGATTGCCTTCCGCTTCAAGCCAGCGCTGAGTGTCGTCAGTTTGGCGCTCTGTGCACTCGTCTTTCATTTCCAGTACACCCAACCGCAGGTCCCTGCAGGATGGGAAGCCGTCAACACAAACTATGGGGGCACAGGACAGGGGGACCCCGACTTCACGACGGAATACAACACGGCCCAAACCATGCAGACAACGATTCTTGAGTCGCATGCGACCGTGCTCCTCTTCCCGGAACATCTGCTCACGCACTGGAATGAATCCACGGATGCTTTTTGGGGAGACACTTTAACCGCGCTTGCTTCGCAGCACCGCACAGTGCTTATCGGAGCTGGAATCAACCCACCAGGCACTTCGAGAAATCCTTTTGCGCAGAAGCGGTACTTGAATGTGCTGCTGGCACGGGGCGAGCAAAATACAGCGCTCTATCAAGAGCGCATTCCCGTTCCAATTGCAATGTGGAGGCCCCTCAGTGATGACGGCGTGCCACTGAAGCTCTTTGCCCGCGGAACAATCCGCATCCACAATCAAAACGCCGCCGTACTTATTTGTTACGAACAAATCCTCGTGTGGCCGTTTCTTTCTTCCGCCCTCGAACATCCGACCGTTCTATTGACCGCCTCGAATGACTATTGGGCCAAGGACACCCGTATTCCGGCGATTCAGCAATCAAGCGCTGCGAGCTGGGCGCGACTATTCCATCTTCCCGTGCTTTCGGCTTCGAACTTCTAATGCACATTGCAAGAATCATTCTCGCAACGCTCTTCGCTCTCGCCGGCACGGCTTCGTGTGCACAAACAGGAACGGCGAACCCCAACGCAAAGATTTCGCCTACTTTGTTTCAAACGCTCGCGCAAACCTGTGCGGCGAACGTCCCGGTCAGCACCCTCGAAGCTATCGCCCGCACTGAGTCTGCGCTTTACCCCTTCGCCCTCAGCATCAACCGTCCCCACCAGCTCGCCCGACGCCAGGGATGGAATCGCGCCACCATCACCCTGGAAAGACAGCCTGCATCCCTCGAAGAGGCAGTCGCGTGGACCAAATGGCTCCTCGGGCAAGGCATCACCGTGAGCATTGGGCTGCTCCAGGTGAACAGCGAGCACGCTGCGCATTTGCATCTCACCGCTGAACAACTGTTTGACCCTTGCACTAATCTCCGTTCAGGTGCTGCGCTTCTTTCTGCCACGTACACAACAACAGCTCGAATCCAGGGTGAAGGCTTCGCCGCTCTCGATTCCGCACTTTCTTACTACAACACAGGATCTCCTACAGCCGGACTGACCAATGGATACGTGCAGCAGGTCAAACGCCACGCAAAATCTCTAAGAAACTAACACTGATCCACCTCCCCAATTAGAACAGTTCCACTGCAAATTCCCTTCTCCGCAAGAGGCTGCGCCCGGTCCCGCGCTTCTTCCGTCAAGGGTTTCCGCTTTTCTCCAATGAACGGCATACCCCGCCGCCCTTGACGGCGCGCGCGCCCGTTCGCAATGAGCCCGCTATGAAGGGAATTTGCTTCTTTTTTCGAGCAGCAAAACCGCTCGAAAAAGGAAAAAGGAGAAACGACAATGACGAATACAAACAATCATGAAACTTGGGCGCAACTGCTTCACAGCGCGGTCCACACGCCGGGAAAACTGTTGGCCGCTTACACCGCTTTCCATAACTACTCATTTGGGAATGCCTTGCTCGCTTTGACGCAATGCCGCCGCCGTAACTTGGAGCCGGGACCACTCAATACCTATCGTGGTTGGTTGGAACTTAAACGCCAAGTGCGCAAAGGCGAAAAGGGCATCACTCTTTGCATGCCGATGCAGTACAAGAAGCGCGTTCCGAAGGATAACGAGCAAGAGGAAGAGAGCGAAGAAACAACGCGTTCCACTTTCGGGTTTCGCGCTTATTGGTTTGTCTTGGTGCAAACGGACGGAGAGGCGATGGACAGTGTACCGACCCCCGGCTTTGATCTGGAGACCGCTCTACGTACGCTGAACATCACGCGCACCAGATTTGACGAAATGAACGGCAATATCCAGGGCTTTGCCACTGGCCGAGAAATCGCCGTCAGCCCCATTGCAGCAATTCCTCACAAGACCACGTTTCATGAAATCGCCCACTGTGTTCTGCAACACACCACGAACGAAAAACTCGTGGACTCCGAAGCCACGCCGATGAATCTCCGCGAAGTCGAAGCGGAAGCAGTTGCACTTATCTGCTGCGAAGCGCTCAGCCTCGACGGAGTTGAGTATGCACGGGGTTATATCCAGCATTGGCTAAGAGGGCAAAAAGAAATCCCGAATCACAACGCGGCCCGCATCTTCACTGCCGCCAATACAATTTTGAAAGCAGGTAATCCAACGTGAGGGAGCCAATAGGCTCCCTGGTTCGCCTAACCGCCGAACGAGTGATTCCGCGATGCTTGAAACTCCGCGCAAAATGCCAACGCAGTTGGCATTTTGGTTTCGTCGAGCTGCAAAGGGACCAAGGTTGGGTCTTCATCAAGTATCAACCAAAGTAGACGATAAATCATGCCTGCCATGCCATGTTCAAGGGCGGAGATCGCATCTTCGACAGTTTGCCCATACTCGTTTATGCCTTGGTTCCAAAGGATCAGTGCAGCGGAGTTTTCTGCCGCACTTCTTGTTGGATGTGCAAGCTCGCTGAGTTCTCCATAGTCACTTCCTAAATCGGGTGCGCCCAGACCCCTACTCGTAGCATACGTTTCAAGCGTTGCGATGTCCGCAGACCAGGAATTCGGCTGTTCGGCTAACCATCTTCCGGCCTGTCCTCTCAGATTGGGCATTCGAAACTGAAACGCTAGGTGCCAAGTTTCAAGGTACGCTCGACGCACGGCATCGAACGCATCGAGTTCTTGCCTTTGGAGCGAACTGAGCATTGCGCGAAACAGCGAACAGCAGCGCAAAAGCAAGAGGATGAGTGCAGCGTCCTGGCTCCGCTGTTGAAGGAAGTCATGCCGTTCGCGGCCGACACGAATAAGCTCCCGCTCCGCTTCACAAATACAGAGATTCAGGCGTTGAATGTCTAGCGGCATTTTTTCGGATGCTGTTCGCCGAACGGCCTTATACCACGTCGCCCCTGCCGACCGGAAGTGGCAGATCGTGAGTGCCCATAAAAAACGCAGCCGCGCTTGCATGCTGGTGTGATCCTATCAGTTCGGCTGTGAATGCTTCGACAGTCGCAAAGTAGTAGCAAGACTACGAAACCAGTTCGCTTTACATGCGGGCGCAAGGCGCTCAGCGTATGGCCGCGTCCAATCGCGTAACGATCTGCGTTGCATCCGGCCATCCTGCACTCACAAAAACGTCGAGGATCTCGGCAAAGTACAAAGCGTTTGTACTTTCTCGGAGCAGTTCCTTGTGATCGGCCAGGAACTTCTCGGAGAACTTAACGAATTCACCGATTGCAAAGGAATCGAATTGGTAGCCGAATGTGCGTCCGGTAATGAGACGCGCCGCCAATTTCAGCACATGCGCTGGGTCGTAAGAGAGCAGCTTGTTGAATGATTCCATTAAATTGTGAGCTGTCGATGGTCCGATAGGGTGTCGATACTCTGAATCAGCGCTTACAACCGCATTCCACAGGTCCCCGGATTCCTTGAAAAATGTTCCGACGGCGGGATCACTCGTCGGCTTCTGGTCTGGCGACGTTAACTGGGGGTCCGCATTTACGAGCAATTTTAGTTTGAATACTAAAGTATCGAGCGTCATAAGAAGATGCTTCCAAGATTCTGTGACTTTGGGCGTGGCACGGACAGTCGTTTTTGATTTCTCCTCAAGAACTTGGAACCCGCGGTCGACAGCCGCGATCACTCGGGACTCAACCTCCCGTGCTCTGCAGCGGATTACGCTGCTACTGGCGTCGCTGCTCTCGATTTGATAAGTCAAATAAGCGGAGGCGGACGAGGCCATCAACTGCAATTGCCTGGCATACCTGAGCGGAGACTTTTCAAATGACCGTAGCACTGTATCCGCCGAATGTTCATCCAAATAAACATAAAGCTGGGTCAACGAATCGACGAGAACTTCGAATACATCCTCTGGTCGTTGCTTTGGTAACTTTTGACGCAACAACTTTTTAAGGCAAGCGACAACCTTTTGGGGCTCACGTTTGGCGATGAAGGGATGTCCAACTGTACGTACAAGTGCCACCAAAACCCCGGTAGCTTTTTCCGCTGATAGCATCAGCTTCGCGATTTCCCAAAATAAATTAGCATCGTGGTTGTAAACTCCACCCAGCCCGATCGCTATCTGAAATCGAACGGCGGGTGAGTTGTCGGTGCTGAGCGTTCTAATCAGGCTCTCAAGTTGTGGATCTAGTCCCCAATTATCGACGCAGTGGATCAGCGCTTGAGCGGCTTCAATCTTCGGGGTCGGGCTCCACATGGGGCGATCAAAATGTTCATCCGCTTTCTCTGAGACTTGTGGGTGCGGGTAGATAGCAGCGTCGGCCGTAATGGCCCGAGATAGTGTCACTGCATTACTGACTGACGGCAGCACTCTGTTTTTCAAGATAGAGTTTGCTACTCCGGCTACCGTCGTAAAGACATCCGCGATAACTTGCTCGTCAGCGCCCTTGGAATCTTTGAGCTTGGCGTATGCGGTTTCCAATGGAATCAAAACGCCATTGATTTCGTCTAAGACGGGAACTCCATTAACGTACTTAGTTTCAAATGCAGCCAGAGGTTCCTTGGCAGCTAGCAAATCGCGATTTGCGTTCGTATCAGTATCGACCCCCTTCTGTCTGAGCCAATCCTCAGCGCCTATGGGCCTCGTGGTAACGGGGCCCACTGTGAAATGGGGCCTGTTATCCCGCAAGTTATTCTTCAACTTAGCTGACTGGATCGCGGCCTTGGCGCGTTGACTGAGATCGTGCTCAGGAATGCAGGCGAGAAGTCTGTCGCGTTCACCATGAGGGTCACGGTAAATCTTCGCGATTTCCGTATTCGGCGTAGACCAAATAGCTTCCTCGATGTTTCGTTTCGTAGTGTCATCGAAGGAGTCGAATAAGCGAGCAATGAGAGTGCCAGCCACAACGCTCGTTTCCGGGGCCAGAAGAATCTGTGGAGACAGCAATAGCGGTAAGACAAAAGGCAGCATGTCAGGATTGTGGGAACTGCGTTCCATGACTCTTTTCCAGACCACCGGAAACTTGCTCTCCTTGGCTATGAGTTTGAATACGGTCCACACTGCTTCCTGTGTCAAAGCGCCGCTTTTCAGATTGTCAGATAGGTGATTAAGGAGGGCATCAAACATCTGCAAGCTCACATTGTCCCGATAACCTTGGTCCCAGATCTCACTCCTGTCCGTTATCAAGTGTGATTGGATTCCGGCAAATTCGAATGTGGTCGAATACTTGCCAATCTTTCGTGCTGCGCTTGCGTGCTCACGTTCCACTTCGGCGGACACCGAGCGAACGGCGGCTAAGGTCGCTCTGACTAGATCTCGGTTCAAGAAATATGAGAACCGCACACCAAGGATGTAGTACGCCATTGAATAGTCTTGGGCGCGTGTACTTGTGAGCATCAGCACCTTGCTGCGACTGATGTCAGTTTCTTCCCTCGACTCCTCCTTATATGCGAAAGCGGCGGCGTATACCTCCACTGCAAACTCGGGGTCGTTTTCAATGATGATATCCAGCTTGTTTGCTACCCAATAGGTTTCTTTAGGTGACGCTGTCCGCTTACCAATTCGCTGCAGAACCTGACTCAGCACGCCGCGGACGCCACCTGGGTCAACTGGATAGAAGCTTGTCACCAGCGGAATGACACGCCCTGCTGCGATGTCCAATATTTGGTCCGTAGAGTCTTTCGATCGATCTGATTCAGCTTCTTTCCACATCCAGTTGAGCAGCCGGATTGAGGCAGAGGCCAGTTGTTTCTGCTCGTCTGTCGACCAACTAGTATTGCGGGACGCGATTTCCACTAGGGCCAGATATTCATTGAGAAAAGTGATGTCCAAGCGGTTTGACAGCTCACATAGCAGGGCGAGCCAGAGTGAAGCACGACGAGAAGTCATCCCGGCAAAAGCTTGTATCGCTCGAAGAAGGGACACAATTGCATTTAGTCCTACCTCACCGGAGAGCTTCCACAACGGTACGAAATCATCCTTGGCCATTGCAGCTCGGAAAATCGTAATACCGGGGATAACCGTTACTCTTGCAGGTAGTTCGGAATCCTTTGCGAAGAATCGTGAGGTGACGCTCCAGAATGAATCGCGATCCTTATACCAGAGTAGTGCAAGAAAGTAGGACAGGCTCGGTCTGAAAAATATACTTTTCCGGGAATCTTGCAGGAATGCAAAGAGTCGATGCTCGTCCAGTAAAAGTTTGGACACGGAGAAGTCAAAAAGGATGTTGTGGGAGTAGGCAACTCTTTCGGTCTGAGTCTTACGGAGGACTTCATCACTGAGAAGCGATTTGAAGGTACCGGAGGCTCCCGTCGTTTTGTATGAATCTTGTAAAGCAACTGATAAGGTGCGGCTGTTAACCATCTCAGTTGTAACGTCTGTAAGAATACGGATTCGGTCGTAGGAATCATCGCGAGCAGAGATGCGGTAGTGCCAGTAGCGTTCAAAGAGCTGAACCTCTGACTCGATCTCAGGGAGCCAATCGATACCAATCTTTTCGTCAAGAAGGTGGATCACCAGCCAGAGGTTGAACGCGTTGCGCAGGATCTCTCGCAGCTGGAGAGATGCGGACGACAGAATCGGCGCGAGCCTGGTGTCTTGCTGCACTGCTTCAGTAAGGTCCAGGTCGTTAAACACGGGAACAGAAATGTGTCGAGCAATTAGCCCAGGTGAAGGGGTGTCGTCGGGCTTCTTGACGAATAGTCTTTGGACCTCAACCGACTCCATAGCATCGAACGATCGGATACTGGCAATCACAGTCCATTCGGGAAGCTCACGGTGCACCTGCCGAATGAGCTGTCTAAAAACTCTTTGTGATGCTTCTGCCCTGAGCGCATCAAGTGAATCGATAATGAGAAACTTGTGCGATCCCTTGTAAGCCTTTAGCGTCGGAATGATGCCTGCAGGGGTTTTGAGGCTTGCTCCCAACTGGTCTAGGGATTCGACGTAGTTATGCTCTTCAGCAAGGAGAAGTAGTATGTCATCTCCCGCTTTGTCATGGCGTGCCGCAAACTGCTGCAGAAGCCAACTCTTCCCTGATCCGGGACCGCCGACGACCAGCAGTGATCCGGTTTCAGCCATTTGTTCAAGGCTGTTGAACAGCTCCGTCCGTTGTAACTCCATCATTCCAAATCCCCTGTTTGGCGTCGGACGATATTCCGGCGGGTAATTTGCGTTAAATGTTCAACACCAGCTTGCAATGCCTCCGGCGTTGCCTCGGCAGGAGGTGGCGCAACTTCTTCGGGCTCGACTATTTCGAGCATCGGTTCGTGCACTGCAGCGGGAGGTTCATCCGCCAGCCGCTCCAAAGCCAAGCCGGAAACATCCCTCCTTAACCGCATCAATAGCTCACTATACTCGGCGAAGTTTTTTGTCCGGTTCAAAAAGAAAACTGGCTGGATTCCGTATCTCATCAGTAGGTGCAGCGTGACAACAGTTTCCCGGTCAGGATCGGAAAGGGCCATGACACCGAAATGCCTGGGTTCTAGCGGCTGGGCGTTGCCTCCCAGAGCCATTCTGGCGTGTCGGAAACCGTAGAGCAAATCGAGGTCTTCAAAGGAAAATCCAAAGAAGACGAGCCGGGCTCCCACTGGGATGGTATTCCAAAACTGTTGAAAGACGGCAGAGCGCACGTATATTCCATAGTCGTCTTCCGTGAGGATGATCTGTTGCGGACCGTCATATCTTCCATGTACGTGAACTACTCGCCTGGTATAGTCATTATCCGCGTAGTTGGTGATGAATTGAGGAGCGGCGGCATCGTGCAGGCAAATAGATTGAGGCTTGGCAGAGGGCGAATGATGCTGCTCAAGGCAGGTATCGTAATTGCTGGTGAGGAGATGCTTAAAAGGCAATGCAATGAGATCAGCAATTGACGCAATGATGCCATCTCGAAAGCCAAAAAGCTCGGCCATCAGTGGGAAGTAATTTTCGCCGAGGTTTTCTTTAAGCACTTGGGCCTGCACCAATGGCAAGTCCTTGTATTCGCGCAATACTTGTTGGACGGTAATGGGTTGGCCATTCGATTCTATGTTTTCGCCACGTGAGTGCCTAACTTCCAGAGCAAGGCGCTCAATTAGTTCCGGCCAGTTTGGATAGCCCAATGGTCTGGTGACGCCTGCGCCAGCGAAAGCAAGCGCGTGTCCAGAGCGAATGACGTCTACAAGTTGCCCGTATGCAGCTCTATTTCGTGGAGTATCGATGACCAAGCACCCGCCACTGGGCACGGCAACGCTCCTCAGTCGCACAATGTGGCGTGCCGCCGATTCAACGATTGTATAGGGAGTGACGATACTCGGGGTAGGCTTGAAGTCCCACTATTTGATTTGTGTGCACAGGTTAGGAATTAGCAATTCGCGACAAGGGAAGGAGCGAGAAGTCCTGTTGCACAAAATTCTGCGCGTTGCACATTCTGTTGCACAAATCACTGCCAAAGCCGCCCAAAACAGCCCATTTCGATGTAGTACCATGTACCGTAAGTTGTTGATTTGTATCAGACCGGGGTACTACCTAGCGAATTTCAAGACCGCCGGTTTCAACCGCTCACCCACTCCTCCGGTTCTGATTTTAGCGCACTCTGCGGCTCAGGAGTGCATGCGTGACGACTATTGGAGACAAATAGAGTTTTAGGTTCCGAATGCTGGATAGCAAAGATTAGAGGTTCCGATCAAAGAGGAAGTGGTTGCTCGGGGCAGAAAATCGATTGAGTGCTCTCCGAGATGTGTCTTCATGGAAAGATTTTCCCGCCAGGATTCGCTTCTTACGATACATTCTTTCGATGCATGGCCACCGCGCTACAGAGGAGAAGAGGCTGTGAGGGAAGCCGCCGCGTTCCTTTTGCTTATGTTCGCCTTACTTGCACCGGCAGCAGGGCCGCAGAGCGGGCCGGAAAGGGGCGGCAACGAAATGCAGGCATGGACGGGAGGTGGGCACGGGTTGAGCGGGAGCACCTCCGACACCGGCGTGTGGAACATGGGCCTGCGATATGGGTGGGTGTTGACCAACCCGCATGGTCCCGGTTTTCTCCGCGGGAGGTTTGAATACGCCGTCGACGTCGTCCCGATTTTCCCGGTTTTTCAGCCTACGGGCACGGCATACGGATTCGGCCTGAATCCACTGGGGCTGAAATGGAACCTGGATACAGGCCGCAGAGTCGTCCCCTACTTTGAACTTGGCGGAGGAACTTTGTTCACGAATCACGAAGTGCCCGCGGGAACCTCGCAAGTCAATTTTACGAGCGGCGGAGCGTTTGGCATGCACTTCATTCGCAGAAAATACAATTGGAGCGTGGAAGTCCGCTACATGCACATTTCCAACGCAGGCCTCTCCACGCCGAATCCGGGCATCAATACCCTCCAGGTCCGGCTCGGCATCGGCCGGTTTTCGCGGCGGTAACGGGCGCGCGTCTCGCTGATTGCGCGGTCTGGGACCGACACCCAGCCCGGAGCCGTCGTGTGCCGGGATAAGTTTGAAGTTGGCCTCGGGGATGGCTACGATAGATGCTCGGGAATATTGGAATGAAGATAGAAAATCAGGGACGGTCCGAATGAGCGGATTCCGATGGATTGCTTTACTTTTCTTGGTCGGCTCCGCGACCTCCGCTTGGGGACAGACGAATCAGACGCAAGACGCGAAGCCCGCTGATTCGACTCAGACAGATAAGAAAGATAACCCGCCAGAAGAGAACAACGATACGCATCCTGCGAGCGCGGCTCCCGTGCCCTTATTCAAGAATCTGGTCCTGGATCAAAAGGATATCTGGACGAGTCCCTTCCGGCTGAGGGCGGGTGACTTGCAATGGGTGGTGCCGTTCGCAGGCATCACCACGGGGTTGATCATGACGGACCGGACTGCCTCTCACGAGGCCAGCCGGAGTCACGTTAACTCCAGCACGACATTCTCCAATGCCGGACTAGCGGTGTTTGGGGCTTCGTCGGCGGGATTTTATTTCTTGGGCCAGGCTACTGGCGACAGCCAGAAGCGTGAAACCGGCATTCTCGGCGGAGAAGCGATGGTAGACGCGCTGGCCGTCGATGAAGTGCTCAAATACACGTTTCAGCGGCAACGGCCGCTCGAGAACAAGGGAGCCGGGCGCTTTTTTCAGAGCGGAAGCCAAAAGGCTTTTCCGTCCGCGCACGCTACACTTGCTTTTGCATTCGCTTCCGTAGTTGCGCACGAGTATCCCGGGTGGCTGACCAAAATGCTGGCGTATGGGGGCGCTTCAGCGATCAGCCTGACGCGCGTAACCGGGAAAGAGCACTTTCCCTCAGACGTTTTTGTCGGTGCTACCCTCGGTTACTTGATCGGCGAGCATGTTTACCACGCGCATCACGATCGGGATCTTGATGGGGCAGATTATGGGACTTTCACAAAGGAGCCGAGACGCGTTTTCCTGAACAGCGCGGGTTCGACGTACGTGGAACTGGATAGCTGGATCTACCCGGCCGTTGAGCGCCTCGCCGCACTGGGTTTCATCCGCACGCCGTTCCTCGGAATACGGCCGTGGACGCGCACCGCGGTGGCTCAAATGGTGGCTGAGGCGGAATACGAGGTGGCTGACGTCAATCTTCTGCCGCCGCAGGAAGCATCGCTCTTTTCCGCGCTGAAAAGCGAGTTTTCCCAGGAGCTGGGGTTGGTAGAGGGAGGCGTGAACGAAAGCATTCGACTGGAATCGCTTTATGCCAGAATCAGCCCGATTGCTGGAACTCCCCTCAACGACAGCTATCACTTTGGCCAGACAATCATTAATGATTTTGGGCGGCCGTATCAGCAAGGATTCAATGCGGTTTCCGGGTTCACAAGCCGCGCGGAAACGGGACCATTTTCTTTCTATGTCCGTGGCGAATACCAGTATTCCCCCAGCGCTGCCGCGTATCCAGCCAGCGTACGGAATGTGATTGCTCAGACAGATGTAAATCCTGTGCAGCCGCCAGTTCCAATTCAAACAGCGAGCCGGTTCAGGCTGCTTGATGCGTATACGAGCCTGACACTTTGGGGAAATGAAGTTTCGGTTGGGAAGCAAAGCTTGTGGTGGGGGCCCGGCAATGGCGGCGCGATGATCTTCAGCGATAATGCGGAGCCCATTTACATGCTGCGCATAAATCGGACGCTTCCACTGCATATTCCCCTGATTTCCAAGCTGCTCGGGCCCCTCCGGCATGATCATTTTTTTGGAAAACTTTCCGGACATCATTTCCCGCCGGACCCATTCATGTATGGGGATAAGCTAAGTTTCCAGCCGACAAAAAATCTGGAGCTGGGGTTTTCCCGCACCGCGGTTTTCGCCGGGCAGGGGAAGACGCCACTGACCATCGGAACGTTTTGGAGAAGCTATAGCAGTGTGAGCGATGTTGGCCCCGGTATCAAAGGAACGCCCCGCGACCCCGGAGCTCGCCACGGCCAATTTGATTTTTCGTACAAACTTCCGTTTCTTCGCAATTGGGTCACGCTCTACGCCGATTCTGTCATTCACGACGACCCGAGTCCGCTCAGTGCACCGCGCCGCGCATTCACTGTTGCCGGTCTCTACGTGTCGCACTTTCCAAGGCTCGAGAAACTCGATCTCAGGGTGGAGTCGGGCTACACGGACAGTCCGGCTATACCCAATCAGTTCGGGCGATTTGTCTACTGGGAATTTATCTATCGTGACGCCTATACAAATAAGGCCAATTTGCTGGGAAGCTGGATCGGCAGGGAAGGCAAAGGGACGCAAGTTTGGAGCAACTACTGGCTGAATTCCTACAGTTCGATTCAGATATCTTATCGAAACTTTAAAATCGCAAATCAATTCATCCCCGGAGGCGGAACGCAAAATGATTTTTCTGCTGGCACGCGCCTGCGCGTACGAAAGGATTGGGAGGTACTGGCAAACTTCCAGTACGAACAATGGACCGTGCCGGTGCTCGCTCCAAACAGGAAGTCCGATTTCCTGAGCTCAATTCAGCTCACATATTGGCCTAAGGACTTGGTTAGGAGGAAGCCTAACTAGTCCTAAGCATGGGAGCCAAGATCGCAAGCACCAACACCCACAATGTTGCTCTGCCTAGCGGTTGCGCACCAACAGGAATAGTTCTCCAATATCTTGGATTTTGTGGGGATAGGCGTGTGTAATTGAGAGAAATTGGGTTATGTTGTATCCTCTTAAACTTCGTTAGAGTTGTGACGCTTGGTTTGAATCCGTCTGGAAACAAGGACGTGACATCTTCGGCGCGTCATACTGTCGGTTATTCGGTTCAGCCGGAATTACTGAATCGGGGACGCCAGCTGATAGTGACCGGAGATCAGAACTCAAAAAAAGCGGTACACGGTCTGCGGACGCAACATGAGTTCACGCTCGCATTCACCTGCGCAGGTGACCATTCTCCGTAACGAAACTTCAAGGAGTCTGATGATTGGAGACGGTTTGATGCTCGGGGGACGTCTCGGAGCCTTTGTTTTGAGGTGGACGTTCCTACTTGCTATTTTACTCTGTGTTTCGGCATCTACGTTCGCGCAATCGGATTTACCCCAAGATCAGCAGTCGGCAGCGGGACAGGCAGAACAGGCGGCTCCCAGCTCGGTCACAATGCCCCTCAAACGCCCGGTCAGTACGCCACAGATTACCAACATGACCCCGGCCCAGGAAATAGCGGAGCAAGGGCAAACCTTGCAGAAGAAACCGCCTAAGACTGAATCAGAGCTTCAGCCCGAGCCAGATCTAGAGTTTCAGCAATTTGTCGAAAACTCATTGGGAATAAAGCTCCCTGTCTTCGGTCAAAATCTGTTCGAAAACGTTCCTTCCACATTTGCGCCCCTGGATCGTGTCCAGGTTCCCGCAGACTACATTATCGGGCCGGATGATGAATTGCTAATCAGAGCGTGGGGACAGGTGGACGTCAATTGGCGAGCGGTCGTGGACCGAACCGGCGCTGTGTACATTCCTCAAATTGGCACATTCAATGTTGCCGGGGTGAAGTACCAGGATTTGCATGATTACCTGCAGGCGCAAATCGGGCGAATTTTCAAGAATTTTCAGCTTAGTGTAAGCCTGGGCCGCTTGCGCTCGATGCAAGTATTTGTCGTCGGTCAGGTGAAGAGGCCAGGATCTTATACGATCAGTTCTTTGAGCTCATTGGTTGACGCGCTCTTTGCTTCAGGCGGCCCTTCGAAACGCGGCTCGATGCGCCGAATTGAGCTGAAACGTGACGGCAAAATTGTCACGGCCTTCGATCTGTATGACCTGATCACGAAGGGCGACAAGTCCAAGGACACGAAGATAGTAGCCGGTGACGTGATCTATGTTGCGCCGGTGGGGCCTCTGGTGGCTCTAGCGGGGAGCATAAATACTCCTGCGATTTACGAATTAAGGGAAAAGAGCACGCTCGGGGAAGCGATCGCGTACGCTGGCGGCCTGACCAATACGGCAAGGGGAGGGCATGCCATAGTAGAGCGAATAGAAAATCGCCAAATTCGTGAAACAAACGAGTTTCCTCTGGACCAAGATGGGCTTGCCCGTGAATTGCACGACGGCGACGTGGTCCGCTTCCTGCCTATATCTTCCAAGTTTGAAAAAACGGTAACCCTGCGTGGAAACGTCGCCGTGCCTGGTCATTATCCCTGGCGTGAGGGCATGCGCTTGCACGACCTAATTCCCGAACGAAATTTTCTGGTCACAGATGAATATTGGAGGCGGCAAAACCAGCTTGCAGTAACTCCTCAAACTCCTGAAACACGGATCGGTCAAGCCGAACTGAAGAACGACGTAAAGCGGGTGGCCGCAGAGATCAATTGGCAGTATGCCGTGATACAACGCTTTGATCCCCAGGATCTCTCCTCCCGTCTCCTGCCTTTCAACTTGGGAAGGGCGATCGATGGCGACCCAGAACAGAACCTGGTGCTCCAACCCGGTGATGTGGTGACCATCTTTTCCCAGGCGGATATTCAGGTCCCGATTGGACAGCAAAGCAAGTTCATGCACGTGGAAGGCGAGGTCAAACAGGCGGGCGTCTACCAGGTACAGCCGGGAGAGACATTGCGTCACCTCATAATTCGAATAGGAGGATTGACGCCTCAGGCCTATCTTTACGGGGCAGAGTTCACGCGCGAGTCCACCCGTGTAGACCAACAGCAACGGCTGGATGAATACGTCAATGATCTGCAGCGGTCCGTTCAGCGTAACACCGCGGCCACCGCATACCTCGGAGACACCTCAGATGCGGCTACGGCGAAAGCAGCAACTGACGCACAGCAAAATCTAGTGGACAAGATGAGAGGGCTGAAATCCACTGGTCGTATCGTCCTGGAGATAAAGCCGACCGCGACCGGTGTGGAAGCGCTGCCCGAACTGGTGCTGGAAGACGGCGACCGCTTGCTGGTTCCGTTCCGTCCAGCGACCGTGGGCGTAATTGGGTCGGTTTATAACAACGGCGCCTTCGTCTTCAAACCCGGCAAGACCGTGGCTGATTATCTTCGACGGGCTGGTGGAGCGAGGAGAGACGGCGATAAAGGCCGTGAATTTGTGATTCGTGCCGATGGTTCCACTGTTAGCCGGCAACAACATCGTGGGTTCATTAGCCGCAATTTTGATACCCTAAGACTTATGCCGGGCGATACCATTGTGGTTCCGGAAAAACTGCCACGTGGGGCCGCGGCTCGCGCGGCACTGCGAGATTGGGCAACCATACTCGGACAGCTAGGTCTTGCGGCCGGGGGGATTCGTACGTTATTCCCCTAAGGGATGCTTAGAAATACATGGCGCAACTCGAAAAAGCGGAAGTCCATGTGAGGGTTGCTGAAGAAGCTCCTGCGGTTGAGCTATCTAGAGAAGTGGAAGCCATCCACTTTCCAGAACCATTGATCGTATTAGCCAAACGCAAGGCTTTTATTCTCAAGTTTGTTGTCGTTGCCGCAGTTTTGTCCTCTGTCGCAGCACTTCTACTGCCGAATATCTACACTGGAAATGCCAAGATCCTGCCTCCCCAACAAAACCAGTCCATGGGTGCTATGGCTGCGGCAGCGCTGAGCCAGCTCGGTCCGCTGGCTGCCCTGGCCGGCCAGGGCCTGGGAGTGCGCAATCCAAATGATGTCTATGTCGGAATGCTCCAAAGCGATACCGTCGCCAACGCTCTGATTGACCGCTATTCCTTGATGAGCGTTTATGGAAAGAAGCTGCGTGTCGAGGCCCGCCGTCAGCTGGCGGACCGCAGCGAGATAAGTGCTGCCAAGAATGGGGTGATTACGATCACTGTGGATGACCGCAACCCGCAGAGAGCCGCGGACCTTGCCAATGGCTACGTAGAAGAGCTGGAAAAACTTACCAAGACTCTGAATATAACTGAAGCGGGCAAGCGGAGACTCTTTTTTGAACGTGAAGTAAAAATGGCGAACGATAGTCTGGCAGGTGCCGAAGTGGCACTCAAACAGACACAGGAAAAGACCGGGCTGATCTTGCTCGACAGCCAGTCCAAGGCGATGATCGAATCAGTTACTTCGCTACGCGCCGGCATCGCGGCACAAGAAGTGAAGGTGCAGGCGATGCGCTCTTTTGCCACAACCGAAAACCCTGACCTGGTTTTGGCCGAGCAAGAGCTTGCCACCATGCGCACCCAGCTCGATCGGTTGGAACGGGGTCGGGGGAAAAGGTCCATTGCCGACGTGCCTATCGAAAACGTACCCACCGCAGGACTCGAATATGTTCGCAAGTTGCGCGATGTAAAGTATCACGAAGCACTGTTCGCCTTGTTAGCGAAACAATACGAGGCGGCAAAAATTGACGAAGCCAGAGACTCGCTCATTGTGCAGCAAATGGATAAAGCTGCACCGCCAGAGAAGAAGTCCGGGCCATACCGTCTCATAATCGTATTCACCATTACGCTTCTGGCGCTTATGGTGGCAATCGTGACGGCATTTTCGATGGAATCACTGGAACGTGCAAAAGAAGACCCACAATTTGCCGCCCGGCTCCAACTGTTTCGATTTTATCTGTCCCGCAGCCGTAAGCCTCCAAACCTTGAAGCATGATCAAATTACGGTTTACGCGTGAAGGCAGCTTGATTACCCGATTTCGAGGACGCCATTTTATGACTTATCGCCGAACCGCGCAGGCCCGGACGCACCTATAACAGCGATTGGAGCACACAGATATTCATGAGCGTCGCGAAACCAGTCTCGCATCTTACCAGCGGCCGATTGCTGGCGCGCAACACCATCTGGAATTTGCTCGGCCAGATGTTGCCCATGGCCGTGGGCGTGGTTGCCATCCCTCTGCTGATTCGGGGAATGGGCGTAGCGCGTTTCGGAATTCTGTCGCTGGCGTGGATTGTGGTCGGTTATTTCAGTCTTTTTGATCTTGGCATCGGTCGGGCGCTCACCAAACTTGTGGCAGACAAACTCGGAGCGAATGAAGAGCATTCCATTCCACCCTTGGCCTGGACTTCCCTGCTGCTGATCTTTCTCCTGGGTGTTATTGGAGGGCTGGTCACATTCGCCATCTCTCCCTGGCTCGTCCACCGGTTACTCAAGATACCGGAAGCTCTGCAGACCGAGACCCTTCGCGGCTTCTACCTGCTGGCGATCTCCATTCCCGTGGTCACCGTCACCTCCGGGCTGCGCGGCATCCTGGAAGCACAACAACGCTTCCGCATTCTCAACCTCATCCGTGTCCCAACCAGCATCTTTTCCTTCGCCGGCCCGCTCCTGGTCTTGCCCTTCTCGCATAGCCTGGTTCCCGTGATCGTTGTGCTGATTGCGGGACGCCTCCTTGGGGGCGCGGCCCACTTGTTCGCTTGCTTCCATGCCATGCCCTTGCTCCGGCACAACTTTGTTCTGAGGCGCTCGATGGTACTGCCGGCGGTCAAACTCGGCGGCTGGATGACGGTAACTAATATCGTCGGTCCGATTATGGTCTATCTGGATCGGTTCTTGGTCGGCGCGCTGCTCTCAGTCGGCGCGGTCGCCTACTACACCGCGCCGTTCGACATGGTGACCCGGCTTTGGGCCATACCCGGCGCAGTGGTGGGTGTGCTGTTCCCAGCGTTTGCTGTAAGCTTGCTGCAGGACCCGGATCGCACGGCACTGTTACTCAAGCGCGGGGGAAAATACGTTTTCCTAGCTCTTTTTCCCTTGATTCTCTTGATTGTGACGTTCGCGCCGGAGGGCCTCCGTCTGTGGCTGGGACCGGCTTTTGCCCAGAACGGCAGTTCCGTCTTGCGCTGGCTCGCAGCCGGCGTCTTTGTCAACTCCCTTGCCCAAGTACCATTTGTGCTGATTCAGGGCGCCGGAAGACCGGACTTTACCGCGAAGTTGGTCCTTGCGGAGTTGCCGGTATATTTGGCCACACTTTGGCTGCTAACCAGGCAATTTGGGATCGAGGGAACCGCCATCGCCTGGGTCGGGCGCGTCACATTGGAGGCCGTCCTTCTTTTCGCTTATTCCCGCCGTCTGCTTCCGCAAAAGCCAAAGTTCCTGCCAAAACTGGGAATGACAGCGGCTGGGGGACTGGCGGTGCTGTACTTGGCAAGCCTCCCCCAGACTCTTACGATGAAGGCAGCCTTCCTCGCCGTGAGCCTGCTCGTCTTTGGGTTGGCAGGCTGGTCCTGGGGGTTGGGGCCGGGTGAGCGCGTTTTCCTGGCCGGAACTCGAACCGAAGCCCCGGTCAAGATCCACACCAACTGAACTTATGGCAACCATTGCTCTTCGACCACTCAATTCTCTTGTCAAAGGCGGGCAGAACATTTTGCAGTTGCTTGGCGATCGCTTTGCAGATAAGAGCCTGTTCACTGAGTTCCACAATGCGGAGTTGCGATGAAAACCGTTTCTCGGGCGCCGCTGGCCCTGCGCGTTGCGAGAAGGATGTCGAGGTCCCACATGCGGGGGGCGGGCGTCCTGACTCGGCTCTTGGGTAGGCTGGGCATGTTAAACGTAATTGCGCAATACGAATTAGGCGGCATCAAATTTGGTGTTCCGCTTTATCGGATTCCATGGGACTTCTCGGACGTCTCGAACTACGAGGTGAAGTTGATTGATACGTTCTGTCGCGCTATTGCTGCGCTCCGGAACGTAATACTTTTCGATTGTGGAGCGGACATTGGCACATTTTCTTCCCTGGTCTGTTCGAGGACGGACCGCATCGCCCGAATTATCGCCTTTGAGCCAAACCTCGACACCCACGAGTTCCTAAGGTCCAATCTTTCAAACCTTCTGATACCTTCTGAGGTGGTTTCCAGGGCCATTAGTTGTTTCGAGGGTCGTGGTCGGCTCGAGCGACCGGGGGACAACCCCACCGATCATGCTCGTTTCCTGGTTTCAGGAGAGGGACCGCTTGAAGTAACTACAATTGACAGCATGAACGTGCGGAGCGGTGACGTCGCAATCAAATTGGACCTTGAAGGCGGCGAATTGGAAGCACTCAAAGGAGCTGCGAAAACGATCGCCACAGCCCGGCAATGCGTGGTCACCGTGGAAGCCCATCCCGCAGTGGCGCAGCGCACGGGACGGGATCCCGTCGAAAGTCTGCGCTTCCTTGAATCCGTGCGTCCCTTCCGCTTTCTCGTGGCGGAGACCGGTGAACTCCCCTCGACGTCAGCGCCGATTCTCAGAAACGGACAGACTGACATCTGGAATGTGGTCGGATGGACCCATGATGATGTTGATTTGAGGATCGCATCATGAATTGGCGTGAGTCACAAGTCCGGAGGAAAGACTCATGGGAATTGATATTCACGCGCTCAATTTTATTAAGTATGTCTCAAAAAAGAAGCGCTTGGGCAGAGTTGCCACAATCGGCAGACACGCCCTGATGATTCCACGCGCCCGCGCAGAGTTCGGGCCGTTCTGCGAAGAATTTCTCACGAAACGCTTTGACGCGAAGTTGGTCGATTCCTACGATTATTCGAATTACGAAGGCGCGACATATGTCGTTGATATGAACAAGCCCGTTGTCCCCGAGAAAGAATATGACACCATCATTAATTGCGGCTGTGTTGAACACGTATACGATGTACCCCAAGCACTAAGAAATATCTCGTTGTTATGCGTTAGCGGAGGCCAAATCATCCATGTACTTCCGGCTAATAATTTCTGCGGACATGGATTTTGGCAGTTTTCTCCGGAACTATTTTTCTCGCTCTATTCGGAAGCAAATGGATATAGTGAAACGGAAGTGTTTTTGGCAGATTTGAGAAAGCAGAGTGTCTGGTTTGAAGTTAGGCAGCCGACGAACGGGAAGCGGGCTGAAGTAACTTCAAGGTCGCCACTCTATGTTATGTGCAGAACCATTAAGACTTCTGATTTCTCACACGAGAATGTGCAGCAATCTGATTATGTCCACATATGGGGACTGGATTCACATACCTCGAGAAACCAAAACGAAATCATTGGGGCCGTAAAGGGAATCATTAAGAAGAATCCTTGGTTATACCGTTTGGCCCTATCTGCTCATGGAACTATCCAGGGAGCTATCCGGGGGATGAAGAATCCAACGAAGCTATCAAATAGAAATCGTCATTTGAGGAAACATAATGTTTCTGAGTTGTTGGCTAGTTAATATAATTGTGCGCCAGATAGAAGCCCGAGGGCTAGCGTGAGTTGGCGTGAGTCACGTCTCGGAAAAGTGTGGGCATCGGTTTCGAACTACGGGCTTCGTGAGGGACTTCAGGACGCCCTTGCACGTTGGGGGCGGAACAGGTTGCGCATTCCGCAGAACGTGCTGGGGGATTACGGTTGGGTCTTGAATGAGGATCGTCCGGCAACACTGCAAGCCCCTGGCGCAGGACCTCTGAAGATCAATTGGCTTGTTCAGAATATTGGCGGTGCCACGGGATCGGGGGGGCTGTTCAATATTTTCCGCGCGATTCGGCACTTGGAACATTGGGGCCACCAACACCGCGTCTACATGGCGGGAGAAGTTGTGGGAAGGTCCGCAGTAAGCGCAGCACAGGCAAACAAGCTGGCGCGGCAGTATTTTTTTCCGATTAAGGCACAAATAGAAGAATTCACTGGAGAAATTGCTGATTCGGACGCGCTGGTTGCTACATCCTGGAGCACAGCGTATACCGCTCGCACAGTTGGGAATACAGCGAGGAAATTTTACTTTGTGCAGGATTTGGAACATCTCTTCTATCCAGAGGGTAGTCTTTGTGAATTTGCAAAACAGACGTATCGCTGGGGTTTCCACGGCATCACTGCTGGAAAATGGATTGCTGAGACGCTTCACCGCGAATTCGGCATGGAGTGCTCTGCTTTTGGTTTCTCATACGATCGCGAGACCTATTCGCGAAATGGGAGTCGCCGTCTTTCCGACGGAAAGAAGCGTGTGCTGTTCTATGCCCGACCGAGAAGCGAGAGGCGTGGGTTCGAACTGGGGATTCTGGCGCTGTCGCTGGTGGCCAGGAAGATGCCGGACACGGAGTTTGTGCTCGTTGGATTTCCGCCGCGATCGATGCAACTGCCCTTTACCGCCGTTATTCCGGGTATACTAGCCGCATCCGAATTGGCAGCATTGTACCGCAGTTGTAACATTGCACTGGTGTTGTCGCATACAAACCTATCACTTCTTCCGCTGGAGTTAATGGCTTGTGGTTGTGCTGTCGTATCAAATTCCGGTCCGAATGTGGAGTGGCTCTTGACCGATCGCGTCGTACAATTAGCGAGGCCCACTCCAGAAGCACTCGCAGATGCCGTCGTGACGCTGCTCGGTAACGAGCAACTGCGTGCAGAGAAAGCTGCGGCCGGCCTTGCTTTTGCCGAAAGTACGGATTGGATCTCCGAGATCAAGAGAATCGAATCAGTATTTTATCGAGGCTTAAATATTCCACCACTGGTTAAATACAATGCGTGACCCATCGTTGTGCGTTGTTCTGGGGGGAAGCGGATTCCTGGGCCAGCGCCTCTGCCGAAGCCTTGTCGATGTGGGATTTCGTGTTCGTTCGGTCTCTAGGTCCGGGTGTCCGAAGGGACAGCCGGAGCCATGGTGGTCGGATGTGGAGTGGATTGCTGCCCCAATTGGAACAGAACCATCCACCAGGGCTCTCCGACACGCGGACTTCGTGTTCCACTTGGCGAGCGCGACTCTTCCCTCGACTTCCAATGCCAACATCTTGTACGACTTGGAATCCAACGTAGTGGCAACAGTGCGAATCTTGGAAGCGGCCGCGTCAATGCGCATTCAGCGAATGGTATTTGTTTCTTCAGGCGGAACCGTCTACGGAATAGCTCGACAGAATCCGATTCCTGAGAGTCATCCAACCCATCCAATCTGTTCTTATGGTATTCATAAGCTCACCATCGAGAAGTATCTTCAACTCTTCCGCTCAATGAACAATTTCGATTCGATAATTTTACGCGTTTCGAATATGTACGGAGAGGGTCAGGATTGCGATCGGCCGCTGGGTGCGGTTGCGCATTTCACAAATCGGGCCGTTAACGGAATTCCCATAGAGATCTGGGGGGACGGGAAAACCACACGAGATTACATCCACGTGGATGATGTAGTGAATGCGATCTCAAGCGCGGTATCTTATACAGGAGCTGAACGGCTATTCAATATCGGGAGTGGCCGCGGTGTTTCTCTGAACCAGCTTGTTGAGATGCTCCGGCGGCGCCTCTCCGAGCCTGCCACGGTGAATTATCAGCCTGGACGCAGCTTCGATGTTCTCGAGAATGTTTTGGATATAAGCAGAGCAAGGCGAGAGTTATTGTGGGCGCCTAGAATCGCTCTTGAGTTCGGTTTGGAAAGGATGATTCGGGCAGCGCAAGCCAGGCTGGCAGCTCCTGCTTAAAATCCTCTAAATTACTTTTTCGCCGCCCGACTTTCCGAAGGTCAAGTATATGACTCGTGATTTTTGTGGCGTTATTATGAGCCGGTTAAAATGGTCTTTGGAATAGTTCTCCATGAAACAAGCGATTCTCCAGAAGGAACTAACGCCTCTTTCGAAGATCATTGGACTGCTGTTGGTCGTTGGCCTCTATTTTCCGACCACGGCTTCTCAGCACCTTACTGTTTTTTCGGTTTCTGGATATCTAGTTTGCTTGGTGCTGTTGGCCGCACTTGTACTTAGAAGGCATGGCCGGCCGAGCTTTCCAGTTTGCGTTCTGCTCCTGTCTATCACGCCTTTGTTACTGGTGTTTACATTCACTTCCGGGCTTTCGACTTTGAGGCTGGGGGCACTCTTGGGGTATGGCGTTCTTTCGGTGCTCTTGATCACCAACCTGCGCGATGTCGTTGTCTCGCAGTGGTTTGCGCGCCTCTGGGTAGTGGTCAATATTATCAATATATTGGCCGGACTCGCCATCGTCGCTGGAATCCAGTCGGTTAATAATTTTCTTATTGCTCACTATTCGACGGCCTACGAGGAACTCTTGTCGAACATGCTCGCTTGGCACAAACCGGTTTTGACTTTTGGCAGCCATTCAATTGCAGCATTTTTTCTGTATCTCTTTTTCTGGGTTAACCTGCAAGCGTACAAGGTCAAGCGCAACAGGTTGTTCATGGCATTTTCAGTCTCTTACCTTTTCCTCATGCTGTTCCTGCTATCCGTATCGGCCTTGGCCTTCGCCACCGTCGGCTCACTTCAGCTAGCGGCTCACTTTTGGTCTGCAACCCGACACAAGCTAGCGTGGGCTACTGTCGCCCTATGCTCCGTCCTATGCTCCCTTCTAGTTGCAGCCGTCTATTGGAGTCCAGCAATTTCCTTGAACGCGTTTTTTGATGTTTTCAAGGAAGTTCTTCAAAATCCCGACGCTGGCTTAGCAGGGAGGTTCTTGCCCGGTGGGACCATGGCCTATGACCTGCAGTACCTACGCCATTATCCATTCTCGCCTGTCGGTACGAGCTTCAGAGAAGGCCTCATGTTCGGCGACGATGGGCCTGTAGAATATATGCTAAGGGGTTCAGTGCCATTGCTTCTCTTGGTCTACGGGGGTTTGTTTTACTTCTTCAGGAGAAATATGATCTCAAGATTCCACGCCGTCTTCTTATTTGTGGCCGTTGTAATGTTTGAACTTGGCATAACGACGCTGATTAACTTCCGGGCGCTATGCCTCATTCCAGTTTTTGTCGTGTTTCTCAATAATCTTACCCAGCCTCAAATCTAGTAGTGCAGTCTGCCGAGCCCTCGGCAGCGTCGGGTACGCCGATGGCTGGAACGTCGGGGAAAAGCTTAAATAGCCCGACGGAGGCAAACACACCGCCTTGAATCTTGATGTCAGAAATAGCGAATAAGGAATTGGTGCCCTTCTTTGGCTCCAACGCCCGCTCTACCCCGAATACCCTCGAAGGCTTTGTCTTGCGCCCAGCCCGACACTCAACGGAGTATCACCAATCCTTCTGAACAAGTAAGGTCTGTTCAGATTCACGTTCTCTTGAAGGGTCTCAGGTGAAAATACAAGCGCTCGAGGAATGACTTTTCATTTCTAATCGCGCGTACTATCCTGACAGAGAAGAATGAGGTCATCGAAATCATGAGCTCACGAACGAACGGACACACGCTGGGACACTTTACTGCCTGGCTTTTCCTGCTGTTTATGGCATTGCTTGTCGGACTTGTGACCAACACTTCAGGATCGAATCATGCCACGATGGCACCAATTCAGGGAGCGTCCAGCTTGGTACTCAATGTGAAAGATTTACAAGCTACAGGTGACGGAAGAACGGATGACACTTCAGTTTTCGCGGGCGCATTAACCAAGTTGGCGGAAAACGGTGGCGGAACCCTGCTCATCCCTCCGGGAACATATGTGGTTGCAGATCTGAATGTTGGAAGTGGAACTGTAATTAAGGGAACGGGGTTGCCTCTTCCTGTTCTTGTGAAACGGCCGGATGCTAAGAACATCATTAATATTTTATCCGTGCGCTACGCAGATTCGCACGGCGTACTACACGATATTACGATTGAAAATCTAGCTTTGCGCGGCCGCTCGGTTGAGGATGGGTTCAGCGAGCATATTCACAACATCAACGCCTTGGGCGTAGCGAGACTATCCGTTCAACATGTAAGATTCGAGGCCTTTCAAGGCGATGGACTTTATCTGGGGAGGCGTCAACAGCAAAACGGCGAAGCCATCCACAACTCAGATGTAACAATTACTGATAACAGCTTCGACGGCGCAAATAATCAGAATCGTAACGGAATCAGCCTTATCGATTGCAGTCACTGTATTGTTGAGCGCAACGTATTCACTAGTGTGAGCCGCCCTAACATGCCAGGCGCAATCGACATAGAGCCGAACCAACGAGATGAAATCGTTCGCGATGTCGTGATTAGAACTAATACGATTACCGGAAGTAATGGCGGTGCTGGGGCCATTTCCGTTGTTCTGAATTTCAAAGATTTCGTCACGAGTCCCGGTAAGATCACGATCGAACATAACCAGATCCAGAATTCAAAGAACGGTATTGCGATTCTGTGGAGGGGCGGCATGACCACGGAACAGACGCCATCTCTCGACACAGTTATCAGGAACAATATCATTAAGGAAGTTGACCGCCCCATGACATTGGATGGGGTTGTCGGAATCACCGTGGACAACAACGAGTTCTCTGCTAGCCGGTCGGAATTGCAACTTGGCTGTACGTTTGGAGCCTTCGGCGTGCACTTCTCGAACAATCGCTTTGAACGCATTGGAGGCAATTCAGCACACGGTATCATGCTGTGTGGACCAGCCGCGGATCTCGTTTTTGAGAAAAACGCATTCACGAATCTCGGGTCAGGACAGAAGGACGGAAGCGCGATTTACTTCGCGCGGGGCGCTGCCACAAATGTGACTTTTACCGCGAACACATTTTCATCACCAGCTCATGTCACCCAGGTCGCCATTCGCGCAGCGAGCGGTGCATCTCTTAGAGCCGAAACGAACACTTGGACTGGGAATGTTTTGCAGGATCGTATTCAACAAGGTACATTCCCTCATCGTGGCGAATAGCCTTGAGGTTGCCTCGCACCGTGACCACCACGCAGACCATCTGAGCGACCAAAGTAAGTGTGCGGCCCGTTTAATTGATGAGGCATTACGTATCAATCCGAATGTCTGGCTGTGGGACCCAGCCAACTTCAAGCAATTGTGTCCTCTGAGTCGTCATAATCACGCCTAACACCAATCCCGTGCGATAATCTTCTTAATGCAGCGGCCGTGCGGTCAGGCCACATCAAAAACATTATATGACTCAAGTGCGTCTATTGATTGGTGCATTCAGGAAGCTGCGTTGACCGAGGGAGAAGTGATTAGGGTCGCTGCATTCACGACTGGACGGCATATCCCGGGCTCCCGTTTTCGGGTTCGCCAATATATCCAGTTTCTAAGGAAATTCGGTATTGAGCTTTCGGAATTTTTCACTAGCCTGGGAGCATACCCGCCAAAGGGCAAGATCATCCGGCCTCTCTGGGCGCTCGGCTCCCTCGCATCGCGCTTACCGAGCATTGTGCGCTCCTATCACTATGACGTCACGCTATTCCAAAGAGAGATGCTTTCGACTTTTTTTACACTGGAGTCCCTCACCAAGAACCCCCGAATCCTGGATGTGGATGACGCAATTTGGCTGAATGGCAATGGCTCATTCGCTCGTCGGCTGGCGGAGATTTCAGATTCCGTTATTTGCGGGAACTCATTTTTGGCTGAGTATTTCAGCCAGTGGAACTCCAAAATTAGTATTGTGCCGACTGCGGTGGACACCGACCGGTTTTTCCCTTTTGCGTCTAAGCCCCGTACTGCCGATGACGTCAATGCCCGACCAACGATTGGTTGGTCAGGAGCATATAATGCCTTTCCCGATCTAAGAGTTGCGAAAACAGCGCTGCAAATCGTTTTGAGAAAGTATCCAAGAGCGCGGCTGCGCGTGATTGCCGATGAGCCGCCGCACTTCCTTGATATTCCTAATGAGCAGGTTGAATTCGTCCCGTGGTCGCCGGAAAGTGAGGTTCAGGCTATCCAAAGTCTCGACATTGGCATCATGCCCCTCCGCGACACTCTCTGGAGCCGAGGAAAGTGCGCCTACAAGATGCTTTTGTATATGAGTTGCGGTGTTCCCGTGGTTGTGTCGCCGATCGGGATGACTGCCGATGTGTGCCGGATGGCGCCCGTTGGATTATGCGCGAAAACCACCGAAGACTGGGTGAGCGCACTGGAGGAATTGTTAGGTAATTCTCAACTGGCAGAGTCCATGGGGAGGAGGGCACGACAGGTTGTACTGCAGAATTTCAGCGTTCGCGCTGTCGTCCCCAAATTGGCAGACGAAATTCTTCAGGTTGCAGGCCGCCAAGTGGAGCCAACTCAAGATCAACCGAATCCCTGTTTAGCACTCAGCGACAAAAGAAAGGTTTGATTGCCTCACGCGAAGTCATATGCACTCTTGGAATCTTGGGAAACACAGTTTAGAAGTTGAATCCAAAGACCGCTTTGAATTTGGCAAGAATTGGCAACATTTTCTGCGGCTTCTCAATCCGGAACGTATTAAAGCAGCTGAGTTATCACTGAAATATATACTGGATTGTAATAATTTTGACGGGAGGACGTTTTTGGATGTCGGTTCGGGTAGCGGACTGTTCAGCCTCGCCGCGCGCCGGCTTGGGGCAAAGGTGCTCTCCTTTGACTATGACCCGGAGTCCGTCGCATGCACTCTTCAATTGAAGCGCACTTTTATCCCAGTAGATAATGATTGGCGCATCGAGCAGGGTTCGGCTCTTGATCGCGAGTACTTGTACGGCCTGGGGACTTTTGATGTGGTCTATTCATGGGGAGTGCTTCATCATACAGGAGCAATGTGGGATGCCCTGGAAAATGTGTCATCTCTGGTGAAGCGAGATGGCAAGCTCTTGATAGCCATCTACAACGACCAGGGCAAAATCAGTGATTGTTGGCGGCTCATCAAGAAAACCTATAATCGGAGTCCTAGGGTGCTCCGCTTCGCCATTTTGGCGCCCGTAGGACTATGCTCCTTGGCAGGTATGACGCTGAAGGATGTCTTTCGTCTACGTCGGCCGAGAATCTTCTCCCGCACCTTTGATTCGCGCGGAATGTCCGTATGGACGGACATTGTCGACTGGGTTGGCGGATACCCTTTCGAGGTCGCTTCTCGCACTCAAATTGTCGATTTTTTTCAGCGGCGAGGGTTCCGTCTGAATCGACTGGTTAGTTGTGGACGAAAACTGGGCTGTAATCAATACGTTTTTACTAAGTCCGACTACTGAACTGGCGCGACGCAATCCGTGATTCCTAGTCACATGTTGAAACGTGTACCTTATCATTGAACCGTGAATCAACAATCTTCGATGCGCATCATGCATGTGATCACCGGGCTTACCGCCCACGGTGCCGAGATGATGTTGTGGAAGCTTCTCTCGAGCCTCAAGGGCAGTTGCGATCCCTTGGTCGTCTCGCTCTCAGATGATGTAACGATTAGACCATTGATCTCACAACTCGGCATCCCCGTACATGTGTTAGGGATGCGTAGGGCAGCGCCAAATCCCTTTCGTGCTCTCTCCATTATTCCTCGCGCGCGCCGTTTTCATCCGCAGCTCATCCAGGGCTGGATGTATCACGGCAACCTCATGGCCAGTCTTGCCGGAGTCTCTTTGCAAAAGCGCATTCCGGTGCTCTGGAACATTCGGCAATCCCTCTATGATATCGCCGCGGAGCGCCGCTTGACCTCCGCCGTCATCCGTCTCGGCGCCCTCCTATCTCGCCATCCGGCGGCCATCATCTACAACAGTCGGACCGCTGCACAACAGCACGAGGCTTTCGGCTACCACGCCGGCAGACGAGTTGTCATTCCTAACGGGTTCGATTGCCAGGCGTTTCGTCCGAATGGGGATGCGCGGCGGAAGGTTCGCGCTGAGCTGGGCATAGGGAACGATGCCATCCTGATTGGATTGATTGCTCGCTATCATCCCATGAAAGACCACGCTGGCTTTCTGCATGCTGCTGGCCTAGTTGCCCGAGTGCATCCCGAAGCTCGGTTCTTGTTCGTCGGAAAGGGTGTGACCAGGAACGAATTAGCGCTACGGAAAGCCATCGAAGAAGAGCAGCTTGAGGACCGCACGTTCTTGCTGGGCGAGCGATGGGACATGGCACACGTGACCGCGGCCCTCGATATTGCTTGTTCCGCATCGGCATGGGGTGAAGGGTTTTCCAATGCTATCGGTGAAGCCATGGCGTGCGGCATTCCCTGCGTTGTCACGGACATCGGCGACAGTGCTCTCATCGTCGCCGATACAGGCCTCCCAGTACCCCCACGTAACCCCCAGGCGTTGGCCCATGCCATCGATCGCCTAATTGAAGCTGGGGCCGAACAGCGGCAACTCCTTGGAGCGGCAGCGCGGCTTCGTATCGAGGGCGAATTCTCTCTGCCGGCCATCGCACGCCGCTATGAAGAACTCTATCAAGAGCACTTGACTTCTCATTTGTAGATTCGCTGTATACGGATTTTTGCTCATTGTCACGAGAGTGGAGTTGTTCAGGTATTCTCGGTGCAAGCAGCTATTCGGTGTCACCGTCCCAATAAACGAAATTAACCGAATAATACGAAGAATATTAATTCATTCTCTAGCCGACGATTTAGAATTCTGCCGATGCAGGGGGAAAATAGTCTGGACAACAGCAGCGCACTGTGTATTCTATGTCGGAATTTAAACACTGGTGTACTCAGGTTGAAGCATTCCTTACCTCAACAGAAAGGGATCCTTATATTCATGAATCGAACTTTGCTGCTAATTGTGATTTTGGGATCTTCCGGCCTTAGCTCATGTGCACAAGGGGCTCAAGAACCTGTAGATACTCCGGGAGGACAGAGCAATTTTATTCCGAAATTTTCTGATCAGAACACTATGGTGAACTCTTCAATTGTCGATGATGATGGAGTCGTGAGTATGGGCAAGATCGAGACCGGACAAGTTGGATTCTCACCGGACAGCATCGGTCCTGTGCGATCCTTCGTAGGCCAGGCGGGCCCTCAAATACACTTCCAACTAAGCAGAGCGTATTGCGACAAGAGGAGTACTAGCACCCAGTCAACATCTGATCAGGCAAATTTCTTCTGTGTTCCCGATGCAGTCACAATCGACGACACTCACCCACCCTCTTCGACCCCCAATAAAACTTTTATGATCGAGCCTTACAAATTTGGTATGGCAATGGAGTATCCCGGCGTCCTCGAAGCTTGGGCCGACGAATTCTCAGTTCACACCAATAAGCAAAGGTGCCCAGTCAAAGGAACGTGTAATTACGGCGCGGTTTTGTGGGTTGGTGATGTCGATGATTTCGGAGGAGTTATGGTCACTGCATTCAATGGCGTGGCTACTGGTAGCTACACGATCGATAGGTCTAAGAGTTTCGTCTCAATCCGCTCAGAAACTTTTGGAGGTGCCAGTCATGGCGATATGTTGTTCGTATTGCGCGATCCGCTGGATAATTTCAGGTTCCAGTTCGGCCCGCGGGATTCCGCGGACGGCGCGGGAGGAATTTACAAGCAGTTTACAAGAGCAAGAATCGATAGTACCGGCAAGGGCTTTTTTGATGGTGGAACACAAACAGGTGGTGCGGATTTTGCGGAGTCGGTCAGCACGATAGGTAACAAGGCTGAGTATGAACCCGGCGACGTCCTTGTAATTGACACTGCTTCTGATCGTCAGGTTTCACTGTCAAGCGCTGCCTATTCCACTCTCGTCGCTGGCATTTATTCGACCAAACCAGGCGTCGTTGCAACGTTGCATACTTCCGAAGATCCAGCGCTCATAAACGAAATACCGATGGCCATCGTGGGGATCGTTCCATGCAAAGTAAGTGCGGAAAATGGACCGATTTCTCGCGGAGATCTGCTAGTCACTTCTTCCTCGCCAGGGTATGCGATGCGCGGTACCGATCAAGCTAAACTCCCCGGCGCAATTATCGGAAAGGCGCTGCAGCCTCTGTCAAACGGAAAGGGAAAGATTGAAGTGCTTGTCACCTTGAGATGATTACCTCTGCTTCTGCGAATTCTTGGGGAGGCAGCTGATACGGGCATCAGAACACTAGTCCGGGTAGTCCGCCTAAACTGAGTGGGCTTCGCGGGCGGGATCAATTCCAGCCGGCAGGTCCTACGCGTCTTCAATCTATGTTGCTACGTGCCGGACCATTTCTAGAACCGATCTTTCTTGCGACGACTACAAATCTCGTGGTCATCAAGTCTTGATCGCACATATCCCGGAACGGTTTGGCAAGACGGTCGCGTACCTCGGACACGTATCGGCGTGAGGCATCGAGAACAGGTATTGGAATCTTCTCCATTGTTGTGCAGCTGGGCAGAAATTCCTTAATACCGGCAAGCGCTTCGATGTAGATAGTGAAATCCAACTCTTCTTGCCGCAGAACTTGGAGATAGGAACCCAGCCGGACTCGGTTCGGCCCGCCCCCCCACTTCAGCGGCGAATACAGGGACGAAGGGAGTTCAAGGAACTTTAGTTCGTGGAAATGTTCCGAGAACTGCCCGTGGTCCCGACAATCGACTTGATGAAGCATTATGCCGCCCGGGTTGAGGGCAGTGGCCATCGCCGACAGGGATCGCATCGGGTCGTAAACATGCTCAAGAACCGCGCAAGAGACGATGAAATCATAGCCTCTGTTGGCCCTGAAGAAGGCCTCCGCTGCTGCCGATTCGCCGTAGTGCCGTGTGAGATTTGTAAACGATGATTCAGAGAAATCTTGGTTTCGCAAGAGGGAGGAAAGCTTGGAAAATCGTTGTGCGATAGCACGGTTGATGCCCTGCTGATGGTGCTCGTCGCGTGCGGAGAAGAAGCGGTCCACCAGGTCAACTTTCTCGCATCCATCCGCGAGGAACATAAGTCCCACTCCACAACTGTCCCCGGGGCCGATTTCAGCGACTATTCCATGAAAATGTTCGACCCCCGAGACGGTCTTATACATCTCAAAGACGGAGGTAATGTATCCGACTGCCTCCCCCACGCTGCGCTCCGCGTGGGCCGCTCCAGACATTGTGCGACCCGTTAGCGCTGATAGCCCGGCACATATGGCGCGGTAGGGGGCAAGGGTTGCGTAGCGAAGCCAGAAAGGTTTAGCTGTCAATGATTTGACGCTTCGCTTAAAAGATCTCAGGCTTAGTTCGAGGGCAGAAGACACGCAGATAATTCTACCAAGACAAGGTTGGCCCAGGAAACCAACGCTAGTTAATCCTAAGTTTTCGGATTCTGTAGTCCATTGCTACCGCACATGACATCTCTTTAGGCCCGCTATACAAGTCCATCGGGAAACGGCTCGTATCGCTGGCAGATTACGAAGGTCATACTAGGTGCTTGGAAAGTGCGCCGAGCGACATGCGAGTACACATCACAGCAGTACGTTGCGAAATTGTTTTTTTCATAGTTTTATCTGTTTCGTTTTAAGATGAACACCATAACTCTGGGAGACTAAGATTGGACAAGGAAATTGCCGAAAGGCAACACGAAAATTCCCTCAACCAGAAGCTAGGGTCCGCATGACTCCGCGCGAGGGAGAAGGTCAGTCATGGTGCCTTTGGCGAAAGTACCAGGGGTAATTTACGAAGGAAAGGTTAAAGGGAATCGACACTCGGCTTGGCAAACTATGAGAACAAAAGCGTGAACATCCTGGTAACTGGAGGAGCGGGATATATTGGCAGTCACACAGCCGAGCTGATGGAGAAGTCCGGCCACGCGCCCATTGTTTATGACAATCTCTCCGCGGGCCATCGATGGGCGGTTGGGTTGAAGACGCTGGTAGAGGCCGACCTCGCGGATAAGCTTTCAATTCAGCGCGCGTTGAAGCAGCACAACATTGAAGCGGTAATTCATTTCGCAGCCCACACCTATGTCGGGGAATCCGTCAAAGATCCCCGCAAGTACTTCCAGAACAACGCCGTCAACACTCTGAATCTCTTGGATATGATGCTGGACACTGGCGTGAAATATTTTGTGTATTCCTCTACCTGCGCTACGTATGGCATTCCCGAAAGATTGCCAATTTCGGAAGAACACCCTCAGCACCCCGTGAATCCCTATGGTGAAAGCAAATTATTCATTGAGCGTGTCCTCCACTGGTACGAAAAAGCCTACGATTTGGGCTGGGTGGCATTGCGCTACTTCAACGCAGCAGGCGCATCCGGACAACTCGGAGAGTGCCACGACCCGGAAACACACCTCATTCCCTTGGCGATCGAAGCTGTTCTGACCGGTGTTCCTTTATCGGTTTTTGGGACCGATTATCCTACTGAAGATGGAACAGCTGTGCGGGACTACATTCACGTGGATGATCTTGCTTCGGCGCACCTCTCCGCTTTGGAGTATCTTCTCAGGCATGGAACAAGCCGCGCTTTCAATTTAGGCACCGGGAAGGGGCATTCCGTCCGCGAGGTAATTGAAATGGTGGAGCGTGTCGGCAAGAAGCCTGTTCCTTATCGTGCCGCTAACCGTCGTCCCGGAGATCCACCTGTATTGGTAGCTGACAGCCGGGCGGCTAAGGAATTACTAGGCTGGACGCCCCAGCGGTCCTCACTTCGCGAAATAGTGGAGAGTGCATGGCTTTGGCACGCAAAATCGGCCAAGCTAAAAAGTACAAGCAAAGTGTAGTTTTCGTTTTCAAATTTTCCGGGACCATGGATAGAGGGGAGCAGGCAACTGAACCTTGGGGCAAATAATCCGATGCAGCACGGTTCATCTAGCTGCAGTCGGAATTAGTGCCCTGCCCAACTGTCATTCATTATGTGTGGAATTGCTGGATTCTGGCAAACCAAACGAGGAACTGAAGATCCCGTAGAAACCCTGGATCGCATGGGCGCGGCCCTTGCGCACCGCGGCCCCGACGATTCCGGAACCTTCCATGATAGTGCAACCGGAATGGGGCTGGCGTTTCGCCGGCTGTCTATCCTCGATCTTTCCCCGGAAGGCCATCAGCCGATGTTTTCCGCCTCCGGCCGCTATGTCATCGTTTTCAACGGTGAAGTCTACAATTTCGAGGAGATCAGAGCGGAACTCGGCGTCCGTCAGTGGAGAGGCCATTCCGACACTGAAGTCATGCTGGCGGCGGTTGAACAATGGGGAGTGGAATCAGCCGTGCGGCGGTTTGTCGGCATGTTCGCTCTTGCTCTTTGGGATCGCCAGGAAAGAAAACTGTATCTGGTACGAGATCGCCTGGGGATCAAGCCGCTCTATTACGGGCGTGTAGGTGGGAACTTTGTCTTTGGCTCTGAGTTGAAGGCCATTCGGCAGTACCCGGATTTTCAGCCAGACATTGACCGCGATGTCCTTACCCTCTACCTCCGCCACAATTATGTTCCTTCACCACACTGCATTTACAAAGGCCTATACAAACTACCCCCAGCTCATTTTCTCATGCTCGACTCAGCCATGGGCGCACTGATGCCCCAACCATTTTGGTCAGCTGGGGAGGTGGCCAGGGAAGGACTGCGGTCTCCGTTCTCGGGCTCAGAAGAAGAGGCAATCGGCCAGTTGCACCAGCAACTCCTCTCCGCGGTTCGCTTGCGTATGATCGCTGACGTTCCTCTTGGAGCTTTTCTTTCCGGCGGAATCGACTCCAGTACCGTCGTCGCGCTAATGCAAGCGCAAAGCAGCCGGCCGGTGAAAACCTTTACCATTGGTTTTCACGAGGATACCTATAACGAAGCGACTCACGCCAAGGCTGTAGCAAGACACCTGGGAACCGACCACACCGAGCTCTACCTGAGGTCTCAAGACGCACTGAATGTTGTGCCTCTGCTGCCCTCGATGTATGACGAACCATTCTCCGATTCATCCCAAATACCCACGTATCTTGTTTCCAAGCTCGCCCGAGAAAGCGTGACGGTGAGTCTTTCGGGCGACGGTGGGGATGAACTTTTTGCCGGGTACAATCGCTATCTCTTCACCAGACGGATTTGGACTTTACTCAAAGCACTTCCTAAGTCTGCGCGCAAGGCCGCTACACAACTGTTGCGAGCGGCCCCTCCATCCAGCATTGATCGTTGTTTTCAACTCCTTCGGTCTATTCTGCCCAGTAAGCTACGGCCGGCGACTCCTGGAGACAAAGCCCACAAACTGGCTGCTCTGCTTTCGGTGGAAAGTCCGGAAGCACTTTACTACCGGGCTCTCTCACACTGGGAGCGTCCTACGGAAATTGTGCCCAATTCTCATGAACCCGGAACGGTTCTCGCATCTATTGCCGATTCATCCTGGCCCTCTAACGTAGAAGAAGTCATGATGCTGACTGACCAGCTCAATTATTTGCCGGACGATATTCTTACTAAAGTGGACCGTGCAAGCATGGCCGTTAGTCTGGAAGCGCGAGTCCCCATGCTGGATCATCGCGTGGTCGAGTTCGCTTGGAAGCTGCCGTTACACTTTAAGATTCGCAATGGAACCAGCAAGTGGATTTTGCGGCAGATTTTGTATAATTATGTTCCGCGGGAGTTGGTCGAACGCCCGAAAATGGGCTTCGGTTTGCCAATCGATCGCTGGCTGAGAGGCCCGCTGCGGGAATGGGCTGAGGATCTGCTTTCCGTGAAGAGTCTGGAACAGCATGGGTTACTCGATGCCGGTCCGATCCGCCTGAAATGGCGGGAGCATCTCTCCGGTGATCGGAATTGGCAATACTTGCTTTGGGATATACTGGCTTTTCAAGATTGGTTTAGGCACAATAGCCCAGCTTGGCAGGCGCCTAGTCCTTATTGCCCTAATGACGCGGGAATGATGCGAGCAGGGTTGCGCTGAGGTCGAAGCGATTTGATTTTGTTTCCGCTTTTCTTATACGAGGTGAGTAGATGCCTAATTCAAATGGAAACCGGCCTTCCGCGCTGCATGGGCCAAGAACCCGTGTCTTGATAACAGGCGGGGCCGGATTCTTCGGGTCGCACCTCGCAGAAGCCCTGCTGAAAGACTGCCACGATGTCTTCATCCTCGATGACCTTTCGACGGGCAGCATAGAAAACGTTCGTCATCTGAAATCTGACCGCAGAATGCAATACTGGATCGATTCGGTGAAGAACAGGCATTTGCTCGCCGAGTTAGTGGATGAATGCGATGTGATCGTTCATTTGGCCGCAGCCGTGGGCGTCCGCTTGATTGTGGATAGTCCGGTGCACACGATTGAAACCAATGTGAACGGGACCGAACTCGTGCTTCAAGCTGCAAGCAAAAAGAAAAAACTCGTGTTTGTTGCTTCCACTTCGGAAGTCTACGGGAAAAGCGCTCGCGTGCCGTTTTGTGAGGGGGACGACCTCGTCTTAGGGGCGACCACCAAGGGCCGCTGGAGTTACGCGGCATCCAAGGCCCTCGACGAGTTCCTGGCTCTGGCCTACTGGAAGGAAAAGAGGCTTCCCGTTATCATCGGCCGGTTTTTCAACATCGTAGGGCCCCGCCAGTCGGGCCGTTACGGCATGGTGCTTCCGACTTTTGTTTCTCAGGCGATGGCGGATGCCGACGTGACTGTGTTCGGCACCGGCCAGCAATCTCGCTGTTTTTGCTATGTTGGCGATGCGGTCCAAGCCGTCCTTAAACTCTTGGATAAGCCCGAAGCAGTCGGAGAGATCTTCAATATTGGAAGTGATAATGAGATTTCTATCGAGAACTTGGCGCGTTCGGTTGTCCAGCAGCTCGGCAGTAAGTCAAAGATCCGCTACATCCCTTACGAAAAGGCTTACGAGGAAGGGTTCGAAGATATGCCCCGGCGGAAGCCTTCGCTGGAAAAGATTGAGAGGTTGACGGCATGGCGCCCGGTGACCTCACTTGATGCCTGTATTGATTCCGTTGCTCGCCATTTTGAACAGCGGACCGGCAGGCTTGCCGGTGATACCATCCCGCCAGAAGCACGCTTCGCGGTCGGTTCATAAAAGGCCGTGCCGTATTGCTTGATCCTTACTTTTCCACATGCTGAATTGTCGCTCTCGCCCGCTGTGGTTCTGGCAGGGCAAAGCCGTGCCTTATTTTGCGCTCATCGCGGACAATAGATCTGTTTTCCTCCAGAATCCTGAGTGATGTATCGAAAAGGTCTTCTGGCTATTTCCTTACCTAGTTTTTGAGGATTGCTGAGCATCGATTCCCTACTCCAGCCAGGCTTTGGGCAAAGTGATGCTTCACCATCTGACCCTCACCTCAATTAACTGAATTTTTCTTCAGATTTTCAGAATAGAAGGGGTGCGAGGCCTTCCTTGGGGATATAATCGCGCAGTTCCCATGGGACTCAGGCTTGTTCGAGCATCGGAAGTGCAGCAAGTTCGGCACAGAGGATCCCGACCGGCTACCAATCTCAAAGCATGCGTTTCCCATACAGGAGGGTATACTGCTGCGCGTTAATGATACGCAACTCTTGGCAATGGTGGCGAGAAAAATGCTGGGAAACGAAGTAAGATTTGCTTTCTACTGGGGGCTCAACTAGCCTGGTTTTAGTCTCTGATTGAGCGGCGGACGGATCAAAGAGATACACCGGACCTTGCACGCAGTAAATAATTTGTTGCACGGGCAGCTTAATTGATGGCAGAGTACACACCTTGGACTGGGGCTTTGCAACTGAGGGAGTTATGAAAACAAATGGAAGACTGAAGGAGCAGTCTCATTGTCAATCGACTTACTCGGATGCCGCAAGCCCGTGGTGCAACTCCGCCTGGAAAAGAGGCTGTGACATTCTTGGTGCCAGTTTGCTGCTGTTCTTTCTTCTGCCTCTAATGGCGGTAGTTGCCCTGGCTGTAAAACTGACTTCGCCGGGTCCGGTACTCTACCGCCAGCGCCGTCCCGGGAAATACGGTCGCGAATTTTCTATCCTGAAGTTCCGAACGATGAAAGCTGGAAGTTGCCACGCTGGCCCCGCGTTAACACGGCCCTACGATCCCCGCGTGACACTGTTTGGGCGCTTTATGCGAAAGTGGAAGCTGGATGAATTGCCGCAACTTTTCAATGTTTTGCGCGGCGATATGAGTTTTGTGGGCCCTCGCCCGCTGCCCACGAGTCACTGGCAGCAGCCCCTTGTTCAAGAAAAAGCCTTTTGTATCCTTTCGGTGCGCCCTGGAATTACAAGCCAGGCAACACTAAAGTTTCGCAATGAGGAAGAATTGCTGGCGCCCTTCTCTTTTGAGGAAGTGGAAGAAGTTTATATGAGAGCTTTCATGCCCATGAAGCTGAAGTTGGATATTGAGTATTTGCAGAGTGCGAGCTTTAGGAGCGACGTGCGCATAGTCTTCATAACCGTTTTCAAGATATTCGATCGTCAGACGGAAACCACTGACTTCCTAAGAAAGGAATACGTGCCTGTAGTGGACCGGACAAAATATCAGGCCATCGTTGAACAATCAGACTAGGGGTCCGAGCTTTCTCTCCCGCGAATAAACGCATATCTCACAGGACGGGCGGGTTTCTCCTCGCTCTAGATTTAATTGTGTCCACTTATCTTCTCGGTTGATTCACTCAATGATTGGAGAAATATTCAGACTTCCTTGTGTCACGACCGTGGACGAAGCACTACTTTGGCGTCCATTACCATCAATTCGTTCGCGGGCATATTCCGGAAAGGGCGCGCCATGCCGCGTTGACGCGTCGGCAAACCTTTGGGCCAAGTCTTAACTGATCGTAATTCGACGGATAAATCTGCGTCCCGGAACAGTTTTTCCATCGCTGGCCAATTAAGTCGGTTAGTGTAGAAACCCGAGCTGGCCATAAACTCGCTTTCCCATATTCGCTCATTGAATCGCAGATTGTTAAGGCCATTCTGTAGATGGTCTCTAAAATCGATCTGATGCGTAGCTACGCCGTTTGGCTTCAACACCCGCCGCATTTCTCTTACTGTCTTTGCGAATTCGGAGAGTCGAACATGCTCGAGAACAGCATTGGAAAACATGAAGTCAATCGTTTCGTCGGGAACTGTTTGAAGAGAGGCTAGGCCTCCGGTCAAATAGGTAGCGTTCAGTTGTTCAAGCGCGATTTCCATTGAAGACGCTCGACCAACGTGAGGCACCGGAAGGTTGAGTGTGGATAGCACCCGTTCTCCTTCCACAAACAAGCGGACATCTATAGAGGCCAGCTGTCCAGCATCTATCAACCATGTGCGCGTTGCTCCAAGAGATCGCGCATAGAGTGCTGTCAGAAGTCCGTTTCCAGGACCGAGTTCGAGAACCACACAGTCCTTCAGGGTAGCAAGTCCCGATTCTTCATAATGCTTCTTGAATATAGAGAAGGCAATTTCCGGGCTGTCCATTGTACCGGCGCGAAATAGGTTCAGCTTCTGCCATTGCCTATCCCTTATGGGTAGGCGAGATAGTGCGACTTTTGCTGGTATTTTTAAGAACCAGGGAATATGGGCTTTTAGATTTTCAGTTATCAGAGATGCCATAATGCACCTCCGCATTCACACCGCGGAGCTAAAAAGACTTTCCGTCAGACAGTAAACGGTGATGTTATCACATACTCTTCTGTGGTACGTGATTCGGCATGTTTGGGACGCTTTTGAGACCTGTTAGAAGAAAACCTTACTAGGCTGTGAGCTAGTAGTGTGCGTGCCGCGGGTCGTGAGGCTGGCTATCATTGCCCTGGGGAGAGAGCGGGAACTCATCTCAAGCGAGTCAATTGCGGGTGAACCAGTGCTTCTTTTTGGTATCATTTTGAGTTCGACTCCATGAATAGCACTGGTTTTGGCTAAGGATAACGCCACGACCAAAAGCGATTTCTTCCAATGCGCCCCAGGCTTCTCCTACTGATCACCGAGGATCGGTTCTTGTGGTCTCATCGACTGCCTATTGCGCGAGCTGCTTTACAAGACGGCTATGAAGTTATCATCGCAACTCGTGTTGACGGCGACGCGCAAAGAATCCGCGACGAAGGCTTCCGATTGATTCCCCTTCATCTCGCCAGGGAAAGCTATTCTTTGCTTAACGAGTTTCGCGCGATTCGCGAACTGCGAGAAGTGTACCGCGCTGAACGCCCTGATATTGTTCACCACATTGCCTTGAAGCCCGTTCTTTACGGTTCGATCGCGGCTCTTGGCAGGAATGAAATGCGGGTGATTAATGCTCTGACCGGACTGGGTTACTTGGTTACATCCTCCTCGCTCAAAGCCCGGGTTTTGAGAGTGCCCATTTGGAATGCTTTGAGATTTCTCCTGAATCGGCCGAATCACCAGGTGTTGTTACAAAACCAGGAAGACAAGCAATTGTTAGTCACTAAACTGAAAGTATGTCCAGAAAGGATCACGATTATCCAAGGATCCGGCGTTGATATGAATCTCTTTCGATCCGCCCCTGAGCCTGTTGGCACTCCAATCGTCCTCCTCGCTTCCCGCATGCTCTGGATCAAGGGAATTACGGAATTTGTCGCAGCTGCTGATTTGCTTAAGAGAAAGGGAATCACCGCTCGATTTGTCCTCGCCGGAGATACTGATCCCAACAGTCCGTCAGCCATCCCCCGCCAACAGCTCCTGAATTGGCAGATTTCCGGCACGGTGGAGTGGTGGGGCCACCAGCAGGAGATGCCCGAAATATTCAGACAGGTAAATTTAGTGTGTCTGCCTTCCCAAGGGGGAGAGGGTGTGCCAAAAGTCCTAATCGAAGCGGCGGCTAGTGGGCGCGCCATAGTGACCACCGATGTGCCCGGTTGCCGGGACATTGTTCGGCAGGGAATTAACGGAATCTTGGTTCCGCCAAGAAATGCCGCTGCCCTGGCAGAGGCCATTGCAGATATGCTGAAAAATCCCGCTATCCGCCTGCAGATGGCCAACCGTGGCCGAGAGATTGCAATCAGCGAGTTTTCCGAAGATGTAGTTATTAACCAAACTCTGGCCTTATATCGTGAATTGTTGAGGTCGAACCCACAACCAGTCTCGGCGATTCCCAGAACCAATAACGAACTCTAGGATCAGGATTCTGCCTCTGCCAGATATTGCACGCTCTTGACTTTTGGGTCTTGCGCTATCGAAGTGCAATGCTCAGTGATCACACTGCAGAAGTTGTGATCGTTCTGCGCCGAGAGACTCGTCTCTTCTCACGCCCTGCGATTCGGATCTGCTCCCCGATACCATGCCACGAAAGCTTTCAGGCCTTGTTCAAGCTGCGTAGCAGGCCTGTAACCGAGCAAACGGTTTGCTTTCCCAATATCGGCCCATGTGAGCGGTACATCTCCCGGTTGGCATGCTTGCCTGTTGATGACAGCCTTGCGGCCGGAGAGAAGTTCGAGCTTGGCGATGAGCTGTGAAAGCTTAACGGGGTGGGAGTTGCCCAGATTGAAAACTTCGAATGGCGCGTCGCCAATTGTCAGAGGCTGATAATCCAGGGCGGCAATCACACCCGCAACGATGTCATCCACATAGGTATAGTCTCGCCCGCTGGAGCCATCGCCAAAAAATGGGAGCGGCTTGCCCGCCTCAAGCAAAGCAAGGAACTTGTGAATGGCAAGATCAGGCCGCTGTCGTGGCCCATAAACGGTGAAGAAGCGAAGGCACGCCACGCGGAGTCGATAGAGATGTGCGTATGTGTAGCACATCATCTCGCCGGCCAGTTTCGTCGCGGCGTATGGCGAGATAGGTTTCAATTCTGCTTGATCTTCCGAGAAAGGTGATCGGCTTGAAGCGCCATAGACTGAACTTGATGAGCCGAAAACGAACTGCTGGACGCCTAGCTCTCTACAGATCTCCAATAGGTTTACGGTACCTGAAATGTTGACGCGCTCGTAGAGACGCGGCTGCTCAATTGAAGGCCGGACGCCCGCACGCGCCGCGAGATGAATCAGAGCGTCTGGCCTTGCGGCAGCAATCGCCTCTTTCATCCCTTCGATATCGCAAATGTCTTGACTGACAAAATCGAAATTTCCTGTCCTTCGAATATCCTCCAGATTTGCTCGCTTCCATGCCTGCGAATAAAAATCATCCAGGTTGTCGACGATCGTGAGCCGCGTTCCGCGGCGAAGCAGTGCTTCCGCCAGATGGGAGCCGATGAAGCCGGCGCCGCCGGTCAGTACAACTCTCATGGCACGCTTGCTCGTCGCCACTGTTTCACCTGCTATCCTCAGACGGTTTGGTCAGCATATCAGTGAATGTTAGAGGGAGAAAGTACATGCCATCGCGTAAGCTAGAAAGCGATTCTGCCGTTCGTCTGGTGGTCATATGTCTCGCTCTCGATTACCATAGACGCAGATAGCCCGTGTGGCGTTTTTAGCCCGACTCAGGGAGTTGTATGCCCAATGGACGGACTCAAATGAATCAAGCAACCTCCGCCAAAGAAAGCTCCACTATCGTTGGAGAACGCAACGGACTGCTGCTCGCTATCAGGAGCTCCTCGACGAGAAGCCTAGGGAAAATCATCTCGCGCCCCGATTCACCAGACCTGATTGACGGCGTAGTGATCGAGTCCATGCAGGTTCATCCCGACGACCGCGGATTTTTCGCGGAGCTTGCGCGCCTCGGTTCGGAAGGCATAGCGGCCCGCATGGTCGCTGATGGCAGGCGCCAAATCCAGATTTCCACGACGTTGACCTATCCCGGAACGATTAAGGCCATTCACTATCACTACGAGCAGACCGACCTTTGGGCCCCGATCGCGGGAATGCTGCAAGTGTTTTTGTACGACATGCGCCGCAACTCAAAAACTTTCGGCCTGATCAACACTCTTTATGTTGGCCAGCTCCGGCCTTGGGAAATCCTTATTCCACCTGGCGTTGGCCACGGCTATAAAGTTCTTGGCACTCGACCGGCACAACTGGTCTACCTCACCGATCGTTTTTATAATCCGAAAGATGAGGGTCGGTTACCCTACGACCATCCGGATGTCGGATACGACTGGGAAATTCAGCACAAATAGGACCATCGTGCGCGTCTTAGTGATCGGAGCGACAGGCTTGCTGGGGAAGGTTCTCCTTGAGGAGTGGGATGGGGACACTCTCACGGGCGCTGGCTCCCGCGATGTTGACATCAGGAATCCCTCACAATTGTCCTCGCTCTTCGAGCGATGCCGGCCTGAGTGGACGGTTCTGGCAGCCGCATATACGGACGTGGACGGCTGCGAAAAGGATCCGAAGCGCGCGCTCGAAGTTAACAGCGCTGGCGCGATGAATGTGGCGCGCGCCGCGCGTGATGCTCGCGCGAAACTCCTTTTTGTCAGTACCGACTATGTGTTTGACGGGTCCAAGAACACGCCCTACGCGCCTGAGGATGCAGTCAATCCCATCAATGCCTATGGCCGCTCGAAAGCAGAGGCCGAAAAGGGCATACGCGAAATTCTCCCGAGCTGCTGTATTCTCAGGACGTCCTGGCTCTTCGGCGCGGCCGGCAAGTGCTTTCCGAACACGATTCTCGAACTTGCGCGGAAGCAAACGGCGCTGCGCGTGGTCGCCGACCAAATCGGCCGTCCGACGTATAATCGGGATTTGGCTCGCGCGATTGTCAAACTCGTCAGGGAGGATGCGCATGGGATCGTCCATGCGAGCAACGAGGGGGACTGCAGTTGGTGCGACTTTGCCCGCGAGCTCATGCGCGCTGCGGCTCTTGCAAACGTGACTCTCGAAGCAGTCCGCACGGAAGATGTCCCGCGGCCTGCTCCCCGGCCCAAATATTCTGCACTCTCGAACGCAAGTCTGGAACGCTTCGGGATTCGCATGCGGCCCTGGCGCGAAACTCTCGCCGATTATTTTGCCGACCGCCTGAGGACCTCCATCGCCAGTCAACACATTGCTTCCGAGACTGCCGCTGCCGGCCCGCTGCGCGCAAAATCAGGGGAGGCTCAATGAAAGGTATTGTCCTGGCTGGCGGAACCGGCTCTCGGCTTCATCCGCTGACCCGAGTAACGAACAAGCATCTTTTGCCGATCTACAACAAGCCCATGATCTACTATCCGCTGCAGACGCTTGTGGATGCCGGGATAGACGACATCTTGATCGTGACCGGCGGGAGCAGCGCAGGCGATTTCTTGCGCCTGCTGCGGAACGGCAAGGATTTCGGGCTCCAGCAGCTCAATTTTGCCTACCAGGAGGGCGAAGGCGGAATCGCGGACGCCTTGCGCCTGGCGGAATATTTCGCTGGCGGGGAAAAGATCTGCGTCATTCTGGGAGATAACATCATCGAAGGCAGCGTCCGTTCAGCGAAGCAGAAGTTCGAGAAACAGGACCGCGGTGCAAAAGTGCTCTTGAAAGAGGTCTCCGACGCCGAGCGCTTTGGCGTTCCTGTCTTCGACAATGGGCGTATCGTCCGCATCGAAGAGAAGCCCAAGAAGCCCGCGTCGCCTTACGCGGTGATTGGAATCTATTTTTATGATCCAACCGTCTTCGACCGTATTCGCACGCTCAAACCATCCGGGCGGAAAGAGTACGAAATCACCGACGTCAACAACTCTTTTCTGGCCGAAAACAACCTTACTCACGAAATTCTGGAAGGCTGGTGGACCGATGCAGGCACCTTCGAATCCCTTTGGCGAGCCAGCAACCTCGTGCGGGAAAAAAGCGTGAGCGGCGCGGAATTTACGCACTCATCTCACGGAGGGCGCTAGTCGTGCGCTTTCTCGTTACCGGAGGCGCTGGATTTATCGGTTCCAATTTCGTCCACCAATTTCTGCGGGATCACCCATCGGACCAGATCATTGTCCTGGACAAGCTCACCTATGCGGGGAACCTGCGCAACTTGGAAGGGCCGCTGCAAGACCCTCGGGTACAGTTCGTCCGCTTGGATATTTCGGACCCTGCCGTGACCGAAGTCGCGAAAAACTGCGATGCAGTTGTTCACTTCGCTGCCGAAAGCCACGTTGACCGGAGCATCGAGGACGCCACTCCGTTTGTACGAACAAACGTCGAGGGAACCTGGCGGCTGATAGACGCATGCCGTGCCGGTCATCTAGGCCGCTTTGTTCACGTGAGCACGGATGAAGTCTATGGAAGCCTCGGACCCGGAGAACGATCGACGGAAACCTCTCCGCTCGCCCCGACCAGCCCCTACGCGGCGAGTAAAGCGGCATCCGATCTCTTGGTACTGTCCGCAGTCAAGACCCACGGTTTTCCTGCCATCATCACGCGTTGCACCAACAACTATGGTCCCTTTCAGTTCCCGGAAAAATTTATCCCCCTTATGATTTCTCAGGCGCTGGCCGGCCAGTCCCTGCCGGTCTACGGTGACGGACGAAACGTCCGCGACTGGATTCATGTCTCCGACCACTGCCGGGCAATAGACCTGATATTGCGAAGCGGAAAAGAAAGTGAGATCTATAACATCGGCGGCGGATGCGAGCTGGAGAACATCGTCGTTGTGCGGAAAATCCTCAGTACGCTGAAGCAGCCCGAGAGTCTCTTGAAGTTTGTTGCCGATCGTCCTGCCCACGATCGCCGCTATGCCCTCGACTGCACAAAATTGAAGAGTGAGTTCGGGTGGGAGCCCGCTTGGAAATTCGACCGAGGTCTTGGGGAAACCATTCGTTGGTATCAGGAGAATTCCGCCTGGCTCAAGGAGACCCGCAGCGGCGAGTATCAGAAATACTTTGAACGTCACTACGTCCGCAGAGGAGAGACCTTCGCTTCTTCTATCAAGAGCCAGGTGTGATTCTCTTCGAAGAAAAGGTCGCTCAGACCTTTTGCCACACTATGGGGTAGCTGCCGGATGACAAAATTCGGCGCAATAACTTGATGAGTGCCACTTCCCAATTCGACAAGCACGCCGACACGTACGATGCCGAATTGAACCAGGCTTTAGCCGTCAGCGGCGAAGACAAGAATTATTTTGCGCTCGAAAGGATTAATTGGCTGAAACGCTCTCTCCAACAGTTGCACGAGTTGCCTAGCTCCGCGATCGATTATGGATGCGGAATAGGTAACACCGCTGCGCTTCTCCGCGACGCATTCAATTTAAATCTTGTCATCGGGCTCGACGTATCCCTCGGTTCGCTTGAGCGCGCACGCCTCCAAAATGCTTCGGCCAACTGCCAATTCCTCCCCCTTCACGATTTCGTTCCTCAAGCAAACGCGGACATCGTCTATTGCAACGGCGTCTTTCATCACATCCCGGTCGCGGGAAGAGCTTCTTCCTTGGAATACATCCGGCGTTGCCTCCGGCCCGGAGGGTTGTTTGCCTTGTGGGAAAACAATCCCTGGAATCCCGCCACGCGGTACGTCATGTCGCAGTGCTCCTTCGATCACGGCGCGATAACGATTTCGCCCCCGCAAGCTATACGCCTGTTACGAGATCAAGGGTTTCAAGTGATCAGCATTCACTATCTTTTCTTTTTTCCGCGATTCTTGAAGCTGTTCCGCTTTCTCGAGCCTCACTTTTCGCGAATTCCCCTGGGCGCCCAATATCAAATCCTCTGCAGAAAACCTGCCGTTTGACGGACTCCGCGAACTAAACAATCAAGCAGCTTTCCCCGCGCGATGCCGCTCGGAAAAAGCACTGCCCATCAGTGTTTCGATGGAACTAGGCGAGATCGCTCCGAAATGGAGTATTATTTTTTTGGCATACTATGAGCGCCCACCTAAAAATGCCCCTGGAAGCGTCGGCTGCGGACCAGGCTCCAGTGGAGTTGTCTGTTGTCATGCCGTGTTTGAATGAAGCCGAGACCCTCCAGAGCTGCATTGCCAAAGCACAGGAAACCCTGCGCGCCGCAAACATTCGCGGGGAAGTTATTGTTGCTGATAACGGCAGCACAGACGGCTCACAACAAATTGCGGTTGAATGTGGCGCGCGGCTCGTCAACGTAAAGCAGAAAGGCTACGGAAGCGCTCTTCGAGGCGGAATCGCCGCGGCGCGAGGAGAATACATCCTGATGGGAGACGCCGACGCGAGTTACGACTTCTCGCACATTCCTAGGTTCCTCGTGCAGTTGCGGGCGGGCTCGGACCTGGTGATGGGTAACCGCTTCCTTGGAGGCATCGCTCTGGGAGCCATGCCCCGGTTGCACCGCTACTTAGGCAACCCCGTGTTGACCTGGCTCGGGCGTCTTTTCTTTAATGCCCCCTGCGGCGATTTCTATTGTGGCTTGCGTGCATTCAAAAAAGACTCCTACGAAAAAATGGGTCTTCGCACTGCGGGCATGGAATTCGCCAGTGAGATGGTGGTGAAGGCCGCGCTTCTCGGGATGCGCGTCTCCGAAGTGCCCACGACTCTGTCACCGGATGGCCGCAGCCGTCCACCGCACCTTCGCACCTGGAGGGATGGCTGGCGGGGTCTCCGTTTCCTGCTCTTGTACAGTCCTCGATGGCTGTTTTTGTATCCCGGCATCTTCTTGATGCTCGCGGGAACGATCGTCAGCGCCTTGCTCATCACTGGACCCAAGCAAATCGGCTCCATCACTTTCGATGTGGACACTCTGGTCTACGCCGTTATTTCTATCTTGCTGGGCTTTCAGGCCATCACCATTGCGCTCTTCGCAAAGGTGTTCGCGATTTCCCAGGGTTTGCTCCCCGCGGACACCAAAGTCGAGAAATTTTTCTCTTACGCCAGCCTGGAGAGCGGCCTCTTGGCGGGAGCGCTCGTTTTTTTCGGGGGATTGGGACTGTCTGTGTACGCCGTAATTTCTTGGCGCGCTCACCACTTTGGTCCGCTAAACACCGGCCAAATGCTCCGCCTGACGATGCCCGCCGCAGTCTCCATGACCCTGGGACTCCAGCTCTCGCTCGCCAGCTTTTTCTTGGGCCTGCTTCGCATCAAGCGCGAATAGCACCCCTGTCTCTACTCCAGAGCTTCTCCGGCGCGCTGCCGCCTCTCCGCGCCGGAAATTCTCACAGCCTTCACTGGAATCAGCAGCCCTCTCTTGACTCGAAACTCAAGTCCCCGCCAGCAAATCCGGTCGGAGAAGAAGCTGGCGACCCACACCGCAAAACTTGCCGCATCTCGCAGCGGTGCCAGCCACCAGGCGCGCCGCACCACCGAATCCCGCAGTCCCCACACGCCCAGCGTCAAATAGACCGCACTCCGCAAAACGAGATAGCAGAAAATGTAGAGTGCGGCCAGCATTGCGGACGGCGCGACGCCTGCCGCAAGAATTGTCCACGGCAAGCCGAAAGTGAACACCATTGCCGCGTGTCCCACAGGGCGCACATTCCGCAACCCGATGGTCCATCGCAGTTCATGCCGCAGGAATTCACTCAATGTTTCGCGCGGATACACCATCCAAACCGGCGTGGCAGCCAGCTCGACCCGGTAACCGCGCGCCGCAATCCGATTTCCCAATTCAAAATCATCGACGTAACGATTCGCCAGCGCTCGGAATCCGCCAATTTCCGTGAGGCGTTCCTTCGTTGTGGCCATCGTCGCGCCCAGCGTGAAGCGCACGCCCTCGAGTTTTTGTGCCAGCAAAGCGCTCGCAGCAAACTCCACCGCGGAACCCGCCGCGTCCAATGTTGCTCCAAAGCTGCCGGGTATCAGGCTGCGAAAAAAAACCGTCACCGCCCCGACCTTCGGGTCGGCAAAAGGCGCGCCCACATCCCGCAAATAGCTGGATTCGACCCGGACATCGCTATCGCTGATCGCCAGCAGTTCATGGCTCGCTTCGTCAACCAGCCGGCAGAGTTTATTAACCTTGCTGCTTGCTCCGATTCCGGCGGAGCCGACAAGCAGCCGAATTTTGCGATTTGGAAAATCCTGCTGGAGTTTTTCGATCACCGGTACAACCGGGTCGTCCCCTTCATTCACGCAAAACAGGATTTCATACTCCGGGTAGTCGAGCCGGCAGAAGCTCGCGAAGTTCTCATATGCTTCGTAGTCCAGCCCGCGAACCGGTTTCAGAATGCTTACAGGAGGTGTGTAGCTCGATCGTGCAGGAGTCTCTTGTTTCTTCCGCCGGAAATACAGGACAGCCGCCCACAGCGTCATGGCGTAGTAAATCAGCGGCCCGAAAGCCAACACCAGTATGACATTGCGAATAAACCAGAACCCCATCTTCATTCCATTCTAGTTGCTTCCGCGCGGAATTGCGGACAGCCGTTATGTGGATCGTTTGGCTACGATCCTTAATTTCGGGATATATACTAACCTTCTTGTATATGGGACACGCAGGAAATTCTTCGCACCGTCGCTCCAATCCCTCCCCACGGCGGCAGCATGCCCGCTGACTCTCCCATCTACCCGCGCGCGCGCGCCCATCTCGCGATTCTTTTTCTAGTCTGGCTGGCCGCCTATGGCACTGCCCTTTTTCGCCCCCCGCTCCTCGATGACGCCGACTCCGTACACGCCGAAGCCGCTCGCGAAATGGTGCTCAGCCACGACTGGGTCACTCTCCACGTCAATGGCATCCGCTACCTGGAAAAGGCGCCCCTCTTGTACTGGGCCGTGGCGGCGAGCTTTGAAATCTTTGGAATTCACGATTGGTCCGCCAGGTTGCCTCTCGCTCTCGGCGTATTGGCTCTCCTCGTTTCGGTTTACTTTCTGGGCCGCCGCGCCTTCGGCGAAAACGCAGGGTTCTATTCGGCCCTCGCTTCCGTCATCGCCTTGGGGCCGTATCTCTTCACCCGTTTCTTGATCCCGGACATTCTCGTCGGTCTCTGGCTGATCCTCAGTTTGGGATTCTTCCTCCGTACTTTCGAAGGTGCCGAGCCTTCACGCCTCGCCTGCTGGGGCCTTGCCGCTTCCTGCGCCTTGAACATTCTCACCAAAGGCTTGATCGGTCTCGTCTTCCCCGCTGCCGCGATCGGTCTCTATCTCCTTTGGACGCGCCAGCTCCGTCATCTCCTCAAAATGCGCCTCATTTCCAGTTCGCTGCTTTTTCTCGCCATCGCCGCGCCATGGCATGTCCTCGCGGGGCTCCGCAATCCCACCCAGGGCAATGTGCGCGGCTTTTTCTGGTTCTATTTCATCAATGAGCATTTTCTCCGCTATCTCAACAAGCGCGTCCCTCGCGATTACGGCACGGTTCCCCTCTTGCTCTTTTGGGGACTCCTGCTCGTTTGGCTGTTTCCCTGGTCCGCTTTTCTGCCGCAATCCCTGGCTCCCGTGAAATTCTCCCGCAAGCGCGAGTCCGTGGATTCTCCTGCCGCGCGGGCCAGGCTGGTTTTTCTCCTCGGCGCGTTTTTCGTTGTTCTTTTCTTCAGCTTCTCGACGCGTCAGGAATATTACGTTCTTCCCGCGCTTCCCGCTCTCGCGCTTCTCATCGGCGCTTGGCTCGCCGAGGAGGAATCTTCGCCCGCCGGCTCCCGCCTCCGCCGAGGCGGCAAAATGTCGTCTAGTGTCCTCGCCGTTCTCGGATTGCTCGGTGGCATCATCGCTGTCGTCCTTGCAATCGCTTCCCTGCCGGTTTCACCAGGCGCCGATATCGCCGGCCTGTTGAATTCTGCTCCGGCCGAATCGCAACAATACGCCCTCTCTCTTGGCCACTTCCTCGATCTCAACCTGCGCGTGATGACCGTGTTCCGCGCCCCGCTTCTTCTCTTCGGGCTTTCGCTCTTTCTTGGTTCCGCACTCAACTGGCGCTTCCGCAGGCGCGAATCTCCCGGCCTCGGGAACTGGTCTCTCGCCGCGATGGCTCTCTGCCTCCTCTTCGCCATTCACATGGCGCTGGTCACCTTCAGTCCCCTCCTCACCTCGAAGCCGCTTGCCGACGCCATTACCCGCGTCTACCGGCCCGGCGACATCATCGAAATCAATGGGGAATATGAAGGCGGGTCAACTCTCAACTATTACACCGGCCATCAGGTCCGCATCCTGAACGGCCGCAGTGCAAATCTCTGGTACGGCTCCTACTTTCCCGATGCTCCGCAACTTTTTGACGATTCTGCTACTTTCCAGCGTCTCTGGGCCGGGCCGCAGCGCGTCTTACTCTGGACGGAACTTGAATCCCGGGACAATGCCCTGGCGGGAATTGATGGCGGCACGGTTTTCACTCTGGCCCGCTCCGGTGGAAAGCTGCTGCTATCCAATCGGCCCGCGCCATGAATACAGCGCCGATTAAAAGCTGCGAATCTCTTCCCTGATTCTTACATCTAATGCCTCGATGCGGACGTAGAATAGGATTGAGCGTATTTGTAGCCTCAGGGAGCAATGACAGATGCTTGTCCGGAAAGCCCCAGTATTGACCTACCGCGATATCACCCCGAAGTCTGTCTATCTCGACCGCAGAAAGTTCTTGCGAGGGATGGGTTTAGCCGGGCTTGCCGTTGCCGGTGGCAGCAGTCTGTTCAATATAGTGTCACCTTCGATTACTGCCCAGGCGACAAACAAGCTCACCGGCTTGGTCAAGAGTCCCTACGACACGGATGAAAAGCAAACCCCATACAACGACGTCACGCACTACAACAATTTCTACGAGTTTGGAACCGACAAGAGCGATCCCGCAAAGAACTCGCAAAATTTCCGCACTTCTCCCTGGACCGTATCGGTCGAAGGTGAAGTAAGCAAACCTCGCAAATTCACCATGGACGAAATCCTCAAGCTGGCCCCGCTCGAGGAGCGCATCTACCGCCATCGCTGCGTCGAGCGGTGGTCTATCGTCGTGCCGTGGATCGGGTTTTCCTTCAACGTGCTGGCAAAATTAGTTGAGCCCACCTCGAAGGCTCGCTACGTGGCCTTCGAAACTTTTTATGACCCGCGGCAAATGCCGCAAGCGAAGTATGGCGGCATCGATTTTCCCTATGTCGAAGGTCTGCGCCTTGACGAAGCCATGCACCCGCTGGCCTTGCTCTGCCTCGGCATGTATGGCGAAACGCTGCCCAATCAGGACGGCGCGCCTGTTCGTATGGTGATTCCCTGGAAATACGGCTATAAGAGCATCAAGTCCCTGGTCAAGATTCGCTTCCAGGAAAAAGAGCCGCCCACGACCTGGAGTCGCTACTCTTCCCAGGAATATGGCTTTTATTCCAACGTCAATCCCAAAGTCGACCATCCGCGTTGGAGCCAGGCCAAAGAGCGGCGCCTCGGCGACATCTTCATGCGCAACACGCTCATGTTCAACGGCTATGGCGATCAAGTCGCAGCTATGTATAGCGGCATGGACCTGAAGAAGTTTCACTAGGGCCGGAATTCCGCGTGCGCGCGCTCCTCACCAGCAAGTGGACCAAAGCCGCCCTCTTCCTCATTTGCCTGGTGCCCTTCGCATCTCTTGTCTGGCGCGCGCTTCACTCCGGTCTCGGCGCGAATCCCGTTGAATTTGTGCAGCATGCCACCGGCGATTGGACGCTCCGCTTTCTCGTCTTCACGCTTTCGATTTCACCGATTCGAAAGCTTCTCAATCTCCCGGACCTGATCCGCTTCCGCCGCATGCTCGGCCTCTTCGCATTCTTCTATGTTTGTCTGCACTTCCTTACCTACATCGGGGCGGACCAATCGTTCGACTTGGGAGGCATGTGGAAAGACATTCAGAAGCGCCGCTACATCACCGTGGGTTTTACAGCTTTCGTTCTGTTGATCCCGCTCGCGCTCACCTCCACTGCCGGCTGGGTCCGCCGCCTCGGCGGTCGCCGCTGGCAGTTGCTCCACCGCGCCATCTACGTCAGCGCTGTGTGCGGAGTCATCCACTACTACTGGCTGGTGAAATCCGATGTCCGCAAACCGCTCTTCTACGCGGCGCTTGTCGCTATTCTTCTTGCCTGGCGTTTGGGAAACTGGTTCTCGCGCCGCAAGCGCCAGCCCGTACCGAGCCCCAGCCCTGGCCGCGTCCCCGCAAGCGCTTCCTAAGATAGATTTTTTAATTTATGGAGGTGGTATCGTCGGAGCTTGAAGACGGTTTTTCGTCCAATTCCAGCCCCCAGAAATGCGGCGCTGGGGTGAGAAATTCGATCCCCACGCGCTGCCCCTTCTCCCCCGGATCGCCCAGGTAGACGATTCGGCATTCCAGCTCTTCTTGCGTCTCCGGGTTGCTGATGACCAGCATCTCCCCATCCTTGACTTCATTCTTCAGAAGCAGCAAGCCGCCGTGGGCATTGACGACCACGGTTTCGCAAGTCTCGCGGAATTTGCGGCCATTATGGCTGCGTCCCTGCGCCTGCACGCGCATCCTGTGAAAGGCCCGCGCGCTGCGCCGCGGGCTTATAGACGTCGTTTCGGTCATAACGCCATCTTCGAACGCGCCCCTCACTCGGTCAATGGCCCCTCCGTACAGGTGTTCTCCAACCGCAACCCGGCGGAAGACCGTTGATGGCTACGTCTTCTGTAAGCGCCGTGAGTGGGCAAGCGATCCCGATTCGGCAGCCCTTGTAGACTTCCCAGAAACCCGTTTCTGGCCCGCAAATGGCACTTGTCCGGTAACCCGACTTACCAGGAGTTAGCCGCCGCTGCGAGGGCCGCTTGTTGGCGATAAGCGTCGCGAAGGACGCCAGAAGCCGTGACTAGAAGTTTATTTCAGGAAGTGCCCGATGCAGTACCCGATGACGCCGCCGATGACGCTACCGATTCCTGCCGTGACGGCCTGTTTTGCGAATTCTTCGCGGTGTCTAACGAAGAATGATGCCGAATTGCGTTTCGTTTCCAAGCTCAAGTAATTTTTCACGTTTATGCCCGAGACTACGAAGAACACCAGAGCCGCGATGCAAATGAGAACTCCCGGTAGCGCTCGAAAAGCAAGAATTGGCTGTCCCTGTTTGTCTCCTCCCGAATAGTGCAACACCAACCAGATCAAACCCACAAAAGAGATAATCGCACCGAAGCTGAACCCCTTGCGAAACTGCGGCTGTTGATGCGTGATGTGAAAGTCTTTAATTTTGTAAAAAAGCGCATCAGCAGCGTCCGTAATTTCTTCTGTTCTTAATTCGTTGAATATGGTTTGCGTCGGTGGGTTGGAAAGTTTGACTACCTCCATCTGATTGAACAAAAAACGGACTCCGGGATTCTCACCTCGAATATCAAAGTCCGTTATTCTAGGGGCCACATTGTTTTTCATGTCTTCTAGGGAGTCGTAGCGATACTTACTGTCCGAGATGGTGACCGCCCGCACGACTGTTGGAACATTGCCACCAGTTGGTCGACCTCTTCGCGATACATCTTGAGGTACCCCAATCGCGCCGTTAGAGTGTGTCGGATCGGTTCCATGGCAGGAAGTCTATCATCAGGTCCAGGAAGCGGGGATAGAACGGGGCCGATCCCACAGTCATGCCGGCGGGGTCGGAAGTGGAAGTGGGGCGTCCAAGTTTCTCAACTCCTGATTAACGCGCTAACTGGACAAGTGGAATCTCTGCCAAAAGCACTTGTCCGGTAACGCGACTTACCAGGAGTTAGTTCTCGCGGCGACCCCGGATGCAAAGGTCTAAGCTGATGTTATCCCGTTAACGCTAGGAAGTGGTTTCAGATATAGTTTTCCGCTTCACTGATCCCTCGCATCCATCCCTGCAGCCTTCTCTATTGCGTCTGCCGGACGATAATTTCCGAATGGGTGTCAAGAGCGGAGTGTGGAAGAGTTTACCGCCGCTTCAAGTTCCGCACTATTCGTTCAGGATTACGCTGCGGAGGCCACTGTGGACCGTCACTTCTCTGCTGTTGTATTCGACAAAGCCAAGCTTCTTGAATTTATTCATGAAATAATTGATCCGTGATCGGGTTGTGCCGACCATTTGTGCCAAGTGTTCCTGACTGATCCCGGGAACTACAGTTTCGGTCCTGCTCTCCTTGCCAAAATGGGACAGCAGCAGGAGAATCCGAGCCAAGCGCTTCTCGCCGGAGTTGAAAAGCTGGTCGACGAGATCCGCTTCGTATCGGATGATACGGGAAAGCAGATGAGTGACGAACATTTCCGCGAGTCCCTGCTCTTCGTGGAGCATCCGTGCCATGATCGGCTTCTCAACCTTGATAAGATTGCAATCTCCGACTGAAATAGCCGTTGCCATGCGCAACGGCTGACCTGCCAGGCATCCTTCGCCGAAGAGCTCACCGGAGGCCAGAGTGCCGACAATCGCTTCCTTGCCGTCGTAGGATGTAACCGCGAGCTTCACCTTGCCTCGTAGGAGAAAGACCACGGAATCCGCAGGCGCTCCTTGCATGAAGATGGTGTCGTCCGCACCGTATTCTAAAACGGTTTTACCCCTGGAGATTCCAGTCAGGAAGGTTTCCCACCCGGCAGTCGGACGTTTCTTGTCTGCTGCAACGAACGCGTTCTTCTTGTCGACAGGCAAGCTCTTCATACGAGCCATAACGACCGTATTTCCCATAACCAACTCCTGCTGATTACCGGAGGCGAGCCGGATCGTCAAAAGCAATTGTTTCCTGAAGGTCCTTTTTCCGCCTTCCGCCAGCCATCACTTCCGTATTTTCAGGTCCAGTCCGAAGAGCACTTTGTTTTGGTCCGACAGGTCCCCAATGAGCCTTCGCAGCGGGCGCGGGAGCCGTTTAATGAGCGTGGGCACCGCCACAATCTGCTCGTCTCTTGCCAGATTCGCATGCCGGCAAATGTCGATGATTTCCAGGTTATACCGACCATTCAAGTGCTGCTCACAAACCTGCTTGATATTCTTTACAGCCAGCGTCGATTTCAACGTGGATCCGTTTATGTACAAACGCAAGACGTACTTCGCCTGGAGAGAATGGGAGCCAGGCCGCTCCATTTCCCCGGGCGATCTGGGTTTCCGCTTACCCGCCGGGCCGGTCTTTTTCGGGGGCTTTTTCATGTGGATCTTTCTGAGCTTGGTCAGACTACCGGTTGCAGGGCCAAGCCAATCAACGTCCGTTCGGTGTTGGACAGGTCTCCAATGATCTTTCGGACAGGACCCGGAAGATCTCTTACCAGGGTCGGAACTGCTACGATCTGGTCGCCGCGCGCCATTTGCGGATTCTCCAAAAGATCTATCACTTCGATCCGATAGCGGCCCTTCAAGTGTTTTTCACACAGCACCTTGAGGTTGGCAAAGGCGCGAATCGATTTGGGAGTCTGGCCCGCCACGTAGAGTCGCAGCTTCCAAAACTCCGGTTTCCGGGGCTTCGGTTTGCGAGGCCGCGCCCGAGTTTTTGTCTTGGTTTTCGACATTTAGCGTTTCCGCGCGGCTGGCGCGCCCCCTCCCTTTTTGTAGGCGGAGGCGTCCGCTTCCCGGCTCCGCACCATCTGCCCGCGGTCCTGCAACACTTCCTCGGCGAGTAATTTCGATTCGGAGATGCTCTGTTGAATTATTTCTTCCTCCACTTCAAACTCCGCCCGGAGCATGGTCATGCGGGCCTCAAAGATCTGGCGCTTGCGCTCCAGTTCACGCCGGCGGGTCTCTTGTTCCTGCCGGCGGAACGTGACCACTGCTTTCTCGCGCCCTTCCTGTGACACCCGGGCGGAACCGGTCAGCACGCCCTCGGGTCCGAGGTACACGTCCAGCAAT
>Ga0209118_1000102_pt1 | contig 59821 bp, 53 predicted proteins | sample BlaSpr_A8_Ref_M1_FD_187988 | JGI IMG/M metagenome (GOLD analysis project Ga0209118, IMG submission 187988) | Forest soil microbial communities from Thunder Bay, Ontario, Canada - Black Spruce, Ontario site 2_A8_Ref_M1 (SPAdes) (version 2) | ecosystem: Environmental > Terrestrial > Soil > Boreal... | reverse complement strand
GTCCTCAACGCCAACCGCGCCCGCCGCGCCCGCGTCGCGCTCGATCTGCCCGTGCTCGAGGACGCCAACTCCGTCCAAGTCTCGCTCATGCAGGTCATGATTCTGAGCGGACAAGTAGACGCCAAAACCGCCGGCCTTCTGCTCTACGCCCTGCAGACCGCATCCTCCAATCTGAGCCGCCCGCCGTCAAAACCCGCGTAGTCATCGACCCCCGCACCGTAAACCAAACCCCGCTCGGCGAAGATCCCTGGTCCGAAGCAGATTTCGAAGAAGAAGAATACGAAGAAGATGATCAAGAAGAAACCGATCAACATGAAAACGTCCAGGCCGAAGCAGCCGGACCGGAAGACTTAGACGAGGAAGCGGCCACGGAAGAAAAAATCCCGCAGATCCAGGGCGTCGCCGAGACCCTAAAGTTTTCAAAAACCCCGCAAGAAGACCAGCAAACCATCGCTCAGATCCATGGCTACGCGGCGAGCGCGGAGGCAAGCCCGCATAACGATGCCGCACGCATATACAGAGGCGAGTTCCAGCTAGGGGCGAATCTGGATGAACAGGTTTCCGGTGCGGTCCAGCCAAAAGTGCGCGTCGGGAGGCACAATCGTGGTCGCGCTATATTCCGTGACCACGGCCGGGCCCGAATACTTCCTTCCAGGCTGCAGCGAGTCACGATCGTAGGTCGCGGCTGCGATTTTCCTACCCTCGAAGAAGACCGAGGTTCGCTCCCGATCAAAACCGCCGCGCTTGGCACGCCCCGCAGGGGCGTTGCTGTAGCTCGACTCCGAAGACTTCATGATCACCCGCAGGCGGAGCGTGACTAACTCTATCTCACGCGCCGGATAGCTGTAGCCATAGCGGCGCTCATGCTCGCGACGAAAAGTTGTGATCATCGCGCCCGTGTAAGGAACGTTGAGTTCGTATCCTTGGCCCCGATAACGAACGTCCACGCTGAGCCGGCGCCGGATTGCGCCTCGCCAACCCTCAGCCCGAAAGTTTTTGTCGGCCTTGCGACTCAAATTGTTGAATTCTTCGTCCAGCCGTTTCACCGGAAGTTCATCCAAGGTCCGCCAGAGTACGGTGCGCGAATAGTCCTTCACGACATCGCTGACCAGAATGCCGAAGGCGGAGAGCGCGCCCGGAAGCGCAGGCACGATCACCCGCGGGATGCCCAGGCTCGCAGCCAATTCGCAGGCATGCAACCCGCCAGCGCCGCCGAAGGCCACCAACACAAACTCTCGAGGGTCGTAGCCACGCTCAATCGAAACCACGCGAATGGCTTTCTCCATGGTCGCATTAACCACGCGAATGATTCCCGCTGCAAACTGTTCGAGCGAGAGTTTGCAACGCTGCTTCTTCAGCCAGGCGGAAACGATTCGGCGGGTGCGTTCCAAGTCGAGCGTGAGATCGCCACCAAGAAAACGATGCGGTTGCAAGCGTCCCAAGATCAGATTCGCATCCGTGACCGTGGGCTGAGTGCCGCGACCATAGCAGATGGGACCAGGATCAGCGCCCGCGGATTCCGGCCCGACGCGCAGGGCTCCAGCGGCATCGAAGCGCGCAATCGAACCTCCGCCTGCGCCCACGGTGTGAATGTCGAGCATGGGCACACCAACGGGCAGGCCCGCAACCTCAGTCTGACTGCTTGCATTTACCTTGTGGTCCACCAGAGCTACATCGGTCGAAGTGCCACCCATGTCGAACGAAATAATTCGCTCGCAGCCGCTGCGGCGCGCCGTGGCCGCGGCTCCCATCACTCCTCCCGCGGGGCCAGAAAGTACAGTCCGCACAGGTTCGCGGGCAGCGGAACGCAGAGCGGTGATTCCACCACTGGATTGCATGACAAAAATGCGAGTGATCTTCCGAGTGTTCTTCAAGGATCCGGGCTTCAGCCCCTGAGGAATTCCGCTCCAGGATTGCGCACGGGCTTCGAGGCTTTCCAGATAGCGCTGCATCACCGGTTGCAGATATGCATTCACGACGATCGTGCTCGTGCGCTCGTACTCGCGAAATTCAGGGAGGATTTGATGGGAAATGGAAAGCGGCACGCCCAGGTCTTGCAAGGCAGCCGCAACCAAGATTTCGTTTTTCGGATTGGCAAACGAAAACAGCAGCGAGATGGCAATGGCCTCAGGCTTTTTCTCGAGCACTCTCGCTTTCAAGTCCCGCAAATCTGTTGGCGAAGGCTCTCGCAGAATCTCGCCGTCGCTGCTGGCACGTTCGTCCACGCCGAAGCGCAGGTCAGCAGGCACGAGGGGCTCGACTCGATCGAAGAAAAAATCGTACAGTTTGGGACGGGCCTGCCGCCCAATCTCGATGACATCCTCGAAGCCAGCCGTGGTGGCAAGCGCCACGCGCGCTCCCTTGCGCTGCAACAATGTGTTCGTACCCACCGTGGTGCCGTGGAGCAAAATCAGCGAGTCATGCCGCCCGATCTTTTCCAGCGCTTCTGCAATGGCTCGCGAAGGGTCGGCAGGAGTCGAGAAAACCTTGAGCATGCGGATGCGGCCGCGGTCCATCCACACACAGTCGGTAAACGTGCCGCCAGTGTCGATGGCCATGCGGAACGGTTGAGGTCGAGAGCGGCGTGCCATGCGATTTGAAACTGGAACGCTAGGGTACCATTTTTAAGATGGGCTTATGCTGGTGAACAGGAGGACCCTGCCGTGAGATACGATTTTCTAGTCGAGACCTATGCAACCGAACGGATCAAGGTGGTCAGCGTGTGGAGCGAATTCCGCGACGAGGATCTTCCGGTTCGTCCCCGGCCCGACGATTCGCGGGGACGCAGTGTTCATGAGCAGATGGTGCATCAGTGCGTCAGCGAAGACATGTGGTTTCGGACGATGCTTGGAATCGACGTCGGAGCATCGCCCCTGCCGAAGCAAGAGACTCGGCTGCAGTTCATGCAACAGTACTCGGCTGACAGCGGAAAACGGTTTGCGGAGCTGAGCGGTAAGGGCGAAGATTGGTGGGAAGAAGCCACTACTTTTTTTGCCGTGCAGCGCTCCCGCGCATGGGTCATGACGCGGCGCATCGCGCATACCTCGCATCATCGCGGACAACTGATGGCCATGCTTCGCATGCTGGGACACGACTTGCACAGTAACTACGGTCCCACCGCGGATACAGGCGGTCTAATGCAAAATCACGCGCCGACAATTTACGCCTATGCCAGCCTGGATGCGCTGCTCACAGGCGAAGCTGCCGGAGGGGCGAAGGCTCCGTTGCCTGGGTCCAGCGGCAGACCCGTCACGGAGCGGCCGGCGTAAACACGAACGAGTTCTCACTTGCTAGTAGTCGTGAAGGCGAGCGAAAGCAGCGTCTTCTGCTCCATTTCATGCGCTTTGGATGACCCGGTCGCGGGGCTGGCGCTGGCTGAGCGCTTTACCGAAAGCACGGGACGTTCTCCTGCGATGTGGCGCAGCCGCGGCAGCATATAAAACATCGCGCCCTTGTTGGCGGGCTCTTCCTGGACCCAGACGATTTCGCGCGCGCTCGAATGTCGTTCCAGTTCCTTGATCAGTTCGGCCTCAGGGAACGGGTACATTTGCTCCAGGAAGACGATCGCGGTCGAGTCATCTTTTCTCTTTTTGCGCTCCTCGCGTAACTCGTGCCCGATTTTTCCAGTGCAAAGCAAAATGCGCTTGGCGTCGATGACTTCCGTGTCGGGCAACACGTTGAGGAAGTGCGGGTGAGTGAAGTCTTCGATGGGCGAAGAAGCATCCGGGTGCCGCAGCATGCTTTTGGGGGTGAAGACAATTAGCGGTTTGCGCCAGTGCCGCAACGCCTGACGGCGCAGCAGATGGAAGTATTGCGCCGCATTCGAAGGCTGGCAGATCTGCAAATTATCTCGCGCCGCGAGCTGCAGAAAACGTTCGATGCGGGCGCTCGAGTGTTCGGGCCCCTGGCCTTCGTAGCCGTGGGGCAGCAGCAAGACAACGCCCGAGAGTAAATTCCATTTGTCTTCGCCTGCGCTGATGAACTGATCGATCACTGCCTGCGCGACGTTCACGAAGTCGCCGAACTGTGCCTCCCACAAGACCAATGCTTCCGGATAGTCCCGGCTGTAACCGTATTCAAACCCGAGCACACCAGCTTCAGAGAGCGTGGAGTTGTAAATTTCACAGCGTGCCTGTTGCGCAGAAATATGCTGCAGCGGGATATACTCGTGCTCGTTTTCGATATCGAGCAGCACGGAGTGCCGCTGGTTGAATGTGCCACGGCGACTATCCTGTCCGCTCAGCCGCACCGGCACGCCAGCCTTCACCAAACTGCCGAAGGCTAGAGCTTCGGCCATGCCGTAGTCTATCGGACGCTTTCCGGCGCCCATTTCGGCGCGTTGTTCAAGCAGTTTCTTGACTTTTGGATGGATATGAAAATCCTCCGCGTATGTCGTAAGCCGCTCTGTGATTTCATGCAGTTCTTCCGCCGACAATCCGGTTTCGACCTCATACTCCGGCTTGTAGCGGCCGCCGGTGTAGTTGTCCCAATAGGTTGGCAGCTCTCGAAGCGTGGGCTTCTTAGTGATGGAGCCAGCTTTCTTCTGCGCGGCTTCCAGTTCAGCGCGGATGGCCTGCACCCGCGTCTGGGCGTCTTCGACGCCGATGTCTTCGGAATAAACTTCCCACAGCGGCGGATGTTCTTTGATGGCTTTGTAAAGCAGCGGCTGCGTGATAGTGGGATCATCCACTTCGCTATGCCCGTGCCGCCGATAGCCGATCATGTCTACGACCACATCCGTGCCGAAAGCGTAACGGTATTCGAGAGCGACGCGCCCGACGCGGATCACGGCGTCCACATCTTCGCCGTTCACGTGAAAAATGGGGACGGACTGGCGCCGGGCGAGCTGAGCGGCGAAGCGCGAGGAATGTAATTCGCGGGGCACGGTGGTGAAGCCGATCAAATTGTTGGCAATGATGTGCACAGTTCCGCCCACAGTGAAGCCGGGCAGATCGGCAAAGTTCAAAGTCTCGGCCACAATGCCTTGTCCGGCGAAAGCAGCGTCGCCGTGCACGAGGAGAGGAAGATATTTCTTTGTCCCGGCTTCTCCCGTACGGTCATGCTTGGCGCGAGTGCGGCCGATGGTTACCGGGTCAACCGCCTCCAGGTGGCTGGGATTTGAAACCAGGTGGATGTGAACCTTGGCGCCGCTCCGAGTGAGGTACTCGCCGGTTGCGCCCATGTGATACTTGACGTCGCCGCTGCCCAGCACGCTGCGCGGATCGACATCTTCAAATCCGGCAAAAACCTCTTCGGGGGCACGCCTGGCAACGTGAACCATTACGTTCAGCCGGCCGCGATGGCTCATGCCCATCACGAGTTCGACCGCACCCTGCTGCCCGGCAGCTTCGAGAATTTCGTCCATCAGAGGAATAAGCGCAGTGACGCCTTCGAGCGAAAAGCGCTTGTTTCCCAAATAGCGCTGCTGCAGCACCTGCTCGAACAGTTCAGCCCGGATGAGGAGATCCAGCGCTCTTTGCTGGTCCACTACCGGTTGAGGGCCTTCCATGCGCTCCTGGATCCAGCGGCGCCGGGGGGGATCGGTGATGTGCATGAACTCGACTCCAACGGTGCCGCAGTAGACGCGTTGCGCCTCTTGGGCGAACTCGCTATCGATCTGCAGATCAGAGTGAGGCACGGGGCGGAGAAAGCCGAGAGGATCGAGGTCGGCCTCCAGATATCCCCAGCGGCGGAATGCGTCGAACGCGCGTTCGCGTTCTCCGTTAGGTGCGTCCAATACTGCGGCGGAGTTTCCGGTAACAGCCTTGGTTCGGGTGGCCATATGTCTATTACTAGAATAATGGATGAGGGGCAGGTAGCGGTGGATTCGGTGAGGGAAAAGCCCTTTCTAGTGCGGAGCGGACGCTCTTGTTCGCTTTTTGACCTTAATTTTCAAGATGTAAGAAATCAAAGGACCATACCCACAAAATCAATCCCAACCTCAAGATCAAAGGCGGCGGACAGGAGTGTCCGCCCTACACGAAGATCGAAGGCGGCGGACAGGAGTGTCCGCCCTACGCGAAGATCAAAGGCGACGGACAGGAGTGTCCGCCCTTCGCGAAGATCAAAGGCGGCGGACAGGAGTGTCCGCCCTACACGGGCCCTGGCGGATGTGATATGCATTCAAGTTTGCATTCGATGGAGGCCGACATGCGAAGCCTGCAGATGAAACCTTCCCAGCCGACGATGCTGGGGATTCCTTTCGACGCGAACTCTTCCTATCTGCGAGGTCCGGCGGATGCTCCACCCTTGATTCGCGAGGCATTCCGCTGTGATTCGTCGAATTCATCCACCGAGAGCGGAATCGAACTTGACCCAGAATCTGTGTTGGATGCGGGCGACCTGGAGCTGTCAGCCGATGGTGCATTCACCGCGATCGAAAGCGCTGTCGGCGAGTTGCTCTATAACGGACAGACTCCGGTTTGCCTCGGTGGGGATCACTCCATAACTTATCCAATCGTGCGCGCCTTCGGAAAGCGCTTTGCCGATCTCACGCTTGTTCACTTCGACGCGCATCCTGACTTATACGACGAATTTCAGGGGAATCGACACTCGCATGCTTGTCCCTTTGCGAGAATCATGGAAGAAGGCTGTGCCAAGCGGCTGATCCAAGTCGGCATTCGGACTATGAATGCACATCAACGAAAGCAGGCGGCTCGCTTTGGGGTTGAAGTTGTGGAGATGCGGGAGCTGCCTGCGCTGGAAAAACTCAAGCTTGCTGGGCCGGTTTATGTTTCGTTCGACATCGACGTGCTTGATCCGGCGTTTGCGCCTGGGATTTCGCATCGTGAGCCGGGAGGAATGTCGGTGCGCGAGGCCATCTCGCATCTACACGCGATCACGGGTGACATTGTTGGAGGCGACCTGGTGGAGTACAACCCAAAACAGGATGTATCGCAACTGACTGCGATGGTGTGCGCGAAGATTTTGAAAGAGATTCTAGGGAAGATGATTGCGGGATGAAGGGAGGCACAGCCTCTGCCAACATTCCTTCCCATAAATGTTACCGGCGCCAATCCGAGCGTTGCGGCTCTGACTGGCGCCGGGTTTCATTGACAAACCTTCTACTTTTTGAAGTTAAACATATTCATCGCATCGCCAATGGCCGGGCTGTTGATTGGCACATAGGGGTTCGATGGCTCCTGGACCGGGTTGGGCAAGCGATCCCGGCTGCGGCCGCTGATGGTTGACAGTCCCCAGTTCTTCTCGATGAACTTCAAGATGGACACGTGGTCGTAATAAGTGTGATCCACCTTGCCGCCGGTCGAGAACGGAGAGACGACGATGAGCGGAATGCGGGTGCCATCGCCGAAGAAGTCGAGCTGTTGAACGAAACCGGAGTCATAATAACCGCCGCCCTCATCCACTGTGATGAAGATCGCGGTGCTGGCCCACAGAGTGGGATTGGCTTGGACCTCGGTAATGATCTTCTTCGTGAAAGCTTCGAAGAGACCGAATTTGGAAGACGCCGGGTGACCGTCCAGGAAACCCGAGGGCTTGACGAAGGAGACTGGCGGTAAGGTGCCATTGTAGAGGTCGTTGTAGAGGTCGGTGACATCTTTGAGATGTTCTTCGCGCTGGGTCGGACTGCCCATGATGGAAGTTGTGTACTGGGCAAAGTTGCAAATGTCGCAGTAGTTGTTCCAGGGGTTGTTGTAGGTCGGATCCTGCAGGTAAAGATTCCAACCATCTCCGTAGTATTTCCAGCCGAGGTTGGCTTGGTTCAACGAGTCGGCAATGGTAGGCACGGTGGACGGCGGGATGACGAACGGGTTGCTGGTGTTTACTGTTCCATCGCCGTAGTATCCGGGAGCATAGTTGTTCAGGAGGTAATAGGCGCCGGGAGCGCAGTTGGGACTGGGATGACTGGCCAGCGAGGCCAGGTACTTCACGACTTCCTTGACGCCCGGCTGGCTCTTATCGGAGCAATTGCTGTAAGTGCCACCGCCGTATCCGTCCTGGATCCACCAGTTATTGGTTCCGGGCTGCGGGTCGGGGTCCTCGATCTCGTTGCTGGGAGGCGTGGCGACATTGCCCTTGCCATCGCTGAACCAGATTCCATCAGCGGAACCGAGCATAAAACTGTTGGCGCCGGTTCCGCCCCAGACTGACTGATGCATGTTGTCGGCGAGCGCGTAGGTTTGTGCGAGAGACGTGAAATAGGGCATATCGCCCTGTTGCACGTTGTAAAAACCCATGGAGATAGAACCTTCGTGGGTGGTCTCCCAGTTAAATGGCTTGGGCCGTGGATTACCATTGCTGCCGGCGCCAATCGAGATTTCCACCCAGGGAAAGAAATCGTTAAGGCAGCCGCTGGGATTTTGTTTTGTAGCGTTCTTCACATTGCAGTCAAGCTGCTGCCACATCTGGTAGTAGCGGTGGACCGGGCTGCCCGCATAGTCATCGTAGGCAATGTCAGGAGTGAGCTGGTAAGGCCCGTTCGGGAGGTTGAACACATTATGAAGGCGCGTGTCGATCACGCCCCGTGGCAGACCGGTAGCTCCGGTGGTGAGATGAACGTAGTCTTCGGGGAGCAGGCCCGGTTCGGCAAGCTGAGCCGCGGATATGGTCTGGAAGGGCGCGGGAAATTGGTCGCTCGGATTCGGCGGGGCACCTTGGGTATTGGTTGGGGGATTGTGCTTGAACAGACGGTAGTCGCTGCGGGGACTGAGCTGGAACTTTCCACCATCGAAGGCCTGCCATTGGGCGGCAACGGAGTAATTTGGTCCGGGGGTTCCGTCGGCGTTGATGATTCCCTCGGAGAGCAGATTATTGACGGTCTGTCCGGCAGGGGGCTGGTAGGTGGCGAAAAGGTGATCGAAGGTACGATTCTCGCCGACGATCACAATGACGTGTTGAATGGGGGTGGCGGTGGGATGTTTGCGGGTTTCGGCAGCCAGGCTTGGGGGATCTACGACGTTCATGACGGTAGAGAGCAAAGCCGCACCTAGTCCAAAATGCCGCCAGGTCGCGCGATAAAGATTTCCAAACTGCATTCTATTTCCTCCGGATGGGGAGTTTCGATCCAAGGTCTCCCCAACACGGCTCAAGGTTGCTCCCTGGCTGTTACATCTCGATGACTTGGGCGTGAATGTTCGTTTAAAAATTCGCTACAGGTATGCCACAAAGCGGTGATTGTGGAAAAGGATCGAAGGAAAGAATTCAGGAAGTTGTCGTCACAATGGGCAAGGGAGCACAATCAACATCGGTTGCGTGTGTGCAATCCTCGCAAGCTTGAGACCTGGAACCTGAGACTTGATCCAGATCTATCCGCATTTTCCCGTGCCGTGACATTTTCGGCGGGAAGACGAGCAGTTGCCAGGCTCGGCCAACTTGCCGTCCGGCCCGATGCAGGTCTGAGTGTGGATGCACCAGAACAAGCCTTCATTCGAATGAGGCACGGTTGGGTCGGGCTCGGCCAGGATGAATTGCGCCTTCCAGCGCAGGGCCGGGCAGAGGCCGGGATGATTGGTATTGAAGCGATCGGATTCCTGAAACGATGATTGTCCTATCACGCGGCGCCTCCCGAAGCGGCTTTCAAGATGGCTCGTTTGACGGCAACTTTTGCGAGCTGCACTTTGTAGGCATTGTGACTGAGCGGCGTTGCGCTCTGCAGCGCGGCATCGGCAGCAGCTCTCGCCACGTCCTCGAAGACGTTTTTTTTCGCTAACATGCGCTCCGCCTCGGACGAGCGCCATGGCACAGGTGCCACGTGCCCCATCACGACGCGAGTGGTTTCTACGGCCGAGCCATTCATCATCAGGCTCACCGCGGCGACAGCCAGCGGCCAGTCAAAAGCTTGCTTCTGTCGAATCTCGTAGTGCGCGACTTTCATTCCATTTGCTGAGGGGACGATCACCTCGGCAAGTATCTCGTTCGGCATGAGGTTGTGCTCGCGCTCGGGTTCGGTTTTCGGGATTACGTAGAACCGCTCCAACGGGAGCTCGCGCGAGCCCTTGGATCCAACCAGCCGAATCGAAGCACCATACGCGATCAGCACCGGAACGATGGATGAGGGACTGACGAACTTGGCGGGACCGTCGTTACCGAGGATCGCGTGGTAACGATTTTCGCCGTCAGTGACGAGGTCCTTGCCCGACTCGTTCTTTGGCAGCAGCCCGAAGCCGCCCCGAAAATACCAGCAGCGCGGACGCTGGCAAAGATTGCCGCCGAGCGTCGCCATATTGCGAATCTGCGGGCTGGCTGCGTCGTTGATCGCCTCCGCCAATGCGGGATAGTCTTTAACCACATTCACATTGTCAGCCAGTTCACCCAGCGTTGTGAGTGAGCCGATGCGGAGTCCATTCGATGCGACCTTAACGCCGCTCATTTCCTTGATCTGCTTAATGTTCACGAGGCGCTTGGGATGGACCACGTCATCCTTCATCAAAGCCAGGAGATCGGTGCCGCCGGCCAGGACTTCAGCCTGCCCCCAGGTTGCGCCTAAAAGTCCAACAGCCTGTTCCTTGGTAGTAGGACTCGCGTATTCAAACGGCCTCATGACGCACCTGCCTTCTGGGCTGTGCTTCGCTGACCCAGGGCCGCGAGAACTTTGTCCGGCGTGATCGGGAGAAACGAGACGCGCGCCCCGATCGCATTCGCAACTGCATTCGCAATCGCGGCTCCCGGAGAAATCACCGGCGGCTCACCCAATCCGATCACGCCGCGCTCGTCGTAGCCCTTACCGGTCATCATGTGGACGACGAGTTCGGGAATGTCATTAAGCCCGGCGAGCCGGTAGAACTCCATATTCGGATTCAGCATGCGGCCGGTCGCCTGATCCATCACTTTCTCTTCGAACAGTGCGTAGCTGATGCCCATGGTGAGCGCACCATAACAACTGCTCTCGGCTGTCTTGAGGTCGATGATGAGACCGCAATCCTGCACCGACACCATCTTCTTTATTTTTACAATGCCAGTCTCGATGTCCACTTCGACGTCCGCCATTCCCACTCCGCCAACGCCGCTATTGGTCAGGTCGGGCAGCTTGCTCTTGTCGGGATTTTTGCCGCGGATAGTAAGCGGCATGGCGCCGATCTTCGAGCAAGCCTGTTTCCAGTTCAGCGAACGGCTCGGGTCACTCTTCACTCGCACCGTGCTATTCACGCACTCCAGATCCGCGGGCTGTGCGCTGAGAGCTGGAGCAACTTTAGCGAAGAGTGCTTCGCGGGCATCCACAGCGGCGCGCCGAGTTGAGGAACTAACCCCGCCCGGAGTGGTCGAACCGCCGGAACCGCCCGACGGAGGATAGAGTGTGTCGCCGATGTAAAGATTGATCGCTTCGATCGGGATACCCAAGGTCTCGGCCGCGACGATGACGATCGTGGTGCGAGTGCCAGTGCCGAGGTCCTGCGTTCCCATTTTTATGTCCACCGAGCCGTCAGGATGGATAGTGAGATCGCAATCGCTTGCGTGACCGCGTCCGCCCCAGGTGTGAATCGAGAGCCCGAGGCCGCGAGCAATGCTCCCGGAAACGTTCTGGCCTCGCGGACGCCACTTTTCTTTCCAGCCCATCAGGTCTGCGGCGACGGCCAGCTCCTCGCGATAGACGTCGTGTCGCGGCCCGGTGATCTCAAGGTTCTTCAGCCAAAGATCGAGAGGATCCATGTTGAGCTTGGCTGCAAGATCATCCAGCGCGCCCATGCTGATGATGGCGGCCTGCGGATGGCTAGGAGCGCGCCACGCACGGGCCGGGCCGATGTTGTTGCGAATGGCGGTGTGTTCCTTGCGCTGGTTGGGAATGTTGAAAACGTACGGAATCGGCGGCATGCCGCCTCCGCCCGGACCTCCCGTCCCCCAGGATTGCGACTGCCATCCTGTGATGGTGCCGTCTTTTTTCGCCGCCACTTTCACGCGAGCGTTAGCCGAAGGCCGCGCGCCTGCGACTTCCAGCTCCGAGTCGCGCTCCAGCATGATCCTCACTGGTCTTCCGCCCGCCTTTTTGGAAAGCCGGGCCGCGGCTATGTCCCAACGATCGGCGGCGAACTTGCTGCCAAAGCCGCCACCGACGTGGTCCTGATGAACTCGAATGTTGGCGGCAGAGACCCCCAGCGGCTCCGCCATTTGTGCGGCAATGCCGGAGACGTTTTGCGTGGAGATATGAGTGAACAGATGGTCTTTGTCAGTCCACTCTGAAACAGAACCGTGGGGCTCGAGGCAACAGTGAACGATGACGGGCGCGCCGTAAAGACCTTCAGAGACGACGTCGGCTTCCGCGAACGCTTTATCGGGATCTCCGTTAGTTTGTGTCGCAGTTTTCTGATAGGCGGAATGGGCCCCACCCTTTACATCGCGATACGGAGCTTGGCGGATGGCTGCGAGGACCGATTCAGACGCGCCCTCGCCCTTCATGTCGTTCAGGAAGTCATCGTCAACTTTGAAGGTGACACCGTGCTGTTTAAGATATTGAGTTAGCTGAGCGTCGGGCATTTGGTTGCTGACGGCATCGTCAATGTCGTCTGCGCTCATCGGGCCCGCGGCTTCGCCGGCTCCGGCAGGAGGCTCGGCGTCGCTGACCAAGTACGACATTGGTTGATACTTGACGTTGATCAAGCGAACAGCGTCTTCTGCTGTGGGCTCATCGACTGCCGCGACAGCGACGATTTCATCTCCTGCCCATTGAGCGGTGGTGCCGGGCTTCTGGATGATCTCGACCGCCTTTACACCGGGAAGCTTCTCGGCGGCGCTGGTGTCGATGCTGACGATCTTTGCCTTCGCGTAGGGCGAGCGCAAAACCTTGCCGAAGAGCATGTTTGGGGCGTGATAGTCGTAAGTGTACTTAGCGCGGCCCGAAACCTTCACCGGCGCGTCCACGCGCGAAATGCGCTTGCCGATTAGGGTGCGATGTTCTGCGTCAGGCCAACTATAGTCCGGCATAGGTCACGCTCCCTTTTGCGCCATCTGCGCAATTGCAAGATGGATTCCGTGATAGGTGCCGCATCGGCAAAGATTCCCGCTGAGGCCGTGCCGGATCTCTTCTGGACTCGCATGAGGGTGCTGATCCAGAAACGCCTTGAAGGCGACCACGAACCCGGGCGTGCAGAAGCCGCATTGCGAAGCGTCGTTATCGACAAACGCCTGCTGGATGGGGTGGAGGGTTTCGCCCTGCATCAGCGACTCGACTGTGGTGATAGCCTTGCCCTGAGCTTCGATGGCGAGAACCGAGCAGGCATATACAACCCTATTGTCCATGAGCACGGTGCAGGCGCCACACTCGGCACGATCGCACACGCGCTTGGCGCCGGTGATGTCAAGCTGATCGCGAAGCGCGTCGAGCAACGTGACGCGCGGCTCCAGATGCAGAGTGTGTTTCTGGCCGTTGATAATGAGCTCGACGGGCACTTTACCCGGACCATAAACTTTTACCGGTTCACCAGCCGCGTGCACGACCTTGGTTCCGAGAATCGGAACGGCTGCGGCTGAAATGGTGGAAATCTTCAGAAAGTCGCGGCGGGAAACGCCGGAAGATTCCTCGGCCTTGGCTATTGGGTCGTCGCTTCGTGGATCGTGGTCTGGCATTCGCAATCTCCGAGCGGTATCTGTAGTCCGATAGAAGAATTAGACAAGATGAGACTGTTTCCGTTAGCGGAGTTCGAGGCGCGAACACAACTCTCAGATTTCCTCTCCGCAGTCAGAAAGTATACAACCGCGAAGGGAGTTGCGGCGATGCCGGCACGATTCACGTGGACTGATCTCCTCCCTTTGTTCGATTGTCATCTTGAGCGGAGGGTTGGCTTTCGCTTGCGAAAGCTAACGCGGAGTCGAAAGATCCCGCTGGAGCGTTTGTCTGGCAGAAGCGCGGCAGGGAGTTCTCTGGTCACTTTCTGGACCGCCCGTCGCTGCCCCGAGGCCGTGGAGAGAATGCCTTTCGGCGTCTAGGTAGTGTGGGTAAACGCGGGTTCCTTCGACTCCGCTCAGGATGACAGCTACATCTGGTGCTATCGGATGAAAGCGACCTTAATGCGCTTTCCGACCCGGATTGGCAGTCGAACGGGAAGTTTGTTCAGTTTATATGTGTGGTGATTTCTGACAATTTCCTCGACCCGCACCGATCCCTGCTTCAACTTTCTCACTGCGTCGGTTACAGAGTCAGCGAGGCCGCAGCGGACAAGGAGCCGATCAAGACGGACGTCGTATGGGTCTTCAGCAGAGATATCGGCAATATCCACCGAAACTTCCTCGACGCCCTCAGGGGTTTCATCTTTCTGAAACTGCTTCGCCCAATCCTCGCCCGCTTTCGTCGCAGTACCTGCTAAATGGAAATCCGCCACGATGCGGCGAGCCAGGTCTTTCTTCGCCTGCATTGGATGTAACTCGCGCTTCATCTTTTCGATTTCGGTCATCGACGCATCCGTAAGCAGTTCGTAGTACCTCCACATTATCTCGTCGGAGACCGACATAATCTTTCCGTACATTTCGAGCGGCGACTCGTGGATGCCGATTGCGTTGCCCAGCGACTTTGACATCTTCTGGACGCCGTCAAGACCCTCCAGGATCGGCGTGGTGAGCACGACTTGCGCTTCCTGGCCATAGGCGCGCTGCAGTTCGCGTCCAACCAGCAGATTGAACTTCTGGTCCGTCCCGCCGAGTTCGACGTCGGCTTCGAGCGCTACCGAGTCGTAGCCTTGCGCCAGCGGATAGAGCAGTTCGTGTACTGCGATTGGTTTTTCTTCCAGGAAACGTTTGTGAAAGTCCTCGCGCTCGAGCATCTGCGAGACCGTGTATTTGGCCGCGAGACGGATGAAGTCGTCGGCGGTAAACTTCGAAAACCAGCGGCGATTGAAATCGATGACGGTCTTTTGCGCATCGAGAATCTTGAAGACCTGCGCCTTGTAGGTTTCGGCGTTGTGCTCAATCTGCTCGCGGGATAGCGGCGGACGCGTGGCGGAGCGGCCAGTCGGATCGCCAATCATCCCCGTGAAATCGCCGATCAGGAATATGACAGTGTGACCGAGATCCTGAAAATGCTTGAGCTTGCGAAGCACAACCGTGTGACCGAGGTGCAAGTCTGGTGCGGTGGGATCCATCCCGAGTTTCACGCGCAGGGGCTTGCCGGCGGTGCGGGATTTCTCGAGCTTGGAACGCAGCTCGGCCTCGCGAATTATTTCAGCGCTGCCTTTTTTTATGTAGGCTAACTGCTCGTCAACCGGTGCGAAGTTTGGCATGCAGTTTGATTATATGCAATGCACGTGCCCGCTCCTCTGCCGGGCTTCGCTCGGCGGGAGGAGCGGGGGCGGCTGTCCTACTTGTGTTTCATGGTCCCCGTCACCAGCCTTCTCCGCCCCACGATTTCAAACTTTCCTTCCAACACGATACTGATCGCCTCGGAGTACGCGATGTGCTCCTGCTCGAGGATGCGGGCGGCGAGGGTGTGTTCGTCGTCGGTATCGAGTACCGGAACGGCCTTCTGCAGAATGATGGGGCCATGGTCGAGTTCTTCGTCCACGAAGTGAACCGTGCAGCCTGAAACTTTCACACCGTAGGCGAAGGCTTGCTCTTGAGCTTCGAGTCCGGGAAAAGCCGGCAACAAAGACGGATGAATGTTGAGGATGCGCCGCCGGAACTGTTGCACGAACCACGGCGAGAGAAGCCGCATGTATCCCGCAAGGCAGACCAGGTCAACCTGGTGCTTCTGCAGCGCGGCCACGACTTCACGATCATGCCCTGCCCGGTCCTTGCCTTTCGAAGGAATGACCAACGCGTTGAGGCCGAGACGACGAGCGGTTTCAATCCCCCCGGCGTCAGGTCGATTGGAAATAACGACGGCGATGCGAGCGTTGGGAATACGCCTCGCGGCCACATTCTTGGCGATGGCTTCGAAGTTCGAACCGCGTCCGGAGAGGAGGATGCCGAGATTCTTCATGGGAGCTCTGAGCCGTTAGCCATCAGCTTTCATCCAAGCATTCATCATAATTCAACTTGCAAAGACGTTCGCCGGTTTGCTCCCGTCCCGACTGGTTCGATATAGTTTTAGATTGGCGTGTACAAAGACTTCCATACCGTGGACCGCTGGACCAAGAAGGAAGTGCACTGCATTTATCAGGCGCTGATCGTGGCCATTGCCACCCGCCACGCGGATGCAGTGGACATCAAGTTTCTGGTGGACGGTCGTCCCGTCTGGATTGCTCTGCCGCATCCCGCGTGGGTGGAGTACGAGAAGCGCACCGGGAAGTTGATCACCGATCCACTGGCGGTAGAGATTGCCGGACACTATCTCAAGGGCGCGCTGGAATCCGGCGAAGGGGTGGGGCAGGAAGTGTACTCGCTGACCGTCGAACAGACGCTTCAGCATCTGGATGCGGCGGTGGAAGAGAAAGTTGGGTCTCAGCCCGTAACGTAGCGCAAACTTCCACGCCTTCTGCCCTCGTCACACGGGTTCAGCGCGTGGTACTGCAATCAGCAGTTCGTAATATGGGAGACATTTACCATGGCCAGTACCACGATAGAAGTTGAGACAGCCACCGGCAATCATAAGCATCCCAAGCTGGCGCAGTGGGTTGAAGAAGTAGCACAGATGTGCAAACCCGATCGCGTTCATTGGTGCGATGGCTCTCCAGAAGAGTATCAGGCGATACTGCGGCGGATGGTCCTCACCGGCACTGCTATCCCCCTTGATCCGGCGAAGCGCCTCAACAGTATCCTGGTCCGGTCGGATCCTGCTGACGTAGCCCGCGTCGAAGATCGAACTTTTATCTGCGCACGGACCAAAGAGGAGGCCGGCCCGACCAACAACTGGGAAGATCCAGTAAAGATGAGGGAGAAGCTGACCGGACTTTTCACTGGCTCAATGGTGGGCCGCGACATGTACGTTGTTCCCTACAGCATGGGTCCAATCGGATCGCCAATCGCCAAGATCGGCGTGGAGGTGACCGACTCGCCATACGTCGTTGCCAACATGCATATCATGGCTCGGGTCGGCAGCCGCGTGCTGCAGGTTCTCGGCGAGGATGACGAGTTCGTGCGCGGGTTGCACTCGATTGGAGCGCCGCTCGCACCGAATGTGCAGGACTCAACCTGGCCCTGCAACCGTGAGCACAAATACATTTGCCATTTCCCGGAAACGCGTGAGATATGGTCGTATGGTTCTGGCTACGGGGGCAACGCATTGCTAGGCAAGAAGTGCCATGCACTGCGCATCGCGTCGGTCCAGGCGCGCGATGAAGGTTGGATGGCTGAGCACATGCTCATCCTCAAGCTCATCAGTCCGCAGGGTAAGATCAAATACTTCACCGGCGCATTTCCCTCGGCCTGTGGGAAGACCAACCTCGCGATGCTGGTTCCTACTATCCCCGGTTGGAAGGTGGAAACCGTTGGCGATGACATTGCCTGGATGAAATTCGGCGCGGATGGCCGGCTCTACGCGATCAATCCCGAGTACGGTTTCTTTGGCGTCGCGCCGGGCACAAGCATGAAGTCGAATCCGAACGCGATGCTTACTGCAACCAGGAATTCCATCTTCACTAACTGTGCGATGACGCTCGACGGTGACATATGGTGGGAGAGGATGACGGATCAGAAGCCGTCCGAGTTGGTGGACTGGCTGCGGCGGCCCTGGACCCCAGACTCGGGCCGGAATGCGGCGCACCCGAATGCGCGGTTTACGACTCCCGCGAAGCAGTGCCCGGTCATTGCTCCGGAGTGGGAGGATCCGAAGGGCGTGCCCATCGATGCGATCCTATTCGGTGGCCGCCGTGCCGGAATCGTTCCGCTGGTCACCGAAGCGTTCAATTGGCAGCATGGCACTTTCCTCGGCGCGACCGCCAGCAGTGAGACTACGGCAGCGGCAGCGGGAAAGGTTGGGCAACTGCGCCGCGATCCCATGGCGATGCTTCCGTTTTGCGGCTATCACATGGGTGATTATTTCGCACACTGGCTTAAGATCGGCGCGCATTCCGATGCAGCCAAGCTGCCGAAGATTTTCTACGTTAACTGGTTTCGCCAGGACGAGAACCGCAAGTTCCTGTGGCCGGGGTATGGTGAAAACAGCCGGGTGCTGAAATGGATCTTCGAGCGGTGCAACGGTAAGGTGCATGCGAAAGACACCCCCATCGGACGCATTCCCGAGGCGGCCGATCTCGACACGACGGGGCTGGACATTAAGAGCGGTCATGTGGACGAACTGCTCAGCGTCGATATCGAGGGCTGGCTGGCTGAGGTGCCGTTGATCAAAGAGCACTTCGCCAAGTTCGGCAGCCACTTTCCGAAGGGGCTGCAGGACGAGGTCGCGGGACTCGAACAGCGGCTGAAATCGGCGAAGAGCTAGGATGTCTCAGGCTTTCTTTGAAGGCGGATCCTGGATTCCTGCTACGCCCATCATTCGTCCCGTTACTCCCTTTTCCGCTCGATACGAAAAGAGCAGGTCCGAACGACAAGCCGTACACAGCGTCGAGGCGGTGATGTTTTTCGGTGAGACACCAGCGGTGATCAGCTGACGGCGGTTGGCTTCGACCAGGTCCAGGAAGATTTTCGTTGGCTGCTCGCCGTGTCCCGGAGCCCGGGCAGTCAGAAACAGCAGCGGGTACTTTTCGCGGACCGGGTCCGATTCTTTGGTCTCACGAAATAAATCCTCGGCGTAAGCGAACTGCGATTCGAACTGCTGGCGCACTTCAGGTCCGACGTCGTAGCAGCAGGCGCGAATTCCTGGACCGATGGCCGCTTTGATATTCTTGGGCATCGTACCGAACCAGCGGCGCATTTCTCCCACTCCTTTTTCGACAATGCGTTTGGCCGTACCGCGCCAACCCGCATGGAACACTCCCACAGCTCTCTGCTTGTTATCTACCAGAATGACCGGCAGGCAATCGGCCGTCTGGATGGCGAGGAGAACGCCGGGAACGCAGGTGATGAGGCCATCGCCAACCAACGGTTCCTTCGGCAGCTTGGCCACGCAGTGAATGAGGTCGGAGTGAATCTGGCGAATCGTGACGAGTGGCCACGGCTTCTTACCACGGGTGGCGCCGAGTTGCTGCAGGAAGATGGCTCGGTTGCGCTCGACTATGCTGTGCGAGTCCTGTTTGGTGAATCCGAGATTGAGAGTGCGACCGCCATAAGCGCGGGAGAACCCGCCGGGTCTGGTGCTGAATCCATGAATCAGCCATGGGATGCGAGTGAGGGTTTCAGAACGAAGGATGGTCAGTCGAGCTTTGTTGGCACTCTTGATGGGCACCAGAACATACTAACAATCAAGACCACGGCTCCAGGGAAGATGCGGGACCTGCGAGACGTTTCTGCGCGTATAATCCGCATGCAATCAAAACGAGCGCCGCCTGGAACCCGGAGGACGAATATGAGTCGCACTGTGCAAACCACGAGCGGAATAGCTTTTGCTCTCATTGCTGTTTGCGTCGCCGCGTTCTTGTTATTTCTCGAGCCACCGGCGGCCTCGCCGAAACCACAGAGCGCAGTCCCGTCGGCTTCGCCGGACCCGCGTTTGCAAAATGCTTACCGGTTTCAGCAAGGCGGATGGACTTATGTCCACCTCGAGGGGTCTCCCGAGCAAATCGGCTTCCAGCACGGGTACCTGCTGGCGCGCGAGATCGCCGATGCCTTCGAGGCGGTCAAACTGGAGGACACCCACACCACCAGGCGCGATTGGGATTTTTTCAGAAAAGCCGCGCATGAGATGCTTTGGCCGAAAATCGATGTGGAATATCAGCAGGAGCTCACGGGGATCGTCGAGGGACTTAAGGCACAGGGTGTGGCCATGGATGTGGACGATCTGGTTGCGCTCAATGCCTTCGAAGAACTCCCCGGTTACTACGTGCCATGGTTAAACCAGCAGGAACACGTCGCGGGCGCGCCGCGGCTGGCGAGTCCAGGCAATTGCAGCGCGTTTATCGCTACCGGGAGTTACACCCGCGACCACCAGATCGTAATTGCGCACAACAACTGGACCAGCTACCTCGTGGGCTCGCGCTGGGTGATCGTCTTCGATATTGTTCCTGAACACGGGAACCGCATTTTGATGGACGGGTTTCCGGGGGTCATTACCAGCGATGATGACTTCGGCGTGAACTCCGCCGGAATCATGGTGGCAGAGACCACCATCACCCAATTTGTCGGCTGGGATCCGCAAGGCAAGCCGGAGTTTGTGCGATCACGCAAGGCCCTGCAGTACGCGAATTCCATTGACGACTACGCCCGCATCATTCGTGACGGGAACAACGGCGGCTACGCCAACGACTGGCTGATTGGAGACCGCAAGACGGGCGAGATTGGATATCTTGAGCTGGGCTTGAAACACACGCCGATGTGGCGAACCAAAGATGGATATTTTGTGAGCTCAAATTTTGCCCGCGATCCGGTGGTGATCAAAGACGAGACTCCTGACTTCGATCCCAAAGACGCGTCTACTTCACCCAATGCTCGCCATGCCCGTTGGGAACAGCTCATAAAGCAGTCCAAAGGACAAATCGATGTCGGCATGGCGGAGAGCTTTATGGCCGACCATTTGGATAGCTTCGAAAAGAAGGAGCACCCGGATGAGCGCAGCCTGTGCGGTCACGTAGACAGCTCGCCGAGGGGCGTGAGCATCTGGCGATGGGGAGCTTACTACCCCGGAGGGGCAGTCCAAGGCAAGGCGACGGATAGCAGTCTGGCTGAGCACATGAGTTTCCAGGCGCGGGCGGGGCATCCGTGTGGCCAGGATTTCATCGCCAAGGATTTCTTGAACGCGCACCCGGACTATTCATGGGAAGCGCCTGTGCTTCGTGACATGAAGTCCGGTCCGTGGACGCTATTCCACGCTGGACAGCGCGCGGGCCAGTGATCGAGTCGACAGGTGTTATGCCTCGGCCAATCTCGGACTGCGTTTGTGCCAGGCCGTAGCCTGCTCATAGGCATACGCAAGCTGTAGAACTCTGTCTTCCCCCCAGTGCGGGCCGATGATCTGAAGTCCGATGGGAAGACCGGCGGTGGTGAATCCGCAGGGGATTGAGATCGCTGGCAGTCCCCACACGTTTACCGGGCGGGTATTGCGGAGCAGCAGGATTTCACGCGGGCGGAGGAGGTCTGGGTCCTGCTTCAGCTCAGCAATCGCAGGCGCGGGAACCGGAGTGGTTGGGGTTACAAGAACGTCCACATCCTCAAACACACGGTTGATTTCGCCGCGTATCTTTTCCAGTTCGCGGCGCCGGTGCTCAACCTCCGTACCGCTGATGTCCTCGCCCTTGCGGATGCGGCGTAGCGTTTCCGGCTGGTACAGTTCGGGACTCCTGGAAACGAACTCGGCGTGGTAGGCATACGCCTCCGCGGTTTGCAACGTGCGGTCGGTGGGAACATCAACCTCGATCTCGGACAGATCGTTGGTGAGGGTTCTTAGTGTGCCGAGCGCCTGTTCTACCGCCGAAGCAACCTCCGGGTCAAGATCTTCGTAGAAAAATTTCCGGGGGACGCCGATCCTCGCCGACCTCGTTCCATCGCAGAGACTTGCGAGGTAGTCAGGGACCGGCATGTCGGCGCTGTTCATATCTCTTGCGTCGTAGCCTGCGATCGCCTGCAACATCACCGCGGCATCTGAAACCGTGCGCGTAATCGGGCCCACGTGATCGAGCGACAGCGAGAGCGGGATTACGCCACGAACGCTTACGCGTCCGAACGTGGGCTTCAGGCCGACGACTCCGCACAGCGCCGCAGGCTCGCGAACCGAACCGGCAGTATCCGTGCCGATGGCGCCGTAACCAAGACCCGCGGCCACGGATGCGGCCGAGCCTCCTGACGAGCCGCCGGTGATGTGCGCGGGATTCCATGGATTGCGAACTTCGCCGTAATAGCTGATCATCGAGCTGCCGCCATAAGCGCATTCATGCAGGTTCTGCTTCCCCAATAGAACGGCTCCAGCATCTTTTAGACACCGAACGACTTCAGCGTCTTCATCAGGGATCCGATCCTTGAACAAACCGCTGGCGGCGGTGGTGCGGATGCCGGCGGTATCGATGAGGTCTTTGAGGGCGAGCGGGATTCCGTGCAGCGGCCCGCGCCAATGTCCTCGCAGGATCTCTGCTTCGGCGCTGTGTGCTTGCGTCAGAGCCGACTCTGAAGTTACTGAGATGAAGGCATTCAGCGTGGGGTTGAGCTTTTCGATCTGTGCTAAGCAGTTCTTGGTCAACTCCACCGGCGACAGTTCCCGTTTACGCAACCACTCGCCAGTTTCCACAATGGATTTGAACACGTTTTTTCTTCCTTATATGAACCCAGTACCGCTCGCATCCATTATCGTCTGAACGTCACGCCTCCTTCGAACGAAGGGCCTATAATCTTTACTTTGCTTCCGGGGAAGGTGCAAGAATTACGCCATGGGACAGATGACTGCAACTCCCGTCGCAACGCGAGCCTTTCTCCTCGATGGTAAATGGATTCAGGAGGGCGACCAGATCGAGATTCGAGCGCCCTACGACGGGAGCGTTGTCGGGCGTGTGTTTCAGGGAAAGCGTGAGCATGTCGATGCGGCCATCAGGGCCGCAGTCAAGGCATTTGGCACTACTCGACGCCTTCCCGCGTTTGAGCGGCAACGCGTGCTGCGCCGGGTTGCGGAGAGCATGGCCCAGCGCAAGGAAGAGTTTGCCCACACTTTGGCTCAGGAAGCGGGAAAGCCGATCAAGGCGGCGCGGACCGAAGTCGAACGTTCCGTTTTCACGTTCAACGTTGCAGCCGAGGAGAGTACGCGTATCTACGGTGAGTATCTGCCGTTGGACTGGCAGGAATTCACGGCGGGGCGGTGGGGAATTGTGCGCCGTTTTCCTCTGGGACCGATCGCTGGGATCACGCCGTTCAATTTTCCGCTCAATCTGGTTGCGCACAAGGTTGCTCCGGCGATCGCCAGCGGCTGCACCATGGTGCTGAAGCCCGCACCCCAGACGCCTCTGATCGCATTGCTTATGGCAGAGACTGTGCAGCAAGCGGGCTGGCCGGACGGTGCTTTGAATGTCCTTCCGCTCTCCAATGAGGACGCTGGATTACTGGTGATCGACGAGCGTCTGAAGCTGATCAGCTTCACGGGCAGCGCCGCGGTCGGCTGGGAAATCAAGCGGCGGGCTGGCAAGAAGAAGGTCGCGCTGGAATTGGGTGGGAACGCCGGAGTCATCGTTCACAGCGACGCTGATCTGACTTACGCAGCGGAGCGCTGTGTGACTGGAGGTTTCGCTTATGCCGGGCAATCTTGTATTTCGGTACAGCGCATTTTGGTCGAGCGGTCGGTCTTGGAAAGATTCACCGACCTTTTCGTGGCGGGAGTCAAGAAACTGAAAACGGGAGATCCGCTGCTGGAGTCAACCGATGTTGGCCCGCTGATTCGTGAAAGCGATTCTATCCGCGCCAGCGATTGGGTTCAAGAAGCAGTGCGCGGCGGCGCCCGATTGCTATGTGGCGGACAGCGCAACGGGTCGGTACTTGAGCCGACCGTTCTGACCGGGACGCGCTCAGACATGAAGGTAAATTGCCAGGAGATTTTTGCTCCGGTTGTAACCATCGAGGCGTATCACGACTTTTACGATGCGCTGAAGCAAATCAACAGCTCTGCGTACGGCTTGCAGACGGGGATATTCACGCGCGACGCCAAACTCCTTTTTGACGCATACGAAGAACTTGAGGTGGGAGCCGTAATGGCTGGCGATGTGCCGACGTTTCGCATCGATCACATGCCATACGGGGGCATTAAAGACTCGGGACTGGGACGCGAAGGCTTGCGCTATGCGATCGAGGAGATGACTGAACCGAAGTTGCTGGTGATGAACCTGCGATAGATCCAGGCTGTTCTGGGCAGCAACGGATAGACGAAGTCGAGCGTCTGACGCAACGGACGTTTCGTCGATTTCGTCAAACTTCCTGGCCAGCATTTCCCAACGCGATAAATCTTGCGTGAATTTTTCGGGATTCAATTGTTGCGGGCAATCACAAAGCGGTGCGAACTGTTATAATCACAAGTTTTCGTATGCAGGATCACAGAGGGGTCTGTGACTGCTGTTTGACCGTGCAGGCCGCAACCAGCCGGAGACTGCATAGGGCCGTCCCCGCTGCACTGAAAGTTCTGATCGATGCAGATTTTTCATCGCAGTACGAACACAATCTCCCGCGCCACGATTTACGGCGCGGTGTTCCTGGTGGCGGCCTTGCTCTGGGCGGTGCTCGAGTTGCAACGCTCGCCCTACATCACCTATGCCAAAGTGGCGCGTCCACAGCCTGTGCCCTTCAGCCATCAGCACCACGTCGCGGGATTAGGAATTGACTGCCGCTATTGCCATACTTCGGTTGAGAATTCTGCATTCGCCGGAATTCCTCCAACCAAGACCTGTATGAATTGCCACTCACAAATTTGGACGGGAGCAGCGCTGCTCGAACCGGTGCGCGAGAGCTTCCGCACCGGCAAGTCCCTGGTATGGACCCGGGTCAACGATTTGCCGGATTTCGTTTATTTCGATCACAGCATACACATCAACAAGGGCGTGGGCTGCAACACCTGCCACGGCCCGGTGGACCGGATGCCGCTTATGTTCAATTACGCCTCTCTGCAAATGGAGTGGTGTCTGGATTGCCATCGCGCACCGGAGAAAAATCTGCGGCCTCGCGACCAGGTGTTCAATATGCGCTACGAGCAGCCCTCAGGGGACAAACCCGTGGTGCTGGATGGCAAGGTCTATACAGACCAGGTTTCGCTGGGTACGGACTTGGTGAGGAAATACAATTTGCGGACGGTGACGGACATTACCAGTTGTTCGACGTGTCATCGGTAAGGTTCGGGAGATGATGGAGGACGGGCGTCTCGGCCGTCCGGCCGGGCGGCGACGCCCGACCTCCAACGAATCAAGGAAGTTCTAATAACAAGATGGAAGAACTGAACAGCAAGCAGCACCGCGAGGAAGTTTGCCCGGGCAAAAAGGGCAAGCTCGACCTGAAAACGGCTCGCGCCCAAATCGCCGAGACTAAAGACCCGGAGTATTGGCGCAGCCTGGAAGAACTCGCAGGCAGCTCCGAGTTTCAGGAGATGATGCATCGCGAGTTTCCCAAAGGCGCGTCGGAGTGGCTGGATGCGGTTTCTCGCCGTGGGTTCCTGAAGCTGATGGGTGCTTCCCTTGCAATGGCGGGGATGACTGCCTGCACGAAACAACCGCTGGAACCCATTGTTCCCTATGTGCGCCAGCCAGAAGAAGTAATTCCCGGCCGTCCCCTTTTCTATGCCACCGCCTTCACGCTAGGCGGATACGCGACTCCGCTGCTGGTGGAGAGCCATCTTTATCGTCCCACCAAGATTGAAGGCAATGATCAGCATCCCGCTAGTCTGGGCGGAACGGATGTGTTCGCGCAGGCGTCAATCCTAGGAATGTATGACCCCGACCGGTCGCAGACGATTGCGTATTTGGGCGACGTGCGCACTTGGGGAGGATTCCTGGAAGCGATCCGGGGACCACTCAGCGCGCAGAAAGCGGTGCAGGGAGCGGGCATCCGCATTCTGACGCGCACGATTTCGTCGCCAAGTCTCGCCGATCAGTTGCGTTCCGTGCTCAAGCTGTATCCGCAAGCGAAGTGGCATGTGTATGAACCGGTGAATCGCGACAACGTGCTCGAGGGCGCGAAGATGGCCTTCGGCCAGCCGGTGGAGACGCAGTACCGGCTGGAAAACGCCGACGTGATTCTGTCACTCGACGCCGACTTCCTGCACGCAGGATTCCCGGGCTTCACGCGCTGCGCACACGACTTCGCCAAGCGACGCAGCCCTGATACCGGCAATATGAGCCGGCTGTATGTGGTCGAGAGCACGCCCAGTTCAACCGGCGCGAAGGCAGATCACCGCTTGCCACTGCGGGCAAGCGAGATGTATGGATTCGCCGGCGAACTTCTTCTTGCTCTGGCGGTAACCTCGAACAGTCCGAAGATACACAGAGGGTCTGAATTTGTGCAGGCAGTTGCGGCGGACCTCTCTGCGCGGCATGGTTCGAGCGTTATTATTCCGGGCGATCATCAACCTCCGGCAGTTCATGCTTTGGCCCATGCCATTAATCAGACGCTCGGCAATATCGGTAAGACGGTCATCTACACCGATCCAGTCGATGCCAACCCCGTCAATCAAACCGACTCGATCAAGGATCTCGTGGCCGACATGCGCGGCGGCAAAGTGGACATGCTGTTCATCATGGGCGGAAATCCCGCCTATGATGCGCCCGCCGATCTAGGCTTCGCCGATGCGCTCAAGAACACGAACATTCCGATGCGCGTGCATCTCGGCCTCTATCAGGACGAGACCGCGGAACTCTGTCAGTGGCACGTGAACGAGGCGCACTATCTCGAATCATGGGGCGATGCTCGTGCATTCGACGGCACCGTAAGCATTGTGCAGCCACTGATCGCTCCGCTCTATGGTGGCAAGAGTGTTTATGAACTTACCTCGCTGCTTGCCGGGCAAGCCGAAGCCACATGCCACGAAGTCGTGCAGGGCTACTGGCGGAAGCAGCATCCGGGCGCGGACTTTGACGCGTTCTGGCGAAAATCGTTGCACGACGGATGGATTGACGGAACCACGTTTCCGCCCAAGCAATTCGCGATGAAGGTGGCGAGCTATCTGCCTTCTGTCAAAATCCCGCCAAACGCCATCGAGATCAACTTCCGCCGCGATCCTTCGGTCTACGACGGCTGCTTCTCCAATAACGGCTGGTTGCAGGAACTGCCCAAGCCGATGTCCAAGATGACTTGGGACAATCCCGTGCTGATCGGCCCGGCTATGGCAGCGCGGATGGCGCTGAAGACGGAAGATTTGATCGAGCTAGAACTAAATGGCAAGAAGCTGACCGCTCCAATCTGGATTCAGGCTGGTCACCCCGACAATTCCGTGACCGTGTTTCTGGGCTACGGGCGCAGGCGTGCAGGCCGAGCCGGGACGGGCGCGGGCTTCGACATGTACCAGCTTCGTCACAGCGCAACGCCTTGGTTCGCCACGGGCGTGAATATCACCAAGGCTGGAGGCACTTACAAGCTGGCTTCGACTCAGGGCTACCAGACCATGGACACGCCGGAAGGCGCGAGGCCTCAGGTGCGGTCGGCGAGCCTCGAAGAGTATCGCAAGGAGCCAGACTTCGCGAAAGAGGACGAGCCCCCGGCAGAGCTGACGTTGTACAAGCCCTATCCGTACGAGAGAGAACCTTATGCATGGGGCATGGCAATTGACTTGAATGCCTGCGTAGGCTGCAACAATTGCATCGTCGCTTGCCAGTCGGAGAACAACATTGCCGTGGTCGGCAAAGAGCAAGTCGTGCTCGGCCGCCACATGCACTGGCTGCGCGTGGATGCTTATTATCAGGGCGACCGTGATAATCCGAAAGCGTACTTCCAGCCCGTCCCTTGCATGCAGTGTGAGAACGCGCCTTGCGAGGTGGTCTGTCCCGTGGGGGCGACCGTGCACAGCAGTGAAGGCCTGAATGACATGGTCTACAACCGCTGCGTGGGCACTCGCTACTGTTCCAATAACTGTCCGTACAAAGTGCGGCGCTTCAATTTCCTGCTCTTTCAAGATTGGGAAACGCCGCAGTTCAAGATGATGCGCAATCCGGATGTTACCGTTCGCAGCCGCGGCGTCATGGAAAAATGCACTTATTGCGTGCAGCGCATAACCCAGCACCGGATTGATTCCGAACGCGAAGATCGCAAGATTCAGGATGGCGAGCTGCAGACCGCCTGTCAGCAATCTTGCCCAGCCAACGCCATTGTCTTCGGCAATATCAACGATCCCAACAGCCGGGTTTCGAAGCTCAAGGCGAACGCGCGCAACTACAGTTTGCTGGCCGATCTGAACACCCGGCCCCGCACGACGTACCTGGCCGAGATTCGCAACCCCAATCCAGAACTGGAAACCTAAGCGGAGCGCGATCGAGAGTTGGACGAACCGATGGACGAGCAAAGACAACCAGTGGCGCTCGGCGGAGGAGCGCCGGTCATCGAGCCTGGATACACCTTCGGCTCGGTCACCGACAAGATCAGCTCGATCGTCCTCACGCGCCCCACTTCGAATGGTTGGTTTCTTGGCTTCGGCATCGCTTTTCTGCTGACGATGATGATGTTGTTCGCCATCGGATACTTGTTTGTCCGGGGTATCGGCATCTGGGGCGTGACCATCCCGATCGGCTGGGGCTTCGCGATCGTGAACTTCGTGTGGTGGATTGGAATCGGGCACGCGGGCACGCTGATCTCGGCCATCCTGCTGCTGTTGCGGCAATCCTGGCGCAATTCGATCAACCGATTTGCCGAAGCCATGACGCTGTTCGCGGTGTCAGCCGCTGGTATCTTTCCGCTGATTCACGTGGGCCGCCCTTGGCTGGCGTATTGGCTGTTTCCCTATCCCAATACCATGGGCGTATGGCCGCAGTTCCGGAGCCCGCTGGTGTGGGACGTTTTTGCCGTTTCGACCTACGCAACCATCTCCTTATTGTTCTGGTTCATCGGCCTGGTTCCTGACCTGGCGACATTGCGGGATCGCTCCACCAACCGGGCGGCGCAGATTATTTATGGAATGTTGGCGCTGGGCTGGCGTGGTTCCGCGCGGCACTGGCATCGCTATGAGACAGCCTACCTGCTACTTGCTGGCCTGGCGACTCCGCTGGTGTTATCCGTTCACACTGTGGTCAGTTTCGACTTTGCCGTCGCGATCGTGCCGGGCTGGCATACCACGATTTTCCCTCCCTACTTTGTAGCAGGCGCGATTTATTCCGGCTTCGCCATGGTGCTGATGCTGGCGATTCCCATCCGCAAGATTTATGGCCTCGAAGATTTCATCACCGAGCGCCACCTCCAAAACTCAGCGAAAGTTATGCTGGCGACCGGCCTGATCGTCGCCTATGGCTATGCAATCGAGGCGTTCATGGGATGGTACAGCGGAAACCGCTACGATGCTTTTACCCTCTGGAACCGCCTGCATGGGCCATATGCTCCTTGTTATTTCGCGCTGTTGGCTTGCAACATCTTTGTCCCGCAATTGCTGTGGATTCGCAAACTGCGAACGACTCCAGTTGCCTTGTTTCTGGTGTCCGGAGTCATACTCGTCGGCATGTGGCTGGAGCGATTCATCATCGTCGTAGTCAGCCTGCATCGTGATTTCCTGACTTCTTCCTGGGGCATGTATTATCCGACCCGCTGGGACTGGATGACATACATCGGCACGATCGGCATGTTCCTGGCTGCGATGTTCCTGTTCGTGCGCATCCTGCCCATGATCTCGATCTTCGAAATGCGCACATTGTTGCCAGAGGCGGAGGTGAAGGAATGAAGCGCACTCCGGTTTACGGAATGATGGCCGAGTTTGATTCCGCCACCCACCTGGTGGACGCGGCTCATCGCACCTATGAAGCCGGCTATCTGAGGATCGACGCCTACAGCCCGTTCCCGGTGGAAGGCTTGGCGGAGGCAATGGGGTTTCACAAAAACCGCGTCCCGCTAGTGGTGCTGATTGGGGGATTGATGGGAGGTTTCTCTGGATACGCCCTGCAGTACTGGATTTCTGCGGTAAGTTATCCCGTCAACGTTGGTGGCAAACCTTATCATTCGTGGCCGGCATTCATCGTGGTGACTTTCGAGATGACGATTCTGTTTGCCGGCATCTTTGCCGTGTTTGGAATGCTGGCACTCAACGGGCTTCCCATGCCATACCATCCCGTGTTCAATGTGCCACGCTTCGCTTTCGCGACAAAAGATCGGTTCTTTCTGATCGTGTTTTCTACTGATCCGAAGTACAGCCCAAGCGAAACCCGACGCTTTCTTGAAAGCCTGGAACCGCGATCGATTTCGGAGGTGCCCAGCTAGAGCCATGTTGCGCCTCCGCAAAATCTCGGCGTTGGGATTGCTCGCCGTGCTGGCGCTGGCAGGATGCCGTCAGGATATGCAAGACCAACCCCGCTTCAAGCCGCTCGCCCAGAGCGACTTTTACGCGGACTTGCGCTCCGCGCGCCCTCCGGTCGAGGGGACCGTGGCGCGCGGGCAGTTGCATGAAGACTCGTATTTCTATACTGGGAAATTCGGGAACAATCCCGGCGACTATATGCCCTTCGCTGTGACCGACGATGTGCTGGTCCGCGGCCGTGAGCGCTTCAACATTTACTGCGCTCCCTGCCACTCCCGCCTCGGCGACGGTAATGGGATGATCGTGCAGCGCGGTTTTCGCGCTCCGCCGTCTTATCACACCGAGCGTCTGCGTAAGGCGCCGTTGGGATACTTCTTCGACGTAACAACCAATGGATTTGGCGCAATGCCGGAGTACGCATCGCAAATTCCGCCGCGGGATCGTTGGTGCATTGTGGCTTACATCCGAGCCTTGCAGTTGAGCCAGGGAGCGACCATGGGCGATGTTCCGTCTGGACAAAAGGTGCCGTCGGAGACGCCGGTGTTCCGCGGTGATCCGGGTTCTGGCGCAACTCTGCCCGAACTTCAGTCCGGTTCGAGCGACGAAAAAGGAGAGCAGCCGAAATGAGCACGGCGGATGCGAACAACCTGGACCTGATGGCGCCGCCGGTAGTCAAGACCATCCAAAGGCGCTCGCTGGTCATCGGCCTGATTTTCGCCGTGATCTCGTTGGTGCTCGCGTTTCTGCGTCCGGATGAGTTCTTCCGCGCCTACCTGCTCGCCTACATGGCATGGCTCGGAGTGACTCTCGGATCCATGGCGATTCTCATGATCCGGCATCTGACCGGCGGCGGATGGGGCATGGTGATCCGCAGGATTCTGGGCGCGGCCATGCGATGCTTGCCCCTGATGGCAGTGCTGTTTGTTCCAATCCTCTTCGGGCTTCCGAAACTCTACGTGTGGGCGCGGCCGCTGGATTCCATCGCGGACAAACATCTCCGCGAACACTTGCAGCAGCTTACTAAGACTTACCTGACTGTCCACGGATTCATCGTCCGTGCCGCGATTTACTTGGCGATCTGGAATCTGTTGTCGTTCTTGCTCACCAAGTGGTCGAGGGAGCAGGACAACCCTCCATCGCGGGACAACAGCCCCCGCTTCAAGGCGGTGAGCGGACCGGGATTGATTCTCTACGCATTCACCATTTCATTCGCCGCCATCGATTGGGTAATGTCCATCGACCCCAGCTGGATTTCCACGATCTACGGACTATTGATCCTCATCGGGGAGTTGCTCTCGGCGATGTGCTTCGCCGTCGTCGTAGAGCGGATTTTGGTGAACTATAAACCGATGTCGGAGCTGCTAAAACCTGATTTCGTGCACGACCATGGCAAGTGGATGCTGACCTTCACCATGGTATGGGCGTACTTCTCGTTCTCGCAGTGGCTCATCATCTGGGCGGGAAACTTGCCGGAAGAAATCACTTGGTACATGCGGCGGTTGAACGGCGGCTGGGGATTCGTTGGGTTGTTCCTCGTGGTGTTCCACTTCGCCGTGCCCTTCGTACTTTTGCTTTCGCGCCCGTTCAAACGGGACATAAGACGGTTGGCCTGGCTAGCAGTTTGGCTGATGGTGATGCGGTACCTGGATCTTTTCTGGATCGTGGAACCCAACTTTTCCAAGACATTAAGCCTGACGTTGGCGGACGTGGTAGTGCCCGTTGCCATGGGGGGTATTTGGCTGGCTTACTTCTTCCGCAGTCTGAATTCGATGCCACTCTTGCCCGCGTATGACGTATTCGCGATCGAAGTACTGGAACCGGCTCATGAGTGAAGAAACGAAACACGGACACGGGCAAGAGCGTTTCGAGAGGCAGGACCTAAGCGCTCAGGGAGTATTCGCGTTCCTGATCAGTCTGGCGGTGGGCGGGGTGCTGGTTTATTTCGTTGTTTGGGGCTTGTACCGCTTTATGGACGCACGTCAGAGATCGCACCAGCCGCAGCAGAGCCCGCTGGTGCAGCAAGTAACCGACACACGCATCGTCTCGCCCGGCGAGATCACAAAGTTTCCCCAACCGCGTTTGGAACGGAACGAGCGAGTTGAGATTAAAGATTTTCGCCTCAAGGAAGAGCAAACGTTAAATAGCTATGGCTGGGTCGACGAAAAAGCGGGGGTAGTACGCATCCCGATTGAACGGGCGATGCGGTTGCTGGCGCAACGCGGATTGCCGACTGCGCCGAAGGCTGGAACGGTTCCGGCGTCTGCGGTGAGTGTGGCGAATCAGGCCGCGGAGCGTTCGGACACAAACGCCAAATCGCTTAAGACCAAGGCGCAAGCGCCAAAGTGATGGAAAGGATGTAGCAGTGCGCAGTGCAATAAGATCGAGGAGTTCGAGGCTGATCGCGGGGGTCGTGTTGGTGGCGTGTGTCTTCAACTCGCCCGCGCGGGGCCAGGGAATAGCGCAAGGCATTATGTCGCCGCCTGCGAATGTGCGTCCGCCGGGACTGAAGAATGTTGGCATTGAGCAGCATCTGAAAGAACAGATTCCACCGGGTCTCACGTTTCGCGACGAAACTGGGAAAGCGGTCCAGTTGGGCGACTATTTCGGTAAGAAGCCGATGATCTTGAATCTGGTGTACTACCAATGTCCGATGTTGTGCGGAGAGGTTCTAAGCGGGCTGGAGAGCGCGCTGCGGGTGTTGAAGTTCGATGTGGGAAAAGAATTCGACGTCCTCACCGTAAGCTTCGATCCCAAAGAAACGCCGGAAATCGCATCCGGAAAAAAGGCGGAATACTTAAAGCGCTACGGACGACCCGGCGCTGCCGCAGGCTGGCATTTTCTGACCGGACCACCAGCCTCGATCGATGCGCTCACCAAGGCGGCTGGTTTTCAGTATCAATACGATCCCGAGAGTGGCCAGTTCGCCCATGCGACCGCAATCATGGTGCTGACGCCCGAGGGAAAAATCGCTCAATACTACTACGGAGTCGAATACGCACCGAAAGACTTGCGTCTGGGATTAATTCAGGCGTCAGAGAACAAGATCGGGACTGTGGTGGATCAAGTATTGCTCTATTGCTACCACTACGATCCGGACACCGGGAAATACGGAGCAATCATCAGCAGAGTTCTGCAACTGGCCGCGGGCGCGACGGTGTTGATCCTCGGAACGTTCCTCGTGGTGATGTTCCGCATGGGGCCGGCAACTGTGATCCGTCGGCGAGAGATGGCCAACAGCGAACGACCAAAGACTAATGACTAACGACCAACGACTAATTTATGTTCGATAACTTTCCACTTTGGCCTGTGCGCGCCTCCTCTGAGGCTGGCAATGTAGACGCCCTCTACATTTTCCTAGTGGCGCTGTCTGGGTTCATGTGCCTGGCCATTTTCACCATGATCCTGGTGTTTGCGACGAAGTATCGTCGCCGCCGCGGAATCGAAGCCGAACAGATCGAAGGCTCAAGCGCACTCGAAATAACCTGGTCGATAATTCCGCTGGGAATTTTCATGGTCATTTTCGCTTGGGGCGCAGTCATTTACTTTCATGAGCGGACGCCACCCCGGGGCGCGTCCGAAGTCTATGTCGTAGCGAAGCAGTGGATGTGGAAACTTCAACATCAGGAGGGTCAGCGCGAAATCAACGAACTGCATGTGCCGGTAGGCCGCGACGTCAAACTGATCATGACCTCGCAGGACGTGATCCACAGCTTCTATGTTCCTGCCTTCCGCATCAAGCAAGACGTGCTTCCGGGGCGCTATACAACCGCGTGGTTCCGGGCGACGAAGCCGGGTGTCTATCACCTGTTTTGCTCGCAATATTGCGGCACGATGCATTCCGGCATGATCGGACAAGTGACGGTAATGGAGCTCGCACAATACGAAGCTTGGCTCTCCGGCGGCGGGACCTCGGGATCGCTTGCCGCCAGTGGCGAAAGCATTTTTCAGCAATTGGGGTGCCCCACCTGTCACCGCTCCGATGCGCAAGGCCGCGGGCCCAATCTGGTTGGAATCTTCGGCAAGCCCGTGCAACTGGAAGATGGAAGAACAGTCGTGGCCGATGAGAACTATATCCGCGAATCGATTTTGAGTCCGAGTGCGAAAATAGTGAGCGGATTCAAACCCATCATGCCGGTTTTTCAGGGGCTCGTGGGCGAAGAACAGTTAACTGCGCTGGTGGCATACGTCAAGTCTTTGAGCCCGGCTCCGTCGGGAGCGGCAGACGGACCCAGCCTTGCTCCAGCCGGCACGAGATCGCAAGACCCTAAGGAATAGCAATGGCTACCCTAGCAATTACTGCCGAACGCGAACACTATCTGAATAAAGAATACGGCATTCGCTCGTGGCTGCTGACCACGGACCATAAACGCATCGCGTTGCTGTATCTGATATCCATTACGTTCTTCTTCTTTGTGGGAGGATTCTTTGCCCTGCTGATACGGCTGGAACTGCTAACCCCAGCGGGCGATCTGGTACAGGCCGACACCTACAACAAGCTCTTCTCCATGCACGGCCAGGTGATGATCTTCTTCTTTCTGATTCCTTCCATCCCCGCCGTGCTGGGGAATTTCCTCGTCCCCTTGATGATCGGCGCCAAAGACCTGGCGTTTCCGCGGATCAATCTGCTGAGCTGGTATCTCTACATGATTGCCGGCGTGATCTACGTCCACTGCATCGTCACCGGAGGCGTAGACACTGGTTGGACCTTCTACACGCCGTTCAGCACAGCGTTCAGCAATACCAGGGTGATTGAGGCGGGAATCGCAATCTTCATCGCAGGATTCTCGTCCATCCTCACCGGCCTCAACTTTGTGGTGACGATTCACCGCATGCGAGCGCCGGGCATGACATGGTCGCGTCTGCCGCTGTTTATCTGGGCTCACTACGCCACCAGTATCATCCAGTTGCTCGGAACGCCAGTGCTGGCAATTACCCTGCTGCTGGTGGTATTTGAACGCGCCTTCAATTTGGGCATCTTCGATCCAACCCGCGGCGGCGACCCGTTATTGTTTCAACATCTATTCTGGTTCTACTCCCATCCCGCGGTTTACATCATGATCCTGCCCGCGATGGCGGTGGAGAGCGAAGTAGTCGCATGTTTCGCTCGCAAGCGCATTTTTGGCTACAACTTTGTAGCTATGTCGAGTATTGCGATTGCGGTGTTCGGATTCCTGGTCTGGGCCCACCACATGTTTGTGGCTGGCATTTCACTCTATGCGGCGTTGATCTTCTCGATTCTCAGTTATTTGGTTGCCGTACCTTCGGCGATCAAAGTGTTCAACTGGACCGCGACCATGTACAAAAGTTCGATTTCGTTCACCACTCCCATGCTTTATGCCTTCGGCTTCATCGGCCTGTTCACCATGGGCGGACTGACCGGGCTGTTCCTGGCCGCGCTGGGAATCGATGTGCACGTGCACGACACTTATTTCATCATCGCCCATTTCCACTACATCATGGTCGGCGGCGCGGTCATGGGGTATCTCGGCGGGCTGCACTTCTGGTGGCCGAAAATCTCTGGCCGAATGTATCCGGAAGGGTGGGGTAGGCTGGCGGCGTTGCTCGTGTTCGTCGGTTTCAACCTGACTTTCTTCCCGCAGTTCATTCTCGGCTACATGGGAATGCCGCGCCGATACTGGCAATACCCACCGGAATTCCAGGTGTTGAATGTGCTCTCGACCGCAGGCTCGACCATACTGGCCGTCGGATATGTGTTGCCTATGGTCTACTTCCTGTGGTCCATGCGTTACGGAAAAATCGCCGAAGACAACCCTTGGGGCGCGGCCGGTCTGGAATGGAAGACCTCTTCGCCGCCGCCCACTTTCAATTTTGATGAAGCGCCAGAAGTGACTTGGGAAGCTTACAACTACGAAGAGATCGCCGCTCCCGCGGAGGTGCAGGTTGAGCGATAGCCCGATCGCGGTCGAGCAACACGGCCCGGAACTGCTGCACCATTTTGTCGACACGGAGCAGCAGCGGGACGCTGCCTCTCTCGGCATGTGGCTGTTCCTGGCGACCGAAATCATGTTCTTCGGCGGCATGTTCTGCGCCTACCTGATTTATCGTTATTGGTACTACAACGAATTTGCCGCGGGCAGCCGCAGCCTGGACATCTGGCTGGGCACCGTCAACACAGCCGTCCTCATCTGCAGCAGCTTGACGGTAGCGCTTGGCGTGCGCGCGGCGCGGATGGGAAAGCGCAAATTACTGGTCATTCTGTTGCTGCTGACCATCGTGTTCGGGCTTGCGTTTCTCGGAATCAAGGGCGTCGAGTGGTATAACAAATATACAGAGCATCACATCCCTGGCCATTCATTCAACGCAAGCGACCTTGAGAAGCCTCCCTACTCAAGGGGCGGAATCGACCAACAACACGAGCAGATTTACTTCTCACTGTACTTCGCGATGACCGGCCTGCACGCTCTGCACATGATCATTGGAGTGGGGATCTTCGTTTTCCTGACCTACTGCGCGTGGAAGGGGCGCTACACACCGAAGTATTACACGCCCATCGAAATGGGCGGCCTGTACTGGCACTTTGTGGATATCGTCTGGATTTATCTTTTCCCACTGCTGTACTTGATCGATCGAAAGCCGCTAAGGTGAGCCGCTATGTCTGAGCACATAATGTCGAGCAAGTTTTACTACACGATCTGGATCGCGCTGTTGTGTCTGACTGTGATTACCGCCGCAGTTTCCTTCGTCGACTTGGGGCCGTTCAACACGGTCGTAGCGCTGGTGATCGCTACTTTCAAAGCTTTGCTCGTGGTTTTGTTCTTCATGCATGTCAAGTACACCAGCGAGAAACTCACTAAGATGGTAATTGTTGCCGCGATTTTTTGGCTCTTCCTTTTACTGGCGCTCAGCATGGCCGACTACACCACGCGTCTCCTGAGTTAGTGCGGGCCTGCACTGCGCATTCGGCTCGATTTGAGATATACTCCGCTCTCGACACGATCTTTTGACATGAGTGTGAATAGGCGAGGTGATTTATGGCCTTCTGCAACTCTTGCGGCGCAACTCTGGAAGCGGGCGCAAGATTCTGTCCTAAATGCGGTGCCGCCGCACCCGTGGGCGCCGCTGTCCCGGCGACCGTGCCCGCTACCCCCGCAGCGTCACCTCAGGGAAGCGGGGCGCTCAAGATCATCTTGATCGTCGTAGCCGTCATCGTTGTGCTTGGCATTCTCGGAATTGGAACGCTGACGTTCATAGTCCGGCGCATTGCCCACAACAGCCACATCGAGAACAAAGACGGCAATGTTCGGGTCGAAACTCCCTTCGGTACGGTCCAGAGCACAAACGATCCCGATGAAGCCTCCCGCAATCTCGGTATCGACCTGTATCCCGGTGCGCGCGTGTTGAAGGGGAATACCGCAACCATTGGGGGAATGCATACCGTCGAAGCGGAATTTGAGAGCGGCGATTCAGCAGAAAAAGTCATGGCGTTTTACTCGTCCAAATTTCCCAATGCCAACGTCACGACGAAGGATCAGAATCGCTACACCATAGTGTCCACTGACAAGAAAAACCTGATTACGATCAGCATCGAGCCGCAAGACGGCAAGACCCGGATTCGGATCGCGAATGTGAGCGGTAAGGGCGTGACCGGCGACAATTCCTCAGACTAGCTGCTGCCGCCTACATGCAACGTACATTCGCCGATCTCGCCCGCGCTGCCAAATCTGCCGTGGTGGATGCGAGGGGACTTGCCTCCACGCTGAGCCGTGAAGTGCGTGGTGACGTACGCTTCGACAACGGGAGCCGTGCTCTCTACGCTACCGATGGATCCAACTATCGCCAGATTCCCATCGGAGTGGTTCTTCCTCGCGACATCGACGATGTCATTTCGACCATCTCGCTGGCTCGTGAATATGGCGCGCCCGTCCTGTGCCGTGGCGGTGGAACTTCGCTCGCCGGACAGTGCTGCAACGTCGCCGTGGTGCTCGATTTCACGAAATACATGGCCGACATCATCGAGATCGATCCAGCGCGGCGGATTGCACGAGTCCAGCCGGGAGTGATTCTGGATCACTTGCGTAACGCCGCGGAAAAACACCACCTGACGTTCGGGCCAGATCCCGCAACCCACGACCGATGCACGCTGGGCGGCATGATTGGCAACAACTCCTGCGGCGTGCACTCAGTAATGGCAGGTAAGACGGATGACAACATCGAGGAATTGGAAATCCTCACCTACGATGGCCTGCGCATGAAGGTGGGGCAAACCAACGACGCCGAACTCGAGAAGATCATCGGTGAGGGCGGCCGTCGTGGCGAGATTTATGCGGGGCTAAAAAGGCTCCGGGAGAAATGCTCCAATCTCATCCAACAGCGCTATCCCAATATTCCGCGCCGGGTTTCGGGCTACAACCTGAATTATCTGCTGCCTGAAAAGGGCTTCCACGTGGCACGCGCGTTGGTTGGATCGGAGGGCACGTGCGTCACCGTACTCGAAGCTTCGTGCCGGCTGGTGGAGAGCCCGCCCGAACGCGTGCTGCTGGTCATCGCGTATTCCGATATCTTCCAGTGCGCCGATCGCGTGCCAGAGATAATGGCTCACAACCCGATCGGCCTCGAAGGCGTCGACGATCTGCTGGTCGAATTTACCCGGCGCAAGAGTTTGAACCTGGAAGGACTCGCTCTTCTACCTCCGGGTGGTGGTTGGCTGTTCGCCGAGTTCGGTGCGACGACTGCCGCGGGGGCCGAGTCCCAAGCCCGCGAACTCACGCGGTCTCTTAGCCACAGTCCAGATCCGCCTCAGATGCGCCTGTTCACCGACAAGCAGCAGGCAAAGCGAGTCTGGGAAGTGCGTGAGTCGGCCCTGGGAGCCACCTCCCACGTGCCCGGTGAGGCGCCGGGCTGGGAAGGTTGGGAAGATTCTGCCGTCACCCCGGACAAGCTCGGCAGCTATCTACGCGATCTGCACAAGATGATGAAGGACTACGGCTACCGTAGCGCCCTCTATGGGCACTTCGGACACGCGTGTGTACACATGCGAATGAACTTCGATCTGCAGTCCAAGGAAGGCATCGCCAAGTACCGCAAGTTCGCGGAAGAGGCTGCCGATTTGGTCATCAGCTATGGCGGATCGCTTTCCGGAGAACACGGTGACGGTCAATCGCGGGCGGAGTTGTTACCGAAAATGTTTGGCCCGGAACTGGTGCAAGCTTTCCGGGAATTCAAAGCGTTATGGGATCCGGATTGGAAGATGAATCCGGGCAAGGTAGTTGAGCCCTATAAGTTGGATGAGAATCTGCGGTTAGGTGCTGACTACAAGCCTTGGGAGCCGCCGACGCACTTTCAGTTTCCCGAAGATCAGGGCAGTCTGGCGCACGCCGCATTGCGCTGCGTCGGAGTGGGGAAATGCCGCCACGATGAAGGCGGAGTGATGTGCCCCAGTTTCCGCGTGACTCGCGAGGAGGAACACTCGACCCGAGGCCGGGCCCACCTGCTCTGGGAGATGACCAAAGGGGATGTAATTCAGGACGGATGGCGCGACCAGCACGTAAAGGAATCGCTCGATCTCTGTCTCGCCTGCAAGGGGTGCAAGAGCGACTGCCCCGTCGGCGTCGATGTGGCCACCTACAAAGCGGAGTTCCTGTCGCATTACTACGAAGGACGACGCCGCCCGCGCAGCGCATTCGCCTTCGGGAATATCGACATCTGGGCTGGGCTCGCTTCGAAGGCGCCAGGTCTGATCAATCTGACCACGCAACTGCCTTTCCTGCGGGATATTGCCAAGCTGGCTGCAGGTATTCCGCGGCAGCGCAGCATTCCGGCCTTCGCGCCACAAACGTTCCGTCATTGGTTCAGCCGGCGACAGGCCCGCAATCTGGAGGGAACGCCCGTCCTCCTGTGGCCAGACACATTCAACAACTACTTTCTCCCTGATACCGCCAAGGCTGCAGTGGAGGTACTGGAATCTGCTGGCTACCGCGTCCTGCTGCCTAAAGCCAACCTGTGCTGCGGGCGCCCCCTCTACGACTGGGGCATGTTAGATCGCGCCAAGAATCTGCTCCTCAAGATTCTTGACACCTTGAAGCCGGAAATCGATAAGGGGATTCCTATGGTTGTCTTGGAGCCGAGCTGTGCCGCGGTGTTTCGCGACGAACTCCTGAATCTGTTTCCCCGAGACGAACGAGCCCGCCGTCTTTCGCAGCAGACATTCCTATTGAGCGAGTTTCTGGAGAAAGAGGCAAAACATTTCCAATTGCCACAATTGGCGCGTAGCGCCCTGGTCCACGGGCATTGTCACCACAAGTCGGTGATGAGAATGGCCGACGAAGAAGCCGTCCTTCGGAAGATGGGAATCGATTTTCAAACTCCAGCGCCGGGTTGCTGCGGCATGGCCGGATCGTTCGGCTTTGAACGAGACAAATACGAAATCTCGGTTGCCATCGGCGAACTGGAACTCTTGCCGGCAGTTCGGAAAGCTTCGCCTGACTGTCTGATTATCGCGGATGGCTTCAGTTGCCGCGAACAGATCGCGCAGTGTACCAATCGGCACGCACAGCACCTGGCGGAGATCATTCAGATGGCGGCAAGGGATGGGTCAGACCGAGTTCGCGCGATGCACACGTAGGCCCGGACGCCCCCATCCGGGCGAATTCGGCGTGGTTCTAAGTTATTGATACCACAGCCCTCTCACTCGCGTGCCTCGCCAGACTGCCCTGATTCTGGGAGAATATCGAGATACCGCTGGAGGCTCGGTTAACCTCCACAGTCTATTTGCAGCACAGGCTCCAACTATGATCCGGGATAGTGAATCCTCACTCACAATCGCCGACACCTCGGGGCAGACCAAAATAGCTCCGACGGTTGGCGCGTCCCTCCACGGCTCGGTTCTGGTGCTGATTCAATTCGATGTGTGCGAGGAAATCCGTCTTGACCAGCTCCGCGAGATTTTCGGAGCGCGCACGTTGGCACAGCCTAGCCTGAAACATCCGGCCCCGGGGTATATCCGGTATCAGCGGCCTCCCGTGGTCGAGCCGATTGATGCGCTCGTCCTGGAAAGCGGCGAGCGCCTGGAAGGTCAGATCAAGTTTTACGATTACGGCGTGGTGAGCGTGGTACTCGAGCTGCCATTCTCGGGCGACTGGGACACCTTGGTTCGTCTAGGCAGCCGTTGGGTGTGGGATGTAGATTTCGCCGGCCACGCTTCGCGCATCGCCCACCAGAAACTCGAGCGGGCGGCTCCCGCGTTGGTAAAGCCTTATACGGATTGGCTGAGCGAAGACTACTTCATTTTTCATGTGCGCGAAATCAGCGGTTCCCCATCGGTCGCAGAACTGATTGCCGCTCAGGGCGCGCGAATCGCCCAGATCGTTCGTGGAGAAACCGCTCAGCTTTCCGATGGAGAACGCAATGAAATTCTGCAGTCAGGCATTTCTTACTACCCCAACGACCTCGCGGTCATCGGCTGGAACGCCGCATTTTTGTATGACAGTGAGGCGGGCGCGGAGACCGCCATTCAGCTGCTGGAGTATGCCAACTCGCAGTTGCTCGAGTTCCGCCATTACGATGAGTTCCTCACGCGCCAACTGGAGAGCGTTTACGCCTCCTTTGACGAGGGCACTGGAATGCTGGCGCGCTGGCGTCTGGCCCGCGCCGCTACCAAACTGCATACGGTCTTGCTCGACGTAAACGAACTCACCGAGCACGCCGACAACGCGATCAAGTTTCTCAGCGACATGTTTTCCGCGCGTCTCTACAAACTGGCCGCCTCCAAGGTTGGGGTTCCCGATTACAAGGATCTGGTCACACAGAAGGTGCAAACCGCCGAGGAACTTTATCGTTTCATGGTCGATCAGTTCAATCAGAGCCGTGCCTTCGTGCTGGAACTCATGGTCGTGATCATTCTGATTATTGAACTGGTCTACTTCTTTCGCGGAAAACCTATTTAGGAGAGCGAATGCGCGGTCTCGAAGGGAAACGTGTGCTCATTACCGGCGGCGCCAGCGGGATCGGCGCAGCTACGGCAGCGCGGTTCCTGGAGGAAGGTTCGGCGGTGTGCGTGCTCGACCGCGATTCCAAAGGACGCGAGCAAATCCAAAAGAAGTTGCCGGATTTGGCCGGAACCGTCGATGCGGATGTTTCCAATCTCAAGCAAGTGCAGACCGCGTTTGACGATGCGGTTCGCATCATGGGCGGCGTCGATGTGTTGATCAATAACGCTGGCATCAGCATACGCCACGATTTTCTTAAAATCACTCCGGAAGAATGGGACAAGGTCATCGCGGTAAACCTGACCGGCGTGTTCTACATGGCCCAGACGGCTGCGCGGCACATGTGGGAACGCGACGGCGGCATCATTTTGCAAACCGCTTCGACCAACGGCATCATGGGGTATCCGTACTATGCGGATTACAATGCGAGCAAAGCTGGCGTGATCGAACTGACGCGTTCAATGGCGCTGGAACTCGCGCCCAAGGTAAGAGTTTGCGCGGTTGCACCGGGATATGTGCTCACGCCCATGCAGCGCGCCGAATACACCGATGCGATGCTGGAGGACGTGAATCGCAAGATCCCAATGCGGCGGCACGCGAGGCCGGAAGAGATCGCAGCTCTGTTTGCATTTCTGGCATCGGATGACGCTGCGTACATGACCGGCCACGTGTACACGATTGATGGCGCTGAAACCGCGGGCGGGCTGGCAAGCCGGTAGCTTCGTCTTCAAATGATCTCCTCAAGTAAAGACGCAGCCAATTCCCTGACGGGCAAGGTTGCTCTCATCACCGGCGGTGCTTCAGGCATAGGCCGCGCAACCGCTTTGCTTTTCGCCCGCGAAGGCGCGGCGGTTTCCATAATCGACTTGAACGACCCTATGGGGCAAGCCGTTGGTCGCGAGATTATCCACGATGGAGGCCGCGCTATTTTTGAGCACGCTGATGTGACCCGGGCCGCCGACTGCCAGCGCGTCGTGGAACGAACTCTGCGCGAACTTGGCGGCATTCATATTCTGTTCAATAACGCCGGAATCATTCGCCGCGCTTCAGTAGTCGAAATCAGCGAGGAAGATTGGGATCGGGTGATGGCGGTGAATGTAAAGTCGATTTTCCTGATGTCGCGGCAGGTGATCCCGATCATGGCAAAGGCAGGCGGCGGGTCCATCATCAATACAGCCTCCGGCTGGGGCTTGGCTGGAGGACCCCGTGCCGCGGTCTATTGTGCCTCGAAAGGCGCAGTGGTGCTCCTGACCAAGGCCATGGCGGTGGATCACGGGCCACAAAAGATTCGCGTCAACTGTATTTGTCCCGGCGATACGGACACCGGTATGCTGCGCAATGAAGCCCAGCAACTGGGTGAGCGGGAAGACCTTTTCCTCGCAGAGTCGGCGCGCCGCCCGTTGGGCCGAATCGGCAAGCCGGAAGAAATTGCGCAGGCTGCGTTGTATTTGGCCAGTGATGCGGCTTCATTCGTTACCGGGACGGCATTAGTCGTAGACGGCGGCGGTTTAGCCGGATCGTAGAGAAATCCATGCGCCTGCAAAACAGAGTCTCACTCATTACCGGCGGAACCTCCGGCATCGGCGAGGCGACCGCGATCCTTTTTGCGAGAGAAGGCGCCAGCGTTGCCATCACCGGCCGCAACGAAAAGCGAGGGCACGCCGTCGCCGAGCGCATCCTGCAGAATGGCGGAAAGGCCGTCTTCATCCGCACCGACGTTCGCAAGGCCGGCGAGTGTCGTCGCGCCGTAGACGAAACGCTCAGTGCCTTCGGTAAACTCGATATTCTGTTCAACAATGCGGGCGTTTTCTATCCGCATACCGCACTCGATTGCAGCGAGGAAGAGTGGGACCTGCAGCTTGATGTCAACTTAAAAGGCACGTTCCTGATGTCGAAGCTCGCCCTGCCTCCCATGATTCAGCAAGGCAGCGGCGTGATCGTCAACAACAGTTCCGAATGGGGTATTGTGGGCGGCGATAAAGCGGTTGCGTATTGCGCTTCGAAAGGCGTCGTCGTTCTGTTAACCAAGGCAATGGCGATTGACCAAAGAGTGAGCGGCGGCGAGCACGACTGATGGTTCCTTGTCCGACAGCGCGGCCTTCAGTTTCGGAACGGCGGACGTTGCGTGCAACTCCCCAAGCGCTATGGCTGCCGCCACCCGCACTTGGGATTTGGTGTCGGCCAGGGCGCGGCTCGCCAGCGACACGGTCGCGGCCTCACCGCTCAGCAAGGAAAGTACCCGCACAGCGGTGGCGCGCTTCGTGGTGCTGGCCTCCTTGAGACCGCTTTGCAGCAGATCCCAAGCCCGGTCTCTCACGGTGGGCACGGAAGCGGTCTCAGCCTGGGAGCCGGCTACCGGCTTGTTGGCTGGAACGGACTTGGAACTAGCCGGCCGGTTGTCCGATGTCGATACGACCGGGGCGGAAGGAGTCTGCGCCGTGACCAGCAGCGAGAAGCAGGTCGCAAGCAGTAATGCGTAAGTGATTTTCGGCATTGTGGAGCGTCCCTTAGGCGGGCCGCAGAAAGCTAGAACCGAATGTTCACCGCCTAGTGTTTCCGCTTCGGCCTGGTTTTCGTCGGCGTGCGACTCTTCTTGAAGACTCGGGCGAAGATCTTGTCGATGTTGCGCAGCTGCCGTTTCAGATCGAAGGCATGCTCGATCTGTTGGCGCGGAACCCGGCGCGTGATCTCTTTGTCTCTCAGTACCAGTTCGCGGAAATTCAGGCCTTCTTTCCAGGCGCGCATGGCGTGACTTTGTACCATTTGATACGCATCTTCCCGCGAGACTCCGCGCTCCACCAGATCGAGCAGCAGTTGCCCGCTGAAAACCAGACCGCCCGTGCTCTCGAGGTTGCGCTTCATGCGCTCCGGATAGACGAACATCGTATCGATGAGGTTGGCCGTCTTTTGCAACATGTAGTCCACCAGCGTGGTGGAGTCGGGAATGATGACGCGCTCGGCGGAGGAGTGGGAAATGTCGCGCTCGTGCCAGAGTGCGACGTTCTCGAACCCAGCCTGCGCGTTGGAGCGCACTACCCGTGCCAGGCCGCTGATCTGCTCGCAAGTGACGGGGTTGCGCTTGTGCGGCATGGCGGACGAGCCCTTCTGTTTCTCGCTGAAAAACTCCTCGGCTTCGCGGACTTCGGTGCGCTGCAGATGGCGGATTTCCGTGGCGATCTTGTCCAGGGTGCAGGCGATCACCGCCAGTGTGGCCAGGTAATAAGCGTGGCGATCGCGCTGGATTACCTGGGAGGAAACTGCGGCCGCCTTCAATCCCAGGCGGGCGCAAATCTTTTCTTCGAGTTCGGGGCTGAGGTGGGCCAGGGTTCCTACGGCGCCGGAAAACTTGCCCACGCGCATGTCCTCGGAGGCTCGCTGAAAGCGCTCGATGTTCCGCCCCACCTCGGAATACCAGTTGGCCAGCTTGAAGCCGAACGTAATCGGCTCGGCGTGAACGCCATGAGTGCGGCCGACCATGGGCGTGTCCTTGAACTCCCAGGCCCGGCGCTTAAGGATTTCGGAAAGCCGCTCGAGATCGGCGGCGATGATGGAGGACGCCTGGCCGATCAGCAAGGCTTGTGCCGTGTCGACCACGTCGTTGGAAGTCAGGCCATAGTGAAACCAGCGGGCCTCGGGACCGACGATCTCCGCCACCGCAGTGGTGAAGGCGATCACGTCGTGACGCACTTCCGCTTCGATTTCGTGAATGCGCTGCAGGTTGAAGTCGGCGCGCTTGCGGATGGCTTTGGCTGCATCTTTCGGAACCATGCCTGCCTCAGCCACGGTCTCGGTGGCGGCGACTTCCACGGTCAGCCAGGTGCGAAAGCGGTTTTCGTCGCTCCAGATGCGGCCCATGTCGGGGCGCGTATAGCGTGGGATCACGGCTGTGTCACCTCTTCGATGTCTATTTCCATCGTTCGTTCCCAGCAAAATTGAAGGACTAGGGATTCTAAACGGTGAGCAACCCTGGTGGCCAGTCCCGCACTGGAAAAGAGACCGGGCCGCCGCTGCAGAGTTGTTCGGGTTCGCGATTTGTTTCTGTTTCATATATGTCGTGATACGATACAGCGTGACCGAGTATTTGTCTTGATACGATATAATCCGCCCCCATGGAAAGGTCACTGGCGTTGGCCGATTACGAATCGCTGGCGGAATTGCGCTATCAAATCCGCCGTTTTCTTCACTTCAGCGAGCAAGCTTCCCGGGACTCCGGGCTGGAACCCCGGCAGCACCAGTTAATGCTGACATTAAAAGGCCTGCCCCCCGGAACGCGTCCGAGGATTGGAGAACTGGCGGAGCGGCTGCAGATTCAGCATCACAGCACGGTCGAACTGGCAAACCGGCTCGCCGCGGGCGGCTACGTCCAGCGGCATCGCGGAGGCGGGGACCGGCGCGAGGTGCTGCTCTCGCTGACTCCAAAAGGCGAAAAGATATTGCGCGAACTCTCGCTGCATCACAAGGCTGAGCTGCGCAAGCGGGGGCCGGCTCTGGTGGCCGCTCTCAAACGCGCCATGCAAGTCGGCAAACGCTCCAATAAGTCCGCAGCCAAGGCTTCGTCCACCGCAGGAGAGAAAACTAAAGATGTCAGAAAGCAGCGGCGGTGACAGAGGTTCGCGCCCGGCCACCATCGGAGCCACCGGGACACAGGTTGGAGACGTAACCCTCGCCAACCCGGCGCAGTTCCGCATGATGCTGGTCTCATTTCTTGCGGCGGGCGTTGGTCTGCTCGCGGGTCTGATCGCGTTCGGGTTGTACAAGTTGATCGGCCTGTTCACCAATATTTTCTTTTATCACCGCTTCGTCGCCGACTTCATCAGCGCACGGAACAACCAGCTCGGGCTGTGGGTAATCCCGATCCCGGTGATTGGCGGAATTATCGTCGGCTTCATGGCGAAATATGGGACGCCGAAGATTAAAGGACACGGCATCCCCGAGGCCATGGAAGCGGTGATGGTGAACCGCAGCCGCATCGAGCCGCGGGTTGCGATCCTGAAACCCATTTCCGCGGCCATTGCGATTGGTACCGGCGGCCCTTTTGGCGCCGAAGGGCCGATTATTCAAACCGGAGGCGCGGTCGGTTCACTGGTCGGGCAGGCCTTTCACACCACGGCTTCGGAACGCAAGGTACTGCTGGCATGCGGCGCGGCGGCTGGCATGTCGGCGACTTTCAACACTCCCATCGCGGGCGTGATCCTGGCCATTGAGCTGCTCCTGTTTGAGTTTAAGGCGCGGTCGTTTATCCCTCTGGTCGTTGCCAGCACTCTCGCCACCGCAGTCCACATGCAACTGCTGGGCACTGGGCCCATGTTCAAGGTCACGGCCATGGACTTCGGCATTCCGCATGCCCTGCCGTTTTATCTGCTGTTGGGATTGATCTGCGGATTGGCCGCGGTAGGGTTTGGCAAGTTGCTCTACTGGACCGAAGATCAGTTCGAGAAGCTGCCGGTGGACGAACTCTGGTGGCCGGCGATTGGGGCGCTGGGTTTGGGGATCATTGGCTACTTCGTGCCCCGAATTCTGGGCGTGGGCTACGACACGATCGGCGACATCCTGAATGCGAATCTGGCGTGGAAGCTGCTGCTGGTGATCATGGTTGCGAAAGCTGTGGCGCTGGTCATCTCATTGGGATCGGGGACATCGGGCGGACTGCTGGCGCCCATGTTCATGTCGAGCGCGGCCATGGGCGGAGTGTTCGCCATGGGCGTGGATCGAATCTTTCCCGCGGCGAATCTGTCAGCGGGAGCCTTCGCATTGGTCGCGATGGGAGCGGTTTTCGGCGCGGCGTCACGGGCGACGTTCTCGTTCATCATTTTCGCCTTCGAGATCACCCGCGATTACAACTCGGTGTTGCCGCTGATGCTGGTCAGCGTGATTGCCGACGGCATTGCCATGTGGCTTATGCCAAGGGCTTCGATCATGACCGAAAAGCTGGCGCGGCGCGGGCTGCACATCCATCAAGAGTACGAAGCTGATGTTCTGCAACAGGTCAGGGTCTCCGAGACCATGGATCCGGATGTACCTAAGCTTCCTGCTGACATGAAAGTCAGCGAATTGGCGGACCTCGTCGCGCGGCGCGATCCCGAGGTGTGCAGGCATCAGGGAATGTTCATCCTCGATGCCGACGGCAAGCTGTCTGGCGTGATCACGCGAGGAGATGTGATGCGCGCTCTCGACGCGGACCCGAGCGGGGGGTTGACCGTGCTCGACGCCGGCACACGCGATGTCGTGGTTACCTATCCCGACGAGATGTTGCACGACGCTTCCGCGAAGATGCTGCGCAGTAACATCGGCCGTCTGCCGGTCGTTGACCGAAAAGATCCTCGGAGCGTGGTGGGCTACCTGGGCAGGCCCGGGATCATGGCCGCACGCTTGCGCCGTCTGCACGAAGAGCACGTGAGAGAGCCAGGCTGGATCAAAGGTTTCTAGTTGAACGCAGAGGTTCCGGCTGCCGCAGCGTTTATCGTCTTTGCTGCCGCGGTCTTTGCAGCCACGATCAGCGGCTTGAGCGCGCGCACGGAAACGCCCAGCGTGCCTCCGGAGAAGCCGTCAATATAGGCTGCGTTGACGCCGATCACTTCGCCTTGCGAGTTGAACACTGGACCACCGCTGCCGCCATGGGCGGTGGGCGCATCGTAGATGAGTTTATCGCCGACCACATCTCCCAAATGTCCGCAGGTCGAGGACGGCCGAATCAACGAGAGCGCGGCCAGTTCGTTGGCGGCGCCCTGATCATCGCGGCGGAAGGCCAGCCGGTCGTACACGGCGGGCGGCGATTTCGCCACCATGCCCAGCACGCCCATGGGATATCCAACCACCGCAACAAGCTCTCCGGGATTCGGCATCTCGCTGGCCAGGGGCAAAGGCCGAAGCTGATGCACCGCCTGCGAGTCCTCAATGCGGAGCACCGCCAAGTCCCCTTGCGCGGACAGCACCGCCGGCGTAATGTTCACCGGCGTGGGCAGCCCGGGAAAGAACGCCAACAGCTTTTCCAGCCGCGGCTTCGCACCTTTGCGGATCAACACGCTTGATTCAGGATCTTCATACCAGGGTTCGGCGACATGACGATTGGTCGCCAGCAGTCCGTCGGCGACGACGAAGCCGGTCCCTGAAATACGCGCGCGGAACTCGGGCTGATGGCCCGCGAACCCGACCTGATAGATACCGAAAACGTAACAAATGGAATTACGGTAGCGGTGCAGGACCACGGCAGGCATGGTCTGCTCCTGTTCCAACTGCTGTACTTCGTGCGAGAGCTGCTGCACTTGCTTCTGGAGATCGTTTCTTTGTGCATCCTTCTGCACATCAGTGGGCTGTGCGGCGGGGTAAAAGCGAACCATCAGACCCACGCCTACGAGCAAGCACACTCCAAGCACACCTTCGAGCATTCGCTGCCAGACGGTGCAGACCGGCTCTTCCCGAATTTGTGAATCGCTTTCGGCCATGAGGACTTTGCAGGCTGCGCTGGCGGCGATTGGAGGAGAGGAATCTTGCGCCCCGGTGCCTGACCTCTGAGGCTCTATTCTGCGCCTTGCCTCGCACAGTTCCTACGGCACGGAGGACGATGTACAGGTGGAGCAGATCGGCGAATCTTCAGTGTTAGTTCTTTGCCGCCGTATCCCTCAACAGATAAACAAGATAGCCGGATTCAGGCTTCCGCGTGGCGCAACTTGTCAATCCAGCCGGGTTCTGAAGCGCGCCGCTCCACTGACATCACTACCGATGATTCGCTTAGCAATCTGGCTGCCAAACTTCCTGAACTTACCTGGGCACTAACGATTCACACTGCACCACTACCAGGCGAGCCATCAGCGGGCGCTCTGGACGACCTTGGGTGGAACCCGCGGAGTTCGACAAGCATGACTAGAGGGATCCTCTGATCAAAATGCCAGTGCAGGCGCGGGTCGTCCACGCCCGCGCGTCCCGCCAGTTGAAATTCACACTTTCTCAGAGTTTCCGTTAGGGCTCTTTGACGCCCAAACGCTGAGCCATTTCCTCGTACAGGAAGCCTTCGCCGGCCCGGTACGGCTGCACCCATTCGCCGTCAATCACGAATTGCGGAATGGCACGCTTGCCGGTGCGCTTGACCACTTCATCGGCGGCTCCGGGCGTGTGTTCGATATCGATTTCCTGGAAAGCGAGGTTGTGCCGCTGCAGGAAGCGCTTGGCTTCGCGGCAATCGGGGCACCAAAAGGCGGAATAGACGACAATCTCCATGATCCGATGTAGATGCAGACAACGGCCCAAAGGACGCGGCCGTGCTCAGGCCCTTCACGTCCGCCTCCCGCCCCGCTGCGCCCGCAACAGGTGCCATGCTTCGCGATACTGCTCAAACCGCGCCCGCTTGCTTTCCTTGGGAAAAATCCGCAGATAGTACCGCCCCTTCAAAGCCGCCACTGGAACGACATACCAGCGATCCAGGGGGGCCACATACGCCACCAGGAAATCGATTTCTTTGCTTGTGTACTCAATTGGACGTTTCCTCCAGAAGTGCCGTGAGTTCACCACATAACTCTGGCAGTCTTTCGTGATCGTTGCTTTTACCTGAATCCGCCACCTCTGCTCGCCGTTATCCAGAATGAAGTCATAGCGCTGGCTTTCTCCCCACGGTTTCGACACTCCGAATCCCAAGCTTGCCGCCTTGGTCAGAAATGCCGCCTCAAAAAACTCTCCTACCTGCTTCGACGTCCGGGCCCCCGAAACCACGAACCGTATCTTCGTGGATCTCGGCCGCGTGAATCTCCCACCTCCGCCCACCGGCTCCATTCCCATGATTTCTGTTCCCTATTCCCTTTCTCGCCGCCTTCTCTAGACGCACCTCCGCGCTCTTGCCGCGCAGGCCATTGCCTGCCCGCGAGTGCGCTTGTCTTTTTGAGGGTTGACGGCTTCGGTGAGCTAAGTCTTAACGCATCAAATAAAATCGTAAAAATCGATCAAATAGGAAAGGCACGGCTATATGCCGTGCCTTTATTTTCACCTACAGATATAGCGTAGCACAATCGACAGGGTAAATGTGCCATGGTTTTGAACTTTATTTTCGCAATGGAATCAATGGGTTACGAAGAATTCGGCCCTGCAGGGGGCTTGACAAGAAATTCACGATCCGTCCTGCTTGGCCCCATTCACTCCCGATTTGGGAAACCGGACGGACACGTCCCTTCGCGCTGTTCCAATTTCCGGACAATCCAAACGTAATCTCACGTCTCTTGGCCGTGCAGTGTGAAAATGATTCCTGACCTATGGATCAACAGCATCAATCCCAACAACCCGACCCCACCACCCATACCCGGCGTTATCCAAGATATGAACTCGAAACCGAACTGAGGGCCGCGATTCTCGGAGAGGACCACCGTGAGATGCGCGGCCGCTCTCTGAATATCAACGAGGGCGGAATCGGAGGAGTATTTGTCGCGGGATGGGAGGTCGGCACTTCCGTCAACCTGCAGTTCTCGGTCCCAGTGGCCACCACCCCAATTCACGTCAGGGGCGTGGTGCGCAATTGCACCGGCTACCGCTATGGATTCGAGTTCGCAGACTTAACCGCCGAAGAGCGCGAAACCATCAGCCGAACCTGCAGAACCCTCGACCTCCTGCAATAACCTGGGCCTAAGTAAATACCCGAACCAGTGTCGGGTGCCTTATCCTTGCGTTTGCGGCAGGGGTGGGAGGCGAGGGTCTCGACAACGCCAGCCCTCAAGAGTGGGCGTGAGAACTAGAGTTTCTGTGACCGGTGGAACAAAGCGCCACACTCTTAAGCCGCGAAGCGGCGTAAGAATGCAGCCCACGGCGCAAGCCGTGGGGAAAGTGGGGGAAACAGACAAGCCCCGGACGAGCGAAAGAGCAGTTCTCGCGCACACACTCAAGGCTCAAATAAAAGTCACTGAATCCTGGCTACTCCGGGCGCGGGATTCGGAAACTTGGTCATGACAGCCGGATCGTGTCCGGGAATAATGAGTCCGGGGCTGGCAGCGAGTTGTTTCATGCGATCCTGTGCGCGCAGGTTTGACACGGCATCGAGCGTGGCTGCGATGGGCACGTGCTTCTCCAGATTTTCGTAGAGATACATATTGTCGCTGGCCAGTACGACCGTTCCCGCGCCGGTATTCACGCCGACGAATTGCGAGGCGTAGGTGTGCCGGCCGCCGGTGTAGCAGGTGATGCCCGGGATGATTTCCTGGGCGTCGCCATTGACCAGACCCACCCGGCTCTGCGTGTTCAACTTCACCAGCGTGAGCACGTCGTCGGGATCGATGCCGCCGTGCGTGTCCTTCGATTGCCACGCCTCTCCGGCGTAGTACTGCAACTCATCCTTCTGAATCCAGATGCGGGCATTGGGGAACAGGTCCATGCCGTCGGAGTGGTCCCAGTGCATGTGGGTAATGATGATGTCTGTGATGTCTTCGGGTTTCAAGCCGAGAGGCTTTAGCGTTTCGGAAGGCTTGACGAAGTCGCTGACATGCCATTCGTGAAAGAAATGGTCATGATAAAAACCGCAGTCAACCAGGATGTTGCGCCCGTTGCCGCGGACCAACCAGATCATCATGGCGATATCGAGCTTGCGTGCCGGGTCGGCGCCGGCAACTAGCTCGGAGACGGGAAAGCCCGGCAGCGTGGCGTAACGAATCGCGTACACCTCGTATCGAGGTTTCGATTGGGCGGTAGGGGAGTGATCGAAAACGATGCGATAACCAGAGACAGAAAAATGCGATTGAGGCTCATGAAGAATCCCTCGGCGTTGTCGCGAACAATTCTCGCACAAGCCAACTCCGTGCGGGCTTTGACGATGCACACATAGCCCCGGACGCCGGGGTGCAGATGCCCCCGTCCGGGCGGCCGAGCAAAGCTCGGCTAAGGCCGCTGAAAAACTCGCCTGCTGACCTTGGCTCTATACGCGTTCCAGTTCATGCAGAGTGCGCTCGTTGACCACGTTGCCGGTATTGAGCGTGGAAGCTGGTTCAAAGAGCAGGATCCAAACCTCCTCATCGGCCACAGGCCGGTGCTCGACTCCACGCGGCACCACGATGAACTCGCCTTCCTCCAGCCACACCTGCCGGTCGCGGAATTCGATCCGAAAGCGGCCTTTGACCACCAGGAACATCTCATCTTCATTCTCGTGATGGTGCCAGACGAACTCGCCCTTGGGTTTTACGAGCTTCACCAGTTGACCATTGAGCTCAGCGGCGATGCAGGGTTTCCAGTATTCCGTAATGTGTGCAAACTTCTGGGCGATGTTTACTTTTTCCATAGTGCTCCCTCGGAAGAGTTTTGCTGCTCCCGCCGCTGATTAGCTTGTGTGTCTAGGATTACGGTGGGGGGGCTGAGGTCGCAAAAAAAAGCCGCCAGCTTTTGGCCGGCGACTGTAGAGACGTAGCTAGCTACGTCTCTACCTGGTCTATGAATTCTCGTACAGCAGCACGCCTTCGGTTTCCTTCGAATCCACCGGACGGTAGAACAGCTTGTTGTCGCCGAGGAAGACCTCGATGAACGCCGGCCGGGTGGCAATCGTGCCCTGGATCAAGGCCTCCGAGAGCGGATCTTCGATATATTTCTGCAGCGCCCGGCGCAGCGGTCGTGCGCCATAGCTGCGATCCACGAGCGTCTGATTGAGGATCCACTTCTTGGCCTCGTCGGTCACAGTGACCGTGATCGCCTTCTGCGACAGGTTCTGATTAAGCAGGCTGACCATGAGCTCCAGAATCTGGATCAGATCGGTTTCGCTCAAGGCGCTGAACAGGATGATCTCGTCCAGGCGGTTGAGGAACTCAGGGTTAAACGTGCGCTTGACTTCGTTCTTGACCAGATCCTCGACCTTCTCCGAGATCATGTCTTCCTTGCTCGACTGGAAGCCCAGACCCTCCCGGCGCTGCAAATGCCGCGCCCCGATGTTCGAGGTCATGATGATAATCGTGTTCTTGAAGTCCACCGTGTTGCCCAACCCGTCGGTGAGTTGTCCGTCCTCAAAAACCTGCAACAGAATGTTGAAAACATCGGGATGCGCCTTCTCGATTTCGTCCAACAAAACAACCGAATAAGGCGCCCGCTTCACCCGCTCCGTAAGCTGACCACCCTCTTCGTAACCCACATATCCCGGAGGCGATCCAATCAACTTAGAGACGGAATGCTTCTCCATGAATTCAGACATGTCAAAACGTACTAGGGCTTTCTCGGTTCCGAACATGAATTGGGCGAGGGTGCGGGCTACTTCGGTTTTTCCTACGCCTGTGGGGCCGAGGAAGAGGAAGGAGCCGATGGGGCGATTGGGGTTCTTCAACCCGGCGCGGCTGCGGCGAATGGCGCGGGCCAGAGCGCTGATGGCTTTGTCCTGCGAGATGATTCGCTTGTGGAGCTCTTCCTCGATGCGGAGGAGTTTCTGGGTTTCTTCTTCCTTGATCGAGGTGACCGGGACTCCGGTCCAGCGCGAGACCACGTCTTCGATGTCTTCGCGGCCGACAACGCCGGTGGAAGACTCATCCAAATGATATTTTTCGCGAAGAGCGCGCAGGTTCTCGCGCTCTTTGCGTTCCTCGTCAGAATAGAAACGAGCCTTCTCGAACTCGTGGTTCGCGATGGCGTTTTCCATCCGGTGAACGATGAACTTGATGCGCTTCTGCACTTCGGTGAGTTCCTCGGGCAACGAAGTCTGGCGCAGCTTTACGCGGGCGCCGGCTTCGTCAACCAGGTCAATTGCCTTGTCGGGCAGGAAGCGGTCGGGAATGTAGCGGTTCGAGTGCGATACGGCGAAGTTGATGGCTTCGTCGGTGTAGGTAACGGCGTGAAACTTCTCGTACCGGTCTTTGATCCCGAACAAAATCTTGGTGGCGTCAGCCTCATTCGGCGGCGGAACTTTCACCGCCTGGAAGCGGCGCTCGAGTGAGCGGTCTTTTTCGATGGACTTCCGATACTCGCCGGGAGTGGTGGCGCCGATGCACTGGATTTCTCCGCGCGATAACGCCGGCTTGAGGATGTTGGCTGCATCGAGCGAACCCTCAGCCGAGCCTGCGCCCACCAGGGTGTGTAATTCATCAATGAAGATGATTGAGTTCTGAGACTCCATCAACTCCTTCATGATGGTCTTCAGGCGCTCTTCAAACTGGCCACGATATTTAGTGCCGGCTACGATCAATGAAAGATCAAGCGCCAGGATGCGTTTGTCCGCGAGAAACGATGGGACTTCCCCATCGGCGATGCGCTGCGCCAGGCCTTCGACGATGGCGGTCTTGCCCACACCGGGTTCGCCGATCAGTACGGGATTGTTCTTGGTGCGGCGGCAGAGAATCTGAACCACGCGTTCCAACTCGCCATCACGTCCGACGAGTGGGTCGAGTTGCGTATCCATTGCGGCCTGGGTTAGGTCGCGGGAGAACTCGCTCAGCAGCGAAGACTCACGTTGGCGCTGGGGTTGGGCTTTTTCCTGGCTGGTGCGAGCCAATTCCTCTCGAATAGTGGAGAGTCTGAGGCCACGCTCGTGCAGAATCTCGGCGGCAAAGCACTTTTCTTCGCGCAGCAAACCCAAAAGCAAATGCTCGGTGCCGATGTGCTTATGGGAGAGACGTTCCGCCTCTTCCGCGGCATAGGCAAGCACCCGTTTGCATTCGTTGCTCAGCGGCAGGTCCACGGAAGTGGAAACCTTCTCGCGGATCGTGGTGTGTCCCTCGATCTGTTTGCGAATGGATTCGACCGAGGCATGGGAACGCAGAAAACGATTGGTCAGGGCTTTATCTTCGCGCAGAAGTCCCAGCAGAAGATGTTCCGTCTCAATATAAGGAGACCCGAACTGGCTAGCTTCATAGCGCGCAAAAAAGATGACACGCCTCGCCTTCTCCGTATAACGTTCAAACATATGGCCCTTTCCCCCGAATTCTCGGGGAGACGACTGGGTCAAGCTGGCGGCCCTGCTCCTCGGAACTCGCTGACCCTAAGTACATGGTGCAATCAAAGTGCCAACAGCCCACTCCCTGTATATCGCGGGTTCGGCACGTCGCGATCAGTTACCAAAGACACCTTACTTGTCGTTTCTCGGCAAGCGGTTGCAACTTTCTTGCAGGCGGCTCGACCGTTTCTAATTACTTAGCAGCGTGGCAGCAACGAACTGTCATGCGCCCATGAGGGGCCTAAATCCTTTTCCCGCTTTACCCCAGGACTTACGTCCTGGGCTCTTATCGGTCGCCCCTCCCGGGGCTGATACTCGGTTGCCCCATCCTCCCTCCAGGGCTGTTGCTTGGTTGCCCCGTCCTCCTTCTCCTCTCCGAATCTTCGTCATAAAACTAGTCTGAGACATCTCCTCTATCATTCCGACACGTCGTCGGGGAAAAGTCAATTCCCGTGTGGTGCTATACGGGTAGCGTTTCCGGTGCCACCTCTTCCATTCTGCCTTGCTGTAACCGCAACACGCGCTGGCAGCGACGAGCAAACGCGAAGTTGTGAGTGGCGATGAGGGAAGTCAATTGATAGTCGCGATGCAACCTGGCAATCAGCTCGAAAACTGAATCCGCCGTGCGGCTATCGAGGTCTCCGGTCGGCTCATCCGCCAGCAAGAGCTTAGGCTGGGTGATGAGAGCCCGAGCCAAAGCAACCCGCTGTTGTTCACCCCCGGAAAGCTCTCCCGAACGATGATGCGAGCGCTGGTCCAATCCCACTTCACGCAGCCACCGCGAAGCTTCTCCTTGTGCGTCCTGCCAGGGGCGGCCCCGAAGCAGGAGCGGCATGGCCACATTTTCCAGCGCCGTAAACTCCGGCAGCAGGTAGTGGAATTGCCAAACAAAGCCGATCTCGCGGTTACGAAACTCGGCCGCAGCGTTCTCCGAAAGCGAACTCAATCGCAAGTGGGCGAAGTATACGTCACCTGCGGAAGCCCTATCAAGAGCGCCGACGATGTGCAACAAGGTACTCTTTCCCGCACCCGATTCGCCGACAATAGCGAGCATCTCGCCTTTGGCCACCTGAAACGACAAATTTTCAAAGAGCACTAAATCCGACTTGCCGGATCGGAAGACCTTCTTGAGGCCCTCGATCCTTAACATGAACTGGTCTATTAGATGCACCCACAATGCTCCTCGCATCAGGAATCCGGGTGCCGAACTCCATTCACTCACCCGGGGCAGGTTGCCATTCCCATTTAAACACGGGTCCGGCGGAAACGTTCCTGCTCACTTTTCGGGGAACATCTGCAACAAACTGTACTTCAGAAATCATAGAGATAGATGTGACCTCGGTCACCGATCTGCTAACCCACAGAGCGGGACCCAAAGTCACGTGCTCGGGACCGTGGCGCATAAGGGCAGAATGACATAAAGGGTCGCGGCAGATGTCACCGAAGGGTCAAAACTGGATCGCGAGATCCGCAGGTCATTATCTGGAGATAGTTGTACGCAGACCAGTATCCGAGGATCATTCGTAGCGCAGAGCCTCGGCGGGCAGGATTCGCGCGGCCGACCAGGACGGATAGACGGTTGCGATCAGAGAGATACCAATCGCCACTAGAGCCACGAGTACACCGTCTATTGCCCGCGGCGCGAAGGGCACGTAATCAATCGAGTAGACCTCGGGGGCAAGCGACAGCAGATGGTAGTGCCCGCCGGCCCAGGAAAGCGCGTAGCCGAGAACCAGGCCAATGGCGGTTCCGACCACTCCAATCAGCACACCCTGAGCGATGAAGATGCGGCGTACCTGCGATTTGCGCGTGCCCATGGAAATGAGCACGGCGATGTCGCGAGTCTTTTCCATCACCATCATTGTGAGCGAGATCAGAATGTTGAGCGCGGCCACGAAGACGATCAAGCCGATGGTGATAAAGGTGACCAGACGTTCTAACCGTAGAGCACGAAAGAGCGCCTTGTTCTGCTCCATCCAGTTCGTGGCCATGAAACCCTTGCCGGCAGCCTGCTCGAGTTGCCTGGAGATCTGATCGGCTTTGTAGATGTCGTCCACCTTGAACTCGATTACTGAAACCAGATCGCCGAGGCCGAAGAGCTGCTGCGCGTCGCTGAGGCGGGTGAACGCCCAGGAGCTATCGTAGTCGTAGAAACCGGAGTTGAAAATTCCGACGACGCGGAAGCGATCATACTTGGGCACCATGCCAAAGGGAGTGAGTTCGCCTTGCGGGCTAGTGACGAGCACGATTGAGCCGACTGCAGCGCCCAACTCGTCGGCCATATCTTTGCCGAGAATGATGGGGGGCATGGCGGCGATGCGCTTCTCCACGCCCTGAAGGTCAGTGGGCGATTGGTCCGGTTGCGTGGTCTGTGTGGCGCGGGCGCCCTCGCCCGCGTTTTGCGAAGTTTCTTCCAGCGCATCCGCCGACCCGTTCGTAACCGTTTTCAGCAGATCGCTGACTTTTCTTTCTTCGCTCGGGATCATTCCCTTTAACACAGCCCCGCGAGCCCGTGGTCCGCGAGAAATCAGAACCTGCTCGTAGATCGCCGGGGCCGTGGCAACGATGTGCGGCTCTTTCGACAATCGATCCATGAGCGGTCGCCAGGCTTTGATTCCGTCGCTCTGGATGCGCAGCAGGTTGATGTGGGAACTCGACCCGAGAAGACGGTCCTGGAGATCCTGACGAAATCCGTTGTTGATAGCGAGCGCGATGACGAGAGATGCCACACCGGCAGCGACCCCGGCGATGGAAATGCCAGTGATGACGCCGATGACAGCCTGGCGCCGTTTGGCGCGGAGGTAGCGGGAGGCGACAAAAAGTTCAAATCTCATTGGAGCCATCAGGCGTCTGCCCAAATGGAATTATAGATGGACAATGGAATACGGGCCTCTGGCCCGTCGGGCCGGGCGGGGACGCCCGGCCTCCATCAGGCTAGCTGGGCATTTCATGCGGGATGATGGGCCGGACTTCGATCGAACCCCAGCGTGCCGAAGGAATCCGTGCGGCCAGCGCCAGGGCGTCTTCGAGGTCTTTGGCTTCGACCAGGTAGTAGCCGCCGAGCTGTTCCTTGGTTTCCGCGAATGGGCCATCGGTGACCGCGCGCTTGCCGTCGCGCACCCGCACGGTCTTGGCCTTGGAAATACGGTCCAATTCATTGCCGCCTCGCATGTGGCCACTGCCCGCGATGCTCTTGGAAAATTCCATGTACTCCTGGTCGATTTTGTTCTGTTCCGCCGGGCTCATCTTGTTGAAGTGGTTTTCGTTTCCGTAAATTAGCAGCAGATATTGCATTTTGGTCAGGCCTCCTTGCCTTTACCGCTGGTTAGTCGAACGGGACGGTTCATTATCGACAAACCTCCGAACAAATATTTTCGGGGCGGCCGGTGAGCTGCGAACTTCCAGCCCTAAATCCTGGGTAGCACTGCCGGTACTTTCTCTCGATATGCTTGATATTGTTCTCCAAATCGCTGCTCCAACTCCTCATCTTCCAGCTGAATCATGACCGCACCTGTGACCACAGCGAACGCGGTTAGTGCATAGCAGACTGCCAGTCCTGTTCCCACACTCCACGCCAGCATTTCGCAAAGATGCGCGAGATAGACCGGATGGCGGACCCGGCTGCGAATTCCGGATGTTACCAACCGCTGTTCGCGATGGTTGGGCAGAACCTCGGGTAGGCCGGCGAGTTGGGCCCGGCTGAAATGCTTTCCGGATTGCGAGTAGATCCAAAGGCCGGTCGAGAATAAAAGGATGGCTGGAATCCACGTCCAGGGAGTGGTGTAGAAGGCGGTGTGCCGCCATCGTGACGTGAGCAATCCGAGAATGATCCACATCGTGATCCACACCGGCAGCAGAACGAGATATGGCGAGCGTTTACGCGAGCGCCAGTAGTCGGTGCGCGGATGGATCAGCAGCCAGAAGCTGGGGATGGTCGAGTAGACGACGCAGGCCAGCCAGCCGCATAGATTGAGCCATTGAGTCATTGGAGTGATCGGGATATTGTCTCATTCACGCGGGAAGGGTGGCCTGATTGAGTCGAGCTTTAGCTCGGCCCAGGGTGTTGACAGAGGCATGATCCAGGACTTCCAGAAAGGGCAGCGGCTGAACAGTTTGCTGAAAAACTCATTTTCGGACTCTCTGTTGCCAGTAACGAGTTTTCCAGATTCGGCCCCGGTTGCGGGTTTCCCACCTGTT